>Ga0209125_1000750_pt1 | contig 37400 bp, 32 predicted proteins | sample BarGraIncub1131A_FD_184503 | JGI IMG/M metagenome (GOLD analysis project Ga0209125, IMG submission 184503) | Arctic peat soil microbial communities from Barrow, Alaska - Barrow Graham LP Incubations 11-31A (SPAdes) (version 2) | ecosystem: Environmental > Terrestrial > Soil > Wetlands > Peat... | reverse complement strand
TAGGCTGTTCCATTGGTATTATTTGTTCTGTTTATTCTTGTTTTGCTGACAATTTAAGCTCCCTGAAAGTCTGGTCATCCAGGCTTACCTGGGCAAAAATGTCAGCAATGTCATTGGCTGTAATTTTATCGAAATCTTCCCTTCTCGGTGTGATTAAGACCCCGCCAAAATCGACAGACCCCGGACTGATCAATAACTGTGATTTATCTTTGGCAAAGAACTGTCTAGGCCTGTGCAGATTGCGGGGGAACAGGTGAAGTATCCATTTCCCTTCTTTGAAATAGCAGAGCAGATTCATCATGGGTTCTACTTTGGCGGACTGGATTTCACGGAATCGGTTATAAACAGTTTTTATCGATCCGATTCCAGCATCTTTCGAGTCTGTTTCGAAGGAGAACATTTTGCGGAGGTAATGATCGAAAGCCCAAATATTCAGGTGATCGGAGCTGAACAACAGGGATCCTTCGTTAGTTTTCAGGGTCTCAAATTCAGATTCTACGGGCATGAACCCGTTTTCACCCGCTTGAAAATGTAGGTGATCCGGTGCGGAAGCGCCACTTTCCGGACCGTTATAAAAGAGCGTGTACCCTTCCATTTTGCGTGCAATCTCAAACATTGCATCCAGATTCGGAATCAGGCGTTGTTCAACGTGCCGACTGGAAGGAATGGTAAAATGTGTCCGAAAGATGGGGAACGGGTTGACCAGCAAGATAAAGTCTCCACCCATATCCAGACTTTTCTGAACATCCGGGCGGTTCTCACTGCATAAAAAGCATTTTCTGGCAGCAATGGAAGCCGGGTCCACTTTGGCCGAAGAGGAACGGATCCGCTCAGGATTGAACTGGACTTTTATCTTGAATCCATCGAATGGAAATACCCGTTCTTCGACCTTGTCCAAACTGAGATAATTGTCGACCGACAACTTCCAGGTATGGTTTTGATCCACTAAAAATTCCCTAAAACGATCTTTCATTTTCACATTTTCATATTTTCTCTGTTCTCTATTTGACCCTTCGACAGGCTCAGGGACCGATCCCTCATTCATCGCTTTCCTGGCTAAGAATTCAATCGTTCTGATCCGGTCTTTGTAGAGATTATGACCATTCATCACCTCCACACTCAGCGACGCGTCTGAATTGTCATCCCATCTGCGGCACAAATAAATCGGGTTGTAGATTCTGCCAATCTGATAATACCTCGAAATCGCCAGGCCCAGTGCATAATCTTCCCCATAATTGACATTCGGCACTTTGATGCAACGAAGAACCGGTGTATAGAATGCTCTTGGGGCACCCAATCCATTGATTCTTAATGCATTGTTCCTGCCGTTGTCCGGGGTCCATTCTTTGTGATCGATTACTCCCGGGGGAATTTCTTCCAGGGCAAAATTGACCATGCGGTAGGAGCCGACGACCATGGCGCATTTCTCCCGGTAAAAAGTATCCACAACCTGCTGCAACGTTGTATTGTCGAGGTAAAGATCGTCGCTGTCGAGCTGCACGGAAAATTTTCCACAGGCCGGATGAGCTGCTGCGGCATTCCAGCAACCACCGATTCCGAGGTCACTGCGATCGGGGATCAGATGAATCAATCGTGCATCCATTTCGGCATATTTTTCGATCAATTCGGTTGTTCCGTCGTTCGAATAATTATCGGCTATGATCAGGTTAAAACTGAAATTGGTCTTTTGCGAAAGCACTGATTTGATGGCGTCTTCGATGGTGCGCACTCGGTTTCTGACCGGAATAATGACTGAAGCCTCTACCGGGAAAGTCTTTTTGCCAAAGTCTACCGTTTTGAAATTTGGCTTCAGAAAAGCTCCTGCTTCTTTGAGAAACTGGGTGCAGACTTTCTCCATCTCAATTTGAACGCCCCTGTTTTTCGGATCGACATAATCGAAAATCTTTTCGCCGGACTGCCGGAGATCTGATTCTTCTTCGGTGTAGAGATATTCCGGTATGCGAATTAGAGGCGCCAGGAGTGAGAGATTCAGGCGCAGCGCATATAATCCGGCATGTTCAAGGGTCGCCTCTACAAATTCCGCTGCCCTTTTCAATTCCGATGTTCGGTAAAACAAGATCGATCCAAAATTGAAATCATCCCGCAGACTGCCTTCCTGGTAATCGATAACAGGATTTGAAGTCAAGGCACCCGCCTTGACAGCCAGGTAGTTGGAGTAAACAAGACCGCATTTGGTGTCTTCTGCCACCCTTAAAAACCGTTCGAGTGCATACTGACCCAGTTTCAGCGGACTGTGCCGGGCATAAACGAGGGTGTAATCTGTCTGGCTCGTTGCAGCAATGGCTTTGATGGTAGCGCCGTGCAACATACTTCCGGTATTGATCCATTCGGCTCCTTCAACAGGAAATAGCGTCTTGTCCGAGCCGGTCACAAATATTTTTGCAACCAGATCGGATCCACGAAGTTCCCGGATGGTTGCCAGCGTATCTTTTTCGTTCCCATAAGGAATAAAACAGGTAATTTTCATATCTAAAAAATCATCATTCAACAGTTGTTATTTTTTAAGTAACAATCAATAAAGTTCTCATTAGCAATAATCAGGACTTCTAAATAGTTTAACATTTTTATTAATTCGAAGTTGCTTCTCATCAAGGCTATTTTCCTATTATTCTCAGGAGCTGTCCCATCATATCATTCCTTTCCTTATCGGTCGGGATCGTTTCGAAAGGTACGCCGAGCACTACCGTCTGATATTTACCCTTATAGAAAATTCCTGCACACTTATTATCCCCGAAATAGCGAAACAGGACGGAGGCCTCTTTTCCTGCAGGTTCAATGGCATCTGGCGATTCAACTTTGTAAATTGTTGGATTCCAGCTATTCGTGTAATGATATTGTTCGCTGTTGTTGTCTTTTAAACTGTTGACGGTATAGATCAATCCGGATTTACTGGCATGGCTGGTACGGTGTGTATAATGTAATACTCTGGATGCGAATTTCTTAGCAAGCGTGTCGCCGCACAAAGCCAGGTCCGTCCCAATGTACGCTCCGGAAATCAATATTTTGGAGCCCTCAGCCTGTGATATTCTGGTAATCGCATTTCGCATTGCTGGCGTAAATACGGTAAAATCCTTACCAGGAAAGCCAATAATCCTGATTGTGGTCTTTTCTTCACCAAAGATGAAATCGAAAATGGAATAGGTAGCCGGATCAATATCTTGATTCTCAAACACTTCATCACTCATGGAGATAAACCCCAATCCGTTGGCTCTTAATGATTTGCCATGAACGAATGGGTAATCGAAGCTGTTTCCGGGTACGACACGTGTCTCCTGATCGGCATGACTGGAGCCAAATCCTGAGGCATCATCGTCCAGCCAGGGTGATTTACGGTCGAAATCGTATTGCTCTCCGATGTAGGACATGTTTTCGATGTATGGAACTCCCTCGTCCTCAGACATCAGGAATCCAGCTTCCTTGCCATTGTCGAAAGCTGCCGGTGCGCAGATTCGGTCGAAACCATTGACAATCAGGGCGGGTTTGGAATGATCCGATGGAAGAGAACAAGCAAGAATTTCGGAGGGAAAGCTCTCGCCGCCATTGTTAATGGCCGTGACTTTGAAGCTGTAAATCGTCCCGGGTAAGAGATCCATCAGAACAACTGTACTATCATGGACTGCAGTGCCTTCATCGAAACCACCGTCCTCAACTCTCTTGTAAACCCTGTAACTACTTGGCTTTGCAGTAGGTTCCAGAGGGTCGTTGACTGCTCTCCACGAAAGCCGCAGCTTATTTTCTTCCAATTTCATTCCTAAATGATTAACAGGAAGAGGTTGGACAACATAAGGATAACCGTTCTGAAAGGCGAGAAATTTCAGAATTCCCTTGTAAAATGCTCTGCAGACGTCAAACTTGAATCTTGGATCCTGTGCAAGGTACATATCAGCAAAATTCTGATGGGAGAGGAGTTCGGTCAGTACTGCGGGAACTTTTGGGCGGTAGGCCTCAAAATATCTTTTGTTCCACATTCCCCGCCGGGTCCAATCGGCCTTGTGGAGTGTTCTCAGATCTTCAACTATCTGTGTCTGAATAATATCAGACAAGTCACGACTGGCCCATTTGGACTGCCCGTTGGGAAATACATCTTTATCGAAGGAAGTTTCGAAAATGACAAGTGTGCCGATGATGGAGCTGTCTTTGGTGGTGCCTGCATCCGTATGAAAACCAAGGGAGAGATCCATCGGGACGCCCAGCCCTTTTGCGTGCGGAGCTTTGGTCGGACCATTAGGATCGCCCATCAGGAAGTTGACCCATTCGCCTCGGCCCATGTAGTCATCCTTGTAATCTTCTTTCCCACTTTCACGATTGGCATACAAAGCGGCATCAGATCCGCGGTTGGAATAGTCGACTTTGGTCCGGTTCAGGCTATAAACCAGGCTGTCAGGGAATCCTGCATACTGAAGAAAATAGCGGGCTGCTTCCTGGTATCTTGGCCGCTGACTAGCAAACGGCATCCAGGCTGCTGAATCAATTTTCCATCCCTCTTTTTCCCGCAAGTCATAGAGTTTTTTCAGTTGCTCTTCCTTCCCCCTAACGATATTTCCCATACCTCCGCCAAAGCGAACAGCATCAGCGGAGATCATCTTCCCCGGTTCGGAAGAAGCATTATTCAGTTCAACCATCCCTTTGGCGGAATTCTTGCCTTTCTCAAACTTGAATGTTCCAAGATAAATCCAGGTTCCGCCGCCGATGGACTGGTTTACTTTCATCAATGTCTTACCTCCAGCATGGGTAACGGTATATTGCGCATCTGTTATGTTCTTGTCGTTCAGGCCATAAGAAACATAGACGGCATAATCCCTGGTTTCAGGAAAATCAGGCAGATAGCTGACCGTTGCATCCGCTGCGGATTTGGCAACAATAGTCTTTGAATGACCAAACCGAAAGGGATTCTCACCATCAAAAAGGAAAGGATACTTTAGAGCGAAGCCTGGTTGAGAAGAAATTTCCCATCCACTTCCGCGCTCCAGATATTCTGATCCTGGCGAAGATTTTTCGGTATCCACGATGACCTCTATTTTGCCCAGATCACGTTCCCTTGGCAACCAGACATTAGCGCCTGCATTCTGTAGCATTGGAGTCAGGTAGGGAACAACAAAACTGGCCGTCCAGAGATCCTCTACCGTTAAAAAATCCCTCGCACGCTGCCATTCCCAACGGTCGAGCGTGTTCTCGTAATACCAACCATGACTCTGCCACATGGCGATGCCCCGATTCTCCAGACCATTGGGAAAATGAGTGTTTTTCGTTGAATTACGGACGATCTGAACTGTTCGCTCTTTTGGTACCGATAATCGGGAGGCATCGATCTTAATAGAGCCATCACGGTAGAAATTAGGTATTAACTCGTTGATTTCTTTGCCTGTTGTTCTTATGGTCAACTTGCTTTTTTTGAACTTCCTACCGAGAAGTTGTTTGTAATCGGCATAAAACTGATGAACATTCTCCTGTCTGAATGGAACATCCGAAAAGGTCGATGCCATCTCAAGGTTCAGTGTCGCACCTTTGGCATCCATCTTAAGTGTATCTATCTTGAAATTAACGCCTCTACCAGCCGATGCCTTTTTGGCAAACGCTTTGGATGCTTCAGTTGCTTTCTTGTACAGCCTTTGGGTCCTGTCGGCTAATGCTACCTGGTAAGAGAACAGAAAAGCAAGTAGGATGGGGAGAATTTTCATGTTAAGTTTATACTTTGATGTAGATTTTCTTTTTGAATTTTACCGCTTTGCTTTCTGTATGGCTGGGACTCAGTGCCGTAATGACATATTTATAACGTGCTGGATGATAGCCGGGTGCAGCAGGCAGGAGCAGCTTTTGGTAAGAGGTGACGGATAGGATATGAGCAGGATTGCAAATCCTGTTCAGCCGTGTCCCGAAAAACCATAAAGGCAGCAATTTTTTGAAACGATAAACCACAAAAAGGCGGCTGTTCTCCTGCTTTTGCCATGAAAGAACAACATCCTTCCCCTCCTTCGCAAGGATGGCATTAACGGGAGTGGCAGGAATTACAGGAACTACCAACGGATTCTCAGGAGTGAGAGAAGGGAAACGGTAGAGCCCGGCAAGCAGCTTTTCCTGAATTCCCAAAGGATTCTTCTTCATAAATTTGGCACTGAAAAACATGCTCCCTTTGATCTGAGGAATGCTTCTGTTCAAGGTGAGCTGTTTGGAAATCTCGTCTGCTGTTCTCCATGACTGATCCTTCGATTGTGGATCGATCAGGTAGGGAGCCTGGCCGATATAGAGGTTACATCCAAAACTGTGCTCAGCCCACCATTTCGCCAAAATGGCGTAGTCGGCAACTTCTTTACCTATATACCAATATAGCTGAGGAGTTACATAATCAATCCATTTTTCTCTCTGCCACTTGAGAATATCGGCATACAAATCATCATAATTTGTTACTCCAGCCCTGGTTTCAGATCCTTCCGGGTCATTTTTCTTGTTGCGCCAAACGCCAAAGGGTGATATTCCGAATTCCACCGAAGGTTTAATAGACTTTATACTATCGTGAAGCTGTTTGATGATCAGGTCAACATTTTTCCGACGCCAGTTTTCCTTATCCTGGGGGCCGAAATTTCCTGGATAATTTTTGAATGAATCTTCATCTGGAAATTCTACGCCTGCAATTTTGTACGGATAGAAATAGTCGTCGAAGTGGATGGCATCCAGGTCATATCTTCTGACGAGGTCGCTCACAACCCTGGCAACATGATTTCTGACTTCGGGAATACCCGGATCGAAATACATTTTTTTGCCATAAGTCAGCATCCACTCGGGATGAGTCTTGGAGACATGGTTGGCAGCAGCTTTTGTCTTGTCCGTATTCTGAATGGCACGATAGGGATTGAGCCATACTTGGATGTCGAGTCCGCGTTTGCGACATTCGTCGATCGTAAATTGCAACGGATCGTACCAAGGATCCGGCGCTACGCCTTGAATTCCGGTGAGCCATTCCGACCATGGTTCAAGTTCAGAGGCATAGAGTGCATCAGCATCCGGCCTGATCTGGAAGACGATTGCGTTCATATTGTATGCCTTGACCGAATCGAGCAGGGCGATCATCTCAGCTTTTTGTTCTGCAGTTGAAAGTTTATTACTGGAAGGCCAGTCAATATTTTCAACGGTTGCTATCCAGACTGCCCTCATCTCACGCTTTGGATAATCTTTTGCCTTCAGGGATATTGGCACTCCTGTCATCAACAGCATCAAAATAATCAGCTTCATCATTTTCACCAGGTAAAATATTTAAAGGTTATGTAAAAATTCATCATTTGTAAGTCACTTCCATGTGCCACGACCATTTGTCGAAATAATTAATCTGCTTAATCTGTTCATACGCTAAAATTAATTAAATTTTCTCGTCAAGCCTGCAAACCTGATAACCTTTACTTGTCAGGAGCCCCAGCAATTCATCCAACCGTTTGTAAAATTTATCGGTCCGTTGGGGTGAAGTGCGCATGTGTATCAAAATGAGGGTCCCATTCAGGTTGTTCGGATCGGTCGATAATTCGGCATGTCCGGTGTGGTGTAATCCGCGCGCATTAGTCCTGATTCCGGGAGTAAAATTAACTGTCGGCAGGCCTCTGGCGTTGAAATTATCTTTATAGACCGCAGGATTTTGTTGGTAGGCAAACAGCATCTGATAAACAGCGTTGGCTGAGGTAATGATATATTGAAGAATGAAGTCTGAAGTCCCTTTGTATACAAGGGAAGAGACTTCAAATGAAAGGGAGATAGTCTTTGATGCTTCGAGGTGGTAACCGCCAGGTTGTACTACAGATGAAAAATCGAGCCGGAAAGCACTTCTTAGCCTAAAAAACTAACTATGCAACATTGGTCATACATGTTATTTAATACCTATAATAGGTTGATAAATTTTTTATCTTTACCCTACAAACGAAATTCAAAAATTATCGCATGATGTTGATTGCAGACAGTGGGTCAACCAAATGTGCCTGGAAGCTCGTCTCCGGAAATGGAGAAATGAGTGATGTAATTACAGGTGGAATCAACCCGTTCTTCCGTACAACTGAGTCCATTTATGAGGAGTTGCTGCGGGATTTGTTACCCTTTACCACTCAACCTGTTAATGAGATCTTTTTTTATGGATCAGGTATTGTCAGCGAGGCTACAGGAAACATCATCCGTTTGGCTCTCAGTCGGTTATACTCCTATGCAGAGATTTATTTATACAGTGATGTTTTGGCTGCTTCGCGGTCCGTTTTTGGGACGTCCAAAGGGATTGCTTGCATTCTGGGTACAGGATCGAATGCCTGCCTCTATGATGGAGAGCAGGTGGTTGCTGGTATTTCACCACTTGGGTTTATTCTTGGAGACGAGGGAAGCGGGGCCGTATTGGGTAAGAAGCTGATCGGTGACTATTTCAAGGAAGTTATGCCCTTGTATTTAAGGACAAAATTTGAGATGAAATTCCATCTCACCAGGGAGGTTGCGCTTCAAAGAGTATACAAGGCGGAGAGGCCAAATCATTTCCTTGCTTCGTTTACGCCTTTTCTTTCTGAAATAATTAAGGAAGAATATGCGCATCAACTTATCAGTAACAGTTTGTCTGAATTTTTTGAGCGCAATGTGGCCAAGATACCTGATTACACTACTTATCCAATTGGTTTTGTCGGATCTGTTGCCTATTATTTCAGGGAGATTCTGGCTGAGGTGTGTGCAAAATATCAAATGAAGTGTATCTCCGTCAGGCGTGAGCCAATGGAAGGATTGGTCAATTATCATCTCAAAAAATCCATATAAGCAAAACAAAATGAACACTGTAAGCATTACCGAACAAGACTCGTTTTACAATGACTTAGAGAAGATGTCGGTGAAAAAAATACTTCTTAACATCCACGAAGAGGATAAGAAGATTTTTCCTGCAGTCAGTTTGGTTATACCTCAGATTGAAATCCTGGTAGAGAAAATCTACCAGCGGATGAAAAATGGGGGACGACTTTTCTACATGGGCGCTGGTACCAGCGGCCGGTTAGGAATCTTAGATGCATCAGAGATCCCGCCAACTTTTGGAGTCGGCTATGGTTTGGTTATTGGTTTGATTGCTGGTGGAGACAGGGCCATTCGCAAGGCGGTGGAAGCAGCCGAAGACGATGAAGAGATAGGATGGAAAGAGTTGGAAAAGCTGAAGATCAACGAGTTGGATACGATTGTAGGCATTGCGGCCTCCGGTAGAACTCCGTATGTTGTTGGTGCGGTCAGGAAAGCCAGGGAGCACAAAGTGTTGACAGCCTGTATCGTCAACAATCCTGACAGCATCCTTGCCAAGAATGTTGATATTGCTATCGAAGCGATTGTTGGACCTGAATTTGTAACCGGAAGTACCCGGATGAAGTCAGGCACTTCCCAAAAATTGATATTAAACATGATTACCACTTCCGTCATGATTAAATTAGGAAGGGTCAAAGGCAATAAAATGGTCAATATGCAACTGACCAATCAAAAATTGGTGCACAGAGGAACAAGGATGATTGTCAGTGAACTTGGCTATAGCGAAGACAGGGCCAAACGATTGCTGCTACTACATGGCTCGGTTAATGAAGTGTTGAAGGCGGCGAGAAGTGAAAAGTGAAAATTCACTTCTCACTTCATCACTTGTTTTAATAAGTCGGGAATTTCGCTTGGAATTTTGGCCACTTTGACACCAATCTTTTCGAAAGCTTTGATTTTTTCTTCGGCAGTTCCGCTTCCGCTCGAGATGATCGCACCCGCGTGCCCCATTCTCTTTCCCGGAGGAGCCGACTGACCGGCAATAAACGCGACAACAGGTTTGGTGACATGATCTTTTATGTATTGAGCAGCACGCTCTTCGGCATCTCCTCCAATCTCGCCAATTAACACGATGGCTTCCGTTTCAGGATCATCCTGAAACATCTGGAGAAGTTCCAGGAAATACAGTCCGGCTACGGGATCTCCTCCCATACCGACGCAGGTACTTTGACCGAGGCCATTGCTGGTTAACTGATAAACCATTTCGTAGGTCAGGGTGCCGCTGCGGCTCATGAGTCCGACATTCCCTTTCAGGAAGATGTTTCCCGGCAGGATACCCACAAGTGCTTCTCCGGGAGAAATCAGTCCAGGACAGTTAGGACCAATCAGCTTAGTGCCTCTCTTTGCCAGATAAGGCATTACCTTTACCATATCGAGTGTTGGAACACCTTCGGAGATGGCGATCACCAGTTCGATTCCGGCTTCAGAAGCTTCAAGAATGGCATCTGCTGCCAGGTGGGCCGGAACGAAGATAATAGAGGTGTTAGCCCCGGTAGCTTTGCGGGCGTCCTCGACTGTGTTGAATACGGGAATCCCGTCGACTTCCAAACCCCCTTTACCGGGGGAGACGCCAGCTACGACATTTGTTCCATAAGCCTTCATCTTGCCGGCATGGAAGCTACCATCCCTGCCGGTGATCCCCTGTACCAATAATTTCGTATTTTGATTGACTAAAATGCTCATATCTAAATTAATAAGTTGGTTCTTAATTCTTGTTACACAATTCAATGGCTTTTTGTGCTGCCTGACTCATGGTCTCAACGATCGGCAGATTAGCCTGCTTCAGGATTTCCAGCCCCTCTTTGGAATTGGTCCCGGAAAGACGGACAACAATCGGTACATTCACCTTGATTTTATCCAGTGCAATAATTAATCCTCGTGCGACATCATCACAGCGGGTAATCCCTCCGAAGATGTTAATCATGATGACCTTAACATTCTTGTCTGAAAGGATCAGATTCATGGCATCGATCACTTTTTGCGGATTGGAACTTCCACCGATATCAAGGAAGTTAGCAGGTTCACCGCCAAAATATTTGATCAGATCGAGGGTGGCCATTGCCAGTCCTGCCCCGTTAACCATACACCCAATCGAACCATCCAGCCGGATATAGGTCAACCCTTTCTCCTTGGCATCCAGTTCCTTTAACTCATCCACAGTCGGTTCATTCAGTGCCTCAATGGCTGCCTGACGGAACAAGGCGTTATCGTCAAAATTCATTTTACCATCGAGTGCCAGTAATTTGCCTTCTTCTGTGATGACCAGCGGATTGATTTCAACCAGGGAAGAATCAGTGTCCATGAAAATCCGGTAGAGCTTCTGGAAAAGATCGGCTCCCTGTTTGACCAGGTTGAAGTCATTGAACAGTGCAAAAGCAATTTTTCTGGCAAGGAAGGGCGTCATACCCAGGTCCGGATCAATAACAAACTTGTGAATGGCATCCGGATTATCCTTGGCAACCTCCTCAATCTCTACACCACCTTCGCTGCTTGCCATGAAAATGACAGATTTGGAATTTCGGTCGATGGTCAGTCCGACATAAAACTCTGAAGAAAACTTGACCCCCTGAGCGATCAATATTTTCTCAACCTTGTAACCTTTGATATCCATTCCCAGAATCTTACCCGCCATTTCAGGCACATCTTGCTTGGTTCGAGCCAGTTTAACGCCACCAGCTTTTCCTCTTCCTCCTGCTAGTACCTGCGCTTTAACGACAACTGGAAGTCCTAATTTCTCTGCAGCTGCTACAGCCTCCTCAACTGTAAAACAGACCACCTCTTTGGTAACAGGTATCAGGTAACGGGAAAAAATCTCCTTTGCTTGATATTCGTGAATCTTCATATCTATATTATTTGATTAAATTCGAAAACAGAGAAATTTGATTTTTAGTCAATTTGAATATTTTGCTTGAAAAGTTTAGTTCGTCAATTCGGCGTGAAATTAAATTAAATTTTTAAAAAAGATTTAATTTAGCGCTCCTAATTAATCCGCATGGGTAAGAAAATATTTTCTTTTATAAAAATGTATACGGTGATAATCATCGGGCTGTCGCTGTACGCCTTTGGAGTAACGGCCTTTCTTATTCCTGTGAAGATCACTGCAGGCGGGGTAACTGGTATTTCCATGCTGATATTTTATGCTACCGGCATCCCGGCAGGATACCATTATTTTATCATTAACAGCTTTCTGATCATCTTGGCTATTCGAATCCTGGGAACCAGTTTTGGGTTAAAAACATTATTTAGTATGGTCGTCATTTCTATATTACTCAATGTTTTACCAATGTTTATTAAAGGAGCGCTTGTGCAGGATCTCTTTTTGTCTTCTGTATTGGGGGGAATTTTAGGAGGCGTCGGATTGGGTATTACTTTTAACCAGGGGGGCAGTACAGGTGGTACAGATATCATTGCCATGATCATTAACAAGTACCGGAATATAAGCCCCGGAAGGATCATCATGTATTGTGATGTCATCATAATCACCTCCTCTTACTTTGTGCTTTCTTCTGTGGAATTACTTGTGTATGGATATGTTACCATGTGGATTGTCGCTTATTCGATCGACGCGTTTCTCACCGGAGCTCAACAATCTGTTCAACTCTTCATATTCTCAGAAAAATATGAAGCAATAGCTGATTATATTAACATAGAATCCCGCCGCGGATTAACGATCATTGATGGGACTGGATGGTACACCAAGAAACAGGTTAAGATGATCATGACAGTTGTCAAAAAGAGAGAATCACCCCTGATTTTTCAAAAGATCAAGGAAATAGATCCTGATGCATTTATTTCACAGGGATCTGTCATGGGTGTTTATGGAAAGGGGTTTGATGAAATCAGAATATAAATTGAAGTGGCTTGAGAGGCTAAAGAAAGCCGGAGAGAGATCCACCAGAAGGAAGTATCTGCCGGAATGGATCCTGGGAATAGCCATATTTTTACTGCTGATCTTCACTTTTTCCCGAATCATGTGGTACAACTACATGATTCCGGCGGTCGACCTAAAAGATGATATCCTCTTGAAAGAACCCAGGCTCCTGTATGGCCTGCCAGTGGATTCCTTTCATGTTGAAGAAAACAATCTCAGGATGAATGAGAGTCTATCCGACCTATTGACCGACCGTGGCGTATCGAACACGGTAATAGACAGGATTGCTCATTTGCCTTCTGCGGTTTTTGACTTGCGAAGGATGAAAACTGGAAACGACTACGCGGTTTTTTACTCGCGGGACTCTTTGCGTAAACCACTTTATTTCGCTTACTCCGAAAATCCTGTCAATTATTATGTATATCATCTAAACTTTGATTCCTGCAAAGTAGTTGCCGGGAAGAATGAGGTCACTACAGAAAGAAAAACGGCGTCAGGCGTCATCAGCTCCTCTCTCTGGAACTCCATGAAAGAAAATAATTTTGATCCGATGCTCGCCATGCAACTTTCAGAATTGTTTGCCTGGAAAATTGACTTCTTTGCTATTCAGAAAGGTGATCATTTTAAAGTAATCTACGACCAGGACTATGTGAAAGGCGAGCGCATCGGAATTGGCAGAATTCATGCCGCTGTTTTCAATTCATCCGGCCAGGATTTCTTTGCCATTCATTTTGAACAGGAAGATGGTCAGAGTTATTTCGACGAAAAAGGGAAGAGCGTCAGAGGAGAGTTTCTAAAAGCGCCGCTAAAAATGTTCAGAATCAGCTCCAGATTCTCTGCCGCCCGCATGCACCCGGTTCTAAGAATTGTCAGGCCGCATTTTGGCGTGGATTATGCTGCTCCAACCGGCACTCCGATTTATTCTATTGGCGATGGCGTTGTACAGACGAGGGCCTATCAGCCTGGTGGTGGCGGAAATTTCATCAAGATCAGGCACAATTCTGTTTATTCGACGACCTATATGCACCTCTCAAAATTCGAAAAAGGTATCCAGCCGGGATCGCGTGTACGGCAAGGTCAGGTGATTGGATATGTTGGTGCGACAGGATTGGCGTCGGGACCACATCTGGATTTCCGTGTCTTTATGAATGGATTTCCTGTGGATCCGCTTAAGATGAAATCAGAACCCGCTAATCCTGTCACTCAGAGTAATATGGCTAACTTCCAGTCGATAAAGGACAGACTTCTAAAAGAACTCAAATCAACCAAATCGAAGGTCAGTTCTTCTTCTCCTCAGCCAGCATGACGTCCGCCACAAACTGACGGATCTGTTGTTCATCAGACTTTTTGCAGATAAGCAATGTTTTTTGCGATTCGACTACAATATAATCGTTTAGCCCCTGAATCACAGTGATCTTATCCTGAGGCATATTGATAATGCATCCTTCTGTTTCGTAGAGGAAAATCTTGTTACCTGCAACAGCATTACCCTTCTTGTCCAACGGGTGATTCTCATAGAGCGATCCCCAGGTTCCCAGATCGGACCATCCGAAATCAGCCGTCAAAACATAGACATTATCAGCCTTTTCCATGATTCCATAATCAACAGATATGTTTGGACATTCGGAGTAGGTCTTGTTGATGAAGAAACATTCATCCGCTGTATTGATTAACTTCCTTCCATTTTCGAAAAGGGAGTTAACATCCGGCAAATATTTCTCGAGAGCATTCCGAATGGCAGAAACAGACCAGAGAAAAATCCCTGAATTCCAGTAAAATTCACCTGTATCGACAAAGACCTGGGCCATCGCACGGTCGGGTTTTTCCGTGAAGGTCTTGACTTTGTAAAGATTATCGAATCCGCTAAAATCAATTTTTTCGTTCACTTGAATGTACCCGTATCCGGTTTCAGGTCTTGAAGGCTGTATCCCTAATGTTAACAGAACATCTTGATCTTCAACAAATTGAAGGCCTTTCTCGATTTCCTTCAAAAAGTGATCTTCCTTAAGAATCAGGTGGTCGGACGGAGAAACGACAATTTTCGCTGTAGGGCAGATGCTCAATATTTTATAGGTTGCATAAGCAATACAAGGAGCTGTATTTCTCCGGATGGGTTCAAGCAGAACCTGGGACTCTTTTAAAAGAGGTAACTGCACCATTACTATCTCTTTATAATTCTCGCTGGTTACGACGAATATATTTTCTGCGGGCATTAACCTGTTAAATCGCTCAAAAGTAAGTTGTAACAAGGTCTTCCCAATGCCGAGGATGTCGATAAACTGTTTTGGACGATCAACAGTACTCAATGGCCAGAACCGGCTTCCGATTCCTCCAGCCATGATGACGCAAAAATTTTTATTATTTCCCATGTTTAGGCTATTTTGACCAAAATTAGAACATTTTTTCATATAAGACTCAATTTGTTTCCAAAAGAGAAGCTCATAATTTGTATTTTTATAAAAAAATTCCATGAAGATATTCAACGAAATAGGGAGTTATTTTTTGTTGATGTCACGCGTCTTCAGCAAGCCAGAAAAGCAACGGATTTATTGGCGTCAACTGTTACTTGAGATTGAGAAACTCGGGATCCAGTCACTTGGCATCGTTGCGATCATCTCTGTTTTCATGGGAGGTATTATCACCCTTCAGCTTACCTACAACATGTCCAATCCGCTCATGCCTTCTTACCTGATTGGACTGGGAAACCGCGATACCCTGATTCTTGAATTTTCTTGCACCGTTCTCAGCCTGATGATGGCCGGGAAAGTCGGTTCCAACATTGCCTCAGAAATCGGAAGCATGCGGGTGACCGAGCAGATTGATTCGCTTGAACTCATGGGGGTAAATTCCGCTTCTTACCTCATTTTGCCCAAAGTTATCGCTGTTGTTCTTATGAGCCCTATTCTATTTATACTTAGTGTTTTCTGCGGGATAATCGGAGGTTTGATTGCCGGACCGATTTCAGGAGTTGTCACAGTCGCTCAATATATGACTGGTATTAAGACCATGTTTGTCCCATTCTACATTACTTTCTCAATTTTGAAGACCCTGGTTTTTGGATATCTGATCGCCACCGTTCCAGCTTTTTATGGATATAATGTTCAGGGAGGAGCGTTGGAAGTAGGGCGTGCAAGCACCCGCTCAGTAGTAAGTACCAGTATCCTGATACTCTTTTTTGACCTGATTCTGACCCAATTGCTATTCAAATGATTGAGATAAAAAACATACGCAAGTCATTTGAAAACCGGGAGGTACTCAACGATATCTCGACAATCTTTGAAAAAGGAAAGACCAACCTGATCATTGGCCAAAGCGGTTCTGGTAAGACAGTACTGATAAAATCCATAGTCAGGCTTCTGGAAATTGATGGGGGCGAGATTCTCTTTGATGGCAGAGATATCAGGAAAATGAATTTCAGTACCCTGAAAATGCTTCGACAGGAGATGGGTATGGTATTCCAGGGAGGCGCCTTATTTGATTCATTAACCGTAGCCGAGAATGTCAGGTTTCCAATGGATATGTTTACTGAAAAGACCTCCGGCGAGAAAAATAAGCATGTTGATTTCTGTCTGGACAGGGTTAATATCAAGGGTTCACACCATCTCTACCCATCCGAGATTTCGGGGGGTATGCGAAAACGGGTCGCGATTGCAAGGGCAATCGCCCTGAATCCAAAATACCTGTTTTGTGATGAACCAAATTCCGGTCTCGACCCTGTTACCTCTATCCTCATCGATAATCTGATCAAAGAGATAACAGTAGAATTTGACATCACCACACTAATCAACACGCACGATATGAACTCGGTGATGGAGATTGGAGACAACATTTTATTTATATCGGAAGGGGAAAAGAGTTGGGAAGGAAACAACACCCAGGTGCTGTTTACCAGAAATAAAAAATTGAATGAGTTCGTTTTCGCATCACCCTTATCGAAACGAATTCGGGATCTGAAACAACGGGAGGACGACGAATGAAATACCGCCACATTTTTTACCTACTTGGCATACTGATTATTACAGCTTGTAATAATCTTCCCAAAGGCATATTGCCTGCCAACAAGATGGTGCCCATTTTGGTTGATATCCATCTTGCCGAGGCTATCAATAATCAGAAGTATAACATCTCCTTGTTGAGGGACAGTCTTCCGGAAGACCTTTTCCTTTCCATCTGCAGGAAACATAAGATAGAAACGACCGATCTGGGAAAATCATTGTTTTATTACGGGAAACACACCAGAGAATATATGCCCATCTACGACCAGGTGCTGGATGTGCTGAGCGAAATGGAGATAAAAGCAAAAGGTGATACCATCAGGACTCCAACTGTGGGTGGCTTTGACCTGGATACTTTAAAAACAAAGAAATCTTCTCCTCCCCCCGCGAAATCAGATATAAAGATAAAGTGAATCTAGTTTCGAAAAATCAACGCACACGAAAGATTTCGGCTCATCTGATCCTGGACGGAAGAGGGAAATGCTACTCAAAAGGTATTTTGACCCTCGATCAGGATGGAACTATTCTTGAAATTGAAGATACACAGGGCGCATTGCATGAATCGGCGGAGGTGGAATTTTTCAGTGGAGTGATCGTCCCAGGTTTTATCAACGCCCATTGCCACCTCGAATTGTCGCACATGCAGGACAGTTTTCAGCAGGGAACAGGATTTGTACCTTTCCTAAAACAGGTGGTAACCCAAAGAGCAAGTGAACCAGGAATCATTTTAAGTGCAGCTGAGAAAGCGGATATCCTCATGTACAAAAACGGCATCGTTGCCGTCGGGGATATCGCCAACGGAATCATTGCCTTCGAGGTAAAAAAGGGTTCAAAAATTGACTATTTTACCTTCATCGAAGCATTGGGATTCTCACCCGTCCGGGCGGAAAAAGCTTTTGAATGGGTCAAAAATTGTCTGGCAACCGCTGAAAATATGGGGTTAAAGGCATCGATCGTCCCTCACGCACCTTATTCAGTTTCGACTCCTTTGTTTAATGCCATTGCTGCGGAAGCTCAATTAAGTGATTCCATCCTTTCCATTCATAGTCAGGAATGCCTGGAGGAAGATGAACTTTATCAAACCGGCAGAAGCGGTTTATCTGATCATCTTAGGGATAATCTGGGTATAGATACTACTTTTTTTGTCCCTACCGGGGAAAGCGCACTACGCAGCATCTTAAAATATCTCCCCCCGGAAAATCACCTTCTTTTGATTCATAATCTTCATACCAGTCAGTCGGATCTGGATTTTATCAGCAGCATCCGCAGCCTCGGCAAAACCTGGTTTGTCCTTTGTCCGGGCTCCAATCTCTACATTCAACAGACACTGCCCGATGTGATGTTATTACGGAAAAACAAGGCACAAATCTGTCTGGGTACAGACAGCCTCGCCTCCAACCATCAATTATCAATTCTGGAAGAGATGAAAATCCTTCAGAGTGCGTTTCCGGATTTATCTGTGAACGAACTTACCACATGGGCCACTTATAACGGGGCAAAGGCCTTGAAAATATCGGATTGGGCCGGATCTATTGAAGTTGGCAAGAGACCGGGGATCAATTTATTAACAGGGTTCAGCCTGGTTGACAAGAAGCTGCTTCCGGGTACGGTGGTAAGAAAATTAAACTAGAATATGGCAACTTTTTTGTTTGATAAAACAATTTTTGGTCCTGTGATCAGCAGGCGGCTAGGAGTCTCGCTCGGCATCAACCTGCTGCCCAATGATACAAAATTGTGCTCATTTGATTGCATTTACTGTGAGTGCGGATGGAATCCCGCGAAGGGTAATAATAAGACACAGCTTCCCGGAAGAGCAGAAGTGGCTTCTTTGCTGAGGCAGAAACTATTTGAAATGAAAAATGTGGCGAATCTGCCGGACGTCATTACTTTTGCCGGAAACGGTGAGCCTACAATGCACCCTGATTTCGATTTAATAGTTGAGGATACCCTTCTTTTACGGAACGAATTATCGCCAAAATCAAAGATCGCAGTACTCTCCAACGCGACAATGTTGCACAAACCCAGAGTGGTGGAAGCCTTGAGAAAAGTGGACGATAACATTCTTAAACTCGATTCAGGAGTTCTGGATACCATCCTCCTGCTAAATCGACCTATCGTGAAGTTGAATTTGGCAACGCTGATCAGTCACCTGAAAAAATTCGAAGGGGAATTGATTATCCAGACCATGTTTCTGAAGGGGACTTTCGGGGGAGTGAGCTTTGATAATTCCACCGCTTATGAAGTGGATCAATGGATCAGTCTTTTAAATGAAATCCAGCCCAAGATGGTCATGATCTATTCTATTGCAAGGGATACACCAGCCGAAAATCTGATAGGAATCACTTTGAAGAAACTAAAGGAAATTTCGTTGAAAGTCGAACATGAAACAAATATTCCTGTCCAGGTAAGCGGATGAAAGCAACGCAGATAGAGATTTTACAATTAACAGAAGGAGCCAGAGAAGCAAAGGGCACGGCGGTAATCATCGATGTGTTCCGTGCATTTTCGACCGCTTGCTACCTGATGGCAGCGGGTGCAGAAAAGATCATTCCGGTGCTGCATGTCGAAGAGGCGTTGAGGTTAAAGGAAATGTTCCCTGCGGCCATCCTCCTTGGGGAGAGAAATGAGAAGAAAGTACCCGGATTCGATTTTGGAAATTCTCCTACTCATCTTCGTGAGATTGATTTTCGCGGTAAAACTATCATCATGACAACCAGTTCAGGGACTAAAGGATTGATGAGTGCAGTCGACGCAGAGGAGATACTAAGCGGCAGTTTCGTCAATGCAGGAGCGATAATTGAATATATCAAAAGAAAAAATCCCGTGCATGTCAGCCTGGTTTGCATGGGATATGAAGGGCATACTCCTACCCAGGAAGATACTTTTCTGGCAGAATATGTAAAGGCGAAATTGTTGAATCAATGCGTTGATTTTGATTCAATGAAGACGATTCTCTCCACCGGTGACGGTGCACGTCTGCTGGATCCGGCTAATAGTGAATGGTCGCCAGCAAGCGACTTTGATCTCTGTCTGGATCTCGACCGTTTCGATTTTGTCTTAAAATTGGTAGACGAAAAAGGGATCAAGTACTTAAAAAGGCAAATTATTGACTGATATTATTTGGCTATTTTTGAGGCATGAAAAAATACAATTTCGACGAAATAATACCCCGCAAGGGAACTGATTGTGAAAAGTACGATCATCTGGCCAGTCATTTTGGGAATGGGAACGCCATACCAATGTGGATCGCAGACAGCGATTTCAGGGTACCTGATTTTATTACTTCAGCTATACGATACCGGGCAGATCATGAAGTTTACGCTTACTCTTTTCGTCCTGACGGCTATTACAATTCAATTATCAGATGGCAGCAGCAGCGTCACAACTGGCTAATTGAAAGGGAGATGATCCTTCCAACTCAGGGAGTCGTTTCTACACTTTCCTCTATCATTATGGCATTCAGCAATCCCGGAGACAAGATTATCATACAATCTCCGGTTTATACACCTTTCTTTTCCTGTGTCAAAGAATGTGGGAGAAGGGTGGTAGAAAATCCCTTAATAATTGAGAATGATCGTTATTGTTTTGATTTTGATGATCTTACGGATAAGATTGATCAGAACACCCGAATGCTTATTTTATGCAATCCGCACAATCCGGTCGGAAGGGCTTGGACGAAAGATGAATTGGAAAGATTGGGAGAAATTTGCTTAAGAAATAACGTGCTGATTATTTCGGATGAAATCCATGCTGACCTGGTTTTCACCGGTTTCAGACACTTGCCTTTGCCAACGATTTCTGACAACCTGGCAGCCAATTGCATTGTTTGCATGGCACCCAGCAAGACTTTTAACATTGCAGGACTCGCCACTTCCTATGTTATCATACCTGACAAGAAGATAAGGCAGCAATTTGATCAATTCTTGCGTACGCTGCATTTGACTTCTGGTAATCTCTTTGGGAATGTTGCACTTGAAGCGGCGTATCATCACGGCATGGATTGGGTCGATCAGCAGAATGAATACCTGGAAGGTAACCGCGATTACCTGCTGAATTTTATCAACACAAAAATGCCCAAATTAACCATGACCTTCACAGAAGCCACTTACCTCGCATGGATCGATTTTAGCGAATATGGCATGAGGGAATCTGATATGAACAGATTACTGATTGACAAGGCTGAAGTTGTGCTTAACAAGGGCTCCATTTACGGTAAAAAAGGAGAAGGATTCTTTCGGCTGAATTTTGCCTGTCCGAGACAGGTATTGGAAGAAGCACTCGTACGAATTGAAGAAGTTTTGGGAAGTGTAGCGTAAAATTATTTGATTCTGTAAACCACGGAATCTGCAAATTTTCTTAGTTCAAGTTTATCATTATCAGGTAGATCTAATTGATTTAACGCTTCAAAGGCTTTACCATGATATTCGTTCATCAATGCTTTGGTGGCATCACTGGCACCTGAGTTAGTGAAGATTTTCCTGACCGCTTCAATCTTTTGCGGCGCATCAAATTCTGATTTTTCGAGCCAGTATTTCAACGCTGCGCGATCTTTTTCGCAACTCATTTCCAGCGCTTTGAGCAGAAGAAATGTTTTTTTGTTTTCACAGATGTCTCCACCAATTTTCTTTCCAAAAGTATTTTGGTCACCAAAAACGTCCAACCAATCATCCTGCAGTTGGAAGGCAATACCGATCTGAATACCAAAATCGTACAACAAACGGCAGAAGTTATCATCCCCACCTGCTAAAAGTGCACCCGTTTTTAGACTGCAGGCAATTAGCACTGAGGTCTTCAAGCGAATCATTTCCAGATATTCAGAAATTGTTACCTGATCTCTTTCTTCAAATTCCATGTCCAGTTGCTGCCCTTCGCAAACTTCCATGGCAGATCGTGAAAAATGAGCCAGCACAGCAGGAAGTTTCGAAGAATCACACCTGGACAAGAATTCAAATGCCATAATAGACATGGCATCTCCGCTCAGGATGGCGCTATTTTCTCCGTATTTGATATGCACGGATGGCTCCCCTCTCCGTAATCCAGCATGATCCATGATGTCGTCGTGCAGGAGTGTGAAGTTATGAAAGAGCTCAATGGCGACTGCTGCCGGGAAAACCCCATCAATATTATCTGAAAGAAGGGACGCAGCATGAAGCATTAAAACAGGGCGGATTCTTTTCCCACCTCCCTGAAGTGAATAGGCTATTGGATCATAGAGTTGAACCGGGTCAGTTGATTGTATGGTCTGAACCTCTTTGTGAAACACAGTTTCAAAAGATGCCAGTAGATTTTGAAAGGAGAGCATATTTTACTTGTTGTCAGATTCCGTTTCAGGAACGACAATATCATCATTGAGCATCTTGCAGTGACCAACAAAACGGGCACCGGGTTCAACGGAGAGTTTGCCCATGGTAAGATTCCCTGTAATCGTGGCACTTGCTTTCAGTGAGAGAAGCTCTTTCACAACAATTTCGCCCTTGACAAAACCCATAATTTCAGCACTGCTGCAACGAATCGTGCCGGTAACTTTTGATTCCGGACCAACCACCACTCTGCCTTTGCAATCAAGGTCACCCTCCAGGATTCCATCGATGCGAATATCTCCGTTCGACTCAATATTGCCTTTAATCCTGGTATCCTGAGCGATGGTATTCAGGGCTTTTACTTCGCTAATGATTGGTTTTGACATGTTTGCAGAATAGGTTCTAAATTAAAATTTAGACAGCTGCGCTTTTCTCAATTGCCAGTTTCCCTCTGTAATATCCGCATTCATTGCAAACAGTATGATATTTAACTGCTGCTCCGCAATTTGAGCAGGATGAAATCTGAGCAGGAATTGCTTTGTCGTGTGTTCTGCGCTTATCTCTTCTTGTTGAGGAGTGTTTGTGCTTAGGATGTGCCATTTTTAATATATTTTACTTTAATTACCACTAAATTTCTTTAACTCATTCCATCTCGGATCTACCGGTTCGTCTAAAGTCTTGCTGTGGTGCCTGAGTTCCTTCAGTTTTTTTAACATGACCGGATCACACAGACTGATTCCATCTTCTCCATCCGGATGAATTCTCCTGATAGGCAAACTTAAAATCACGAATTCGTAGATATACTGTGCAGCTTCAACTTGAAAATCAGTAGGATGAAGATAAATCAGTTCGGCTTCATCTTCGACCGGTTTTTCACTGAATTTGACCAGCAACTCCCTCTTGCTTTCCACGGGATAATCAAAATTTTCAAGACAACGGTCGCAGATCAGTTCCACAACACCCTTGATTGAAAAGATCAATTTTAAATGAGTTGAACGTTTTTCGAGTTCAACTCCAATATTGAGCTTCCCTTTCTTTACCTCCGATCCTTCAAATTCCGCGAAGAAACGATCATCGACTGCAAAATCAAAATGATGCTTTCCCTCACTCAATCCTGAAAATGGAAGGGTATATTGCGAAAGGTAGTTCATAAATTTCCTTCTTAAAAAGCTTGGCAAAGGTAAAAAAAATATTAAATAATTAATGTGGAAATGTTTTTCTTACAGCCTCACAGATTCCTTCCACATCAAAACCACATTCCCGGTAGAGTTCCGGCTGGGTTCCGTGCTCCACAAAGCGATCTGGTACGCCGAGTCTGACAACAGATTTCTTATATCCTTTGGTCGCAAAATACTCCAACACAGCACTTCCGAAACCGCCATCGATTACACCATCTTCAACCGTGATGATGCGGTCGAACCGAGCAGCCACCTCGTCAAGTATCTCTTTGTCAATAGGTTTCACAAATCTCATATCGTAATGTGCCACCGAAATATTTTCTGCGGCAAGGATATTTACAGCCTTGGCAACAAAATTTCCAGGATGCCCGATCGTAAGAATGGCGACATCTTGTCCGTCGACCATTTTTCTTCCCTTCCCTACCGGGATTTCGGTAAAGTCGACCTTCCACTCCTTGTGTTTGCCTACTCCCTTTGGATAACGGATCGCAAAAGGGCCCTTGTCAGGAAGCTGTGCCGTGTACATCAGATTCCTCAGTTCAATTTCATCCATTGGGGCAGAAACCGTCATATTTGGGATGCTTCTCATAAATGCCAGATCGAACACACCATGGTGGGTGGCTCCGTCAGCCCCGACAAGTCCCCCACGATCCATGCAGAAAACGACGTTCAGCTTCTGTAGCGCAACATCATGAATAATCTGATCATAAGATCTTTGCATAAAGGACGAGTAAATATTCACGAAGGGGACCTTCCCGGCTACGGCCATCCCTGCAGCAAAAGTTACTGCGTGGGGTTCTGCTATACCAACGTCAAAGGTTCTCTGAGGCAGGACGTCCATCATAATATTCATGGAACAGCCAGTAGGCATTGCAGGGGTGATCCCGACAATATTTTCATTCAGAAGGGCCAGTTCAAGCAGGGTCTGTCCGAAAACGACCTGGTATTTAGGTATTTTGGATTGCGAATCAGAATCATCGAATATTTCGCCAGTCGCGACATCAAATTTTCCGGGAGCATGCCATTTCGTAGCATCATTTTCCGCAGGGATAAAACCCTTCCCTTTTTTGGTCATAACATGAAGAAGCTTTGGCCCTGGAATATCTTTGATGTGCCTGAAAATCCTGGTAAGTGCGATCACATCATGTCCGTCCACCGGACCGAAATAGCGAATGCCAAGGGTCTCAAACAGGTTGCTGTCGTCAAAAACCATCGATTTCATAGCGTGCTGATGTTTGCGCAAAAACCAGATCATGTTCATACCGGGATTTCTGAAATGCTTCAGCACTCTCCAGACTCCCGACCTAAGCCGGTTGTAAGCCCTGGATGTCTGCATCCTGACAAAATACCTGCTGAGGCCACCGACATTTGGATCGATAGACATGTTGTTGTCATTCAATATAACCAGGATATCGGCATTGGAACCACCGGCATTGTTAAGGCCTTCAAAAGCCAGTCCACCTGTCATGGAGCCATCGCCAATGATGGCGACTACCTTGCGGTTCGTCTCACCGTTCAGTTTGGCGGAAACCGCCATACCGAGGGCAGCAGAGATCGAAGTAGATGAGTGACCCACGCCAAAAGCGTCATATTCACTCTCCGACCTGTTCGGGAAACCGCTCAATCCTTTGTACCTTCTGTTGGAGTGAAATTGTTTTCTTCTGCCCGTAAGTATTTTGTGACCGTATGCCTGATGACCAACGTCCCAGATCAGCTTATCGTAAGGAGTATTGTAAACATAATGAAGTGCAACAGTCAGATCGACAACACCCATACTGGCTCCAAAATGACCAGGATTGCAGGAGGCCTCCCGAATAATCAGCTCCCTGAGTTCGGCACATACTTTTGGTAAATCCTTTTCATTAAGTTTTTTAAGATCAGATGGATAGTCGATATTTTCAAGAAAACCTGCCATTAAAACCGAACTTTTGGAATCAAAAAATGAATGTCAAATCAGGCTACAAATATAAACTTAATTAGTCTTATTTGACCAAGCGGTTTTCAGGGAATGTGCCTCTAATAACTCCACAAAGAGTTCTCCCCCCTGGGAATAAAGAAGCAGACCTTCCTCCTTCTGTGTTGGTAAAAAGCAGGTGCTTATGGCCATTTCGCCACCGTTGATAAAGATTTCAAGAGAGGAGCGGTCCAGGAGAATCTCAAACTCAATTTTCCCATCAATGGGTTCAATGGTCACTTTACTTCCATTGACGTCCAGTATTTTTTTGGCAGTATCGTAATGGATATCAGTTCCATTCGATTGTTTCCCGTTGCGGACTATGAATCCAAAACTATCCGCTGTTTTTGGCATCAATACCGTTTTAATATAAATGGCGTCACCTTTTAAGCCTCCAAGTAAATTGTCGTTAAGTCCGGGGATGATGTTTTTATTCTTCTTAATCAACTCATGATCAAACAGCGTGGAAATTGCTGCGATCGGTTTCCTGCAAAGGATGGGGCCCTTTTTCGATGACCTGAGAGAAAGTTCAACGGGGAAACTCATTTGACCGTTGAAAGCCATATCCGGATATTCACCCCCCTTCATCCAGGCCATTTGGATCACTTTTGAGTCTGGTGAATTTGAAACGGTCTGGGTGGCAAAGAAATTTTTCCCACAATCGAGTTTCTGCATCCCGGTCTCGGGCTTAAAAGTGATGCCGTCGAATGAGCCAACTTTATAATCTCCGCTGCCGCTCAGAACCACCCATTTCTTTTCAGAAGATTTCCCTTCAAACGACACTTCAAAAATATCCGGACATTCGGTGAATCCCTCCAGATGACTGCCCAACTCCCATTGCAGCAGATCTTTTGAACTGTAAAATGAAATACCAGTACCTTTTGAACCCGCAGGAATTCCCCTGTACAAAGCCATAATCCATCTCCCCGAGGGCGCATGATAAAAGACCTTAGGATCCTGGGCATCCTCGCCGGGATTGCTGATGACAGGATTTTTGGCATATTTCGTCCAGGTGGTCCCTCGGTCATTGCTAAAAGCCATATTCTGATTTCCCTGGCTGTCAGAATAAAAAATCAGCATTGTCTTATCCTCTTTCTGCTGCAAACCGGATACGTTCAAAGAATCGATTACCGCACTTCCCGCCATCGGACGGAAGGTAGCCATATCAATGGCTTTTTCATCAGGCGTGAAGGCGTTCGGCAGATGTTTCCAATGAATAAGGTCCTTGCTGACACTATGCCCCAGCTCACTGGTAAATATTTTTTTATCGATCGAAATATTCTGATGAAAGAGATGATACTCCCCCCGGTAATATACTATCCCATTAGATTCAAATAACCAGTTCTTTTCAGGAGAAAAATGATATTGTGGCCGTAATTTCTCGTTGTAATATTTAGTATCTGATTTCGCCGAAATGAGTATTAAAAGTACAGTGATAGAATATATTAGATACTTCATGGTATTGGGAGTTAAGATTTGTTGGTATCCCCGAAGGAATCTATTCAAATATACTGTTTAAACGAAAACAATGTCGCGAGACTGGCAGAATTCTGCTTCCAGATATAAAATTGTAATTTTGGCCTGCTTAAATCATTGAAATGATTGATAAAAATATCGAAATAATGGCTCCGGTTGGTTCTTATGAATCACTTATGGCAGCTATCCAAGCAGGTGCTGGCTCTGTGTATTTTGGGGTTGAACACCTCAACATGAGAGCCAGATCGGCCAATAATTTCACCTTGGAAGACCTGAAGGAAATTGCACGGAGAGCTGGAAATGCAGGGGTTAAGACCTATCTGACGGTTAATACGGTTGTTTTTGACGAAGAGGCTGAAACGGTTAAGAAAATCGTTCAAGCGGCCAAAGAGGCGGGCGTTTCTGCCGTTATCGCCTCTGACCTGGCGGTCATTCAGGCATGCAGATCTATCGACCTGGAGGTGCATATTTCGACACAATTGAATATTACAAATTATGAGACGGTCAAATTTTACGCGCAGTTTGCCGATGTGATGGTGCTGGCTCGAGAGATGAATATCGGTCGGGTGTGGGAAATTTCTAATAAGATCAAAGCGGATGATTTGCGGGGGCCGGGAGGAGAACTCATCCGCCTCGAGATGTTTGTCCACGGAGCCTTGTGTATGGCAACCTCCGGCAAGTGTTATCTTTCGCTGCATGAGATGAATTCATCGGCTAACAGAGGATCCTGCATGCAAAGTTGCAGGAGGGCCTATACCGTTACCGACAAGGAAACAGGGGCAGAACTGGAGATCGACAACGAATACATCATGTCTCCCAAAGACCTGAAAACCATTGGCTTCCTGAATAAAATACTCGATGCTGGCGTCACAGTCCTGAAAATCGAAGGGCGTGCACGAAGTGCTGATTATGTCAAATGCGTGGTGGCGTGCTACCGCGAAGCCGCCAATGCTTATCTGGAGGGTACCTTCAACGCAGAGAAGGTTGCGGACTGGGATGATCGGCTGGCCACCGTTTTCAACCGCGGATTCTGGGATGGGTATTATCTGGGTCAGCGGTTGGGTGAATGGAGCGGCAATTATGGATCAATGGCCACAAAAAGAAGGGTGTACCTCGGAAAGGTCACCAATTACTTTACCAACATCGGCATCGGGGAATTCAAGCTCGAAACCGGTTCCCTGAAACCTGGCGATGAAATAATGATTACAGGACCCAGCACCGGTGTGATTCAAACTGTTGTCGAAGAGGTGAGGGTCGAACTAAAACCGGTAGAAGAAGCGCCCAAGGGAAGTTATTGCTCGGTGGCGGTGCCTTCCAAAGTCAGAAGATCCGATAAAATCTACAGGATTGTCGATGCATCCCAGGTAAAATCACAATAGATTATTGCCTTCGTTGGCTTTTCCCTCGTTTAAATGCTATTTTTACCTTTGAATAGTAAACTGATATGGGGAAACGCCTGTTTATAATCTTTACCGTCCTTTTAATTGCCGGAATGGCTGCCGGATGGTATTTTTTTGTCAGGGAATCAAAATACTTCGGGACCTCTCCGCTCAAGGCCGTTCCCGTGGAATCTCCGTTTTTTGTGAGAATCAGAAACTTGGGGGACTTTGCCTCAAAAACGGTAAAGAACCCTGGCTGGCAATCGATGCAAGGCATTCATGAAGTTTCTTTGCTTTACAACGATCTGGCATTCATCGACTCGCTAAGGAATAATAAAAAAGAGGATGGAAATTTTCTCAGTCAAAAAGAATTAATTGTGGTGCCGACGGATAGCTCGAAGCTTTACCTGGCCGAAATAGGAAGTATAGCAGAGAAGAACAGCATTAACACATTTATCCGGAACTATTTCCAGTCCAGAAATATTATTCCTGCAGAGAAAGAGATTCAAAATGTTCCGGTTCAATTCTATGAATGGAACAAGAATGGGGCAACCCAAAAGACGCTGGTAACTTTTTACAAAGGCTTACTGATGGTCAGCAATGACAGCTCGTCTATTGTGAAAGCCATCGAACAACTGGATCTTCCTTCTCTGCTGGATGATCCTTATTATCAAAAGGTTAATAAAAATTCGACCGAAAATGCAGACCTGAATATCTATATCAACCACAAGACGCTGCCGGGATATTTGGCCCGATATTATCAGGTTTCACCTTTGCTCGACCTGTTTTGGCAAAATTATGCCAGATGGACGGAAGTTGATGTTATCCAAAAGAGTAATCAATTGATGATCAACGGCTATTCTGTTCCGGATTCGATATTTGTCAGCTACCTGGATGCCTTTAGGAATCAAAAACCTCTTCCGGGCACCCTTCTAAAATACCTGCCTGCTACCACGACGTTTTTTGTGTCACAGCAATTTTCCAATCCTGTTCAATATCTGTCTGATTACAGATGTTTCCTTCAAAAGTATAAGCAATCAGACGATTATGAAACCTATCTTAATGAACTTTCCAAGAAACTGAGCCTGGATATCAGGCAATATTTGAACTCGAACTGGTCAGGTGAAGCAGCAGCTTTCTTCACTAATCTTAATCTGGAAGAAAAAACGGACAATCGTTTTCTGCTGTTGAAAGTCAGACCCGGAATAAATGATCCATTGATTTCTGCCGTTAAAAAATGGGCAATAGCTAATAAAAAGGAGTCTGCTGATTCAGGTTTTGAAGAAGCTGGTAAAAATAATATCTGGAATGTGCCTACCCTTAATTTCGGAACCCTGATCAGTGCCTTGTGTTTTGGCTCTGTTGAAACACGATGGATGACCGCTGGAGACGGCTTTATTTTAATGGGTGCGACACCGGGATCCCTAAAACGATACATGAACCTCCTTCAAAGAGGGGAACTTCTTCAAGAGACTCCGATTTATTCCGGATTCACTTCCGGACTGGCAAGAAGCAGCAATTTTTTTGTTTGGAGCAGGCCAGGACAATCAATTTCGTTTTTTGAAGATATTTTAGTGCCGGAACGCTATCGAAGTTTACAAAGAGAGTCTTCAGGTCTGTACAAGTTGGAAAATATTACCTGGCAGTGGGGATTCGAAAATGGAATGGTTTATAATACTGCAAGTCTTCATATTAACCCGGATGCTGTACCAGTTCAGGATCCATTTTGGAAGTATCTTCTCAAGGCAAATTTAAGGGGGAAACCAATTTTTGTTTCCTATTCGGGGAATAATCCACAGAAAGACCTCGTCTTCCAGGATGCCGACAATAACCTGATCGATCTTGATGCTGATGGCAGCGAACGATGGAAAATCAAGCTAAAGGGACCTGTCATGGGCGAGATTAAGCTGATTGATTATCGCAAAAATGGTGAATTCCAGCTCCTTTTTAATACGGAGGAGGCGATTCATCTGATTGGCAGGAATGGGATAGAATCAAGAAGTTTTCCGGTCAAGCTGAAATATGGGGCAACCAACGAGGTTTCTGTCGTCGATTATGATGGAAAGAAAGATTACAGGTACCTTATTGCCTGCAAGGATCGGAAAGTGTATAATTTTGACAAAAACGGGAAACAATTGGCAGGATGGCAAATCAACCAGAGCGCAGAACGGGTGGAGCAACCTGTTCGATATTTCAAGTCAGGAACGAAAGATTACCTGGTCTATTTTGACAGGAACCGCACCTATATCATCGACCGGCAGGGCAAGGAAAGGGTTAAAGTGAAAGGTGATTTTGTACATTCCGGGAATAATATCTCGCTCATTAAAATGGATAAGAAAACGCCGATGATGGTGACCACTGATGATCATGGAAAACTGAGATTGATCGGATTTGATGGCTCCGTGCAGAAAATTAACGCTGGAAATTTTTCTGCCAATCATTTTTTCCTTCCGGTAGATATCGAAGGTGATGGGAGCATTCAGTTTCTGTTCGTAGATAAGCAGATAATTTCACTGTATGATGATGCTGGAAAGCTGATTTTTACTCAATCCCTGAAATCCGAAATTGATCAGGCTCCTTCACTGTTTACGTTTAAAGGAGAAAAAATGATCGAATTAAGGTCTTCTGCCGAAAATAAAACCTTCCTGGTAAGAAAAGATGGCTCACTTTTTAATAATTTGCTGCCTTCAAACAGCACCCTGGAAGCGATTGGATTTTTCAATGCAAATATTGGGGTCTGTAATCTTATTGCCGGGACAAAGGATGGTTATTTATCAAATTTTCAAATGATCTCGAACGAGTAAAATTTACTATTTTTGTCAGCTGTTCAATTTTTATGTCATGGTACTCTTTATCATCTTAAGCATTGTTACTTTTTTTGACACAATTTTTATCCTGCTTTTGCTGTATTACGGCTTCAGGTTTTTCCTGAGGTATTTCGGACCAAGAGTGGTTGAAAAGGCGGCAGATAAAATTTACCGTGATCTTAAAGCCCAGGAAGAAGCCAGGAGGAGACCTGAATCTTCTTCACACGGGAACATAACTGTTGAACGAACTGACAGGAGAGAGAAAATCCACAGACGAAATGACGGCGAATATGTCGATTTCGAGGAGGTGAAAAAATAAAATTATACAATGAACCAGGAAGATCTTTTTAAGAAGCTGATCGCACACAGCAAGGAGTATGGATTTGTTTTCCCGTCCAGCGAAATTTATGACGGACTGGGAGCTGTATACGATTATGGCCAGAATGGTGTAGAACTCAAGAACAATATCAAAAAATACTGGTGGGATTCGATGATTTTGTTGAATGAAAATATTGTCGGAATCGACTCTGCCATTTTTATGCACCCGACCATCTGGAAGGCTTCAGGCCATGTGGATGCTTTCAGCGATCCGCTCATAGATAACAAGGATTCTAAAAAAAGATACCGTGCGGATGTACTGATCGAAGAGGAACTGGCAAAAATAGAAGCGAAGATCGACAAGGAAATTGAAAAGGCCCGTGGTCGTTTTGGCGAGTCGTTCGATGAGAAAATTTTCCGGGAAACCAATGTCAGGGTACTCGAAAACCAGCAAAAATGGGATGCGCTACACAATCGCTTCGCCCAGGCATTGAATAATTCTGATCTTGTTGAACTGAAACAGATCATCGAAGATAACGAAATTGTGTGCCCGGTTTCCGGTACCAGAAACTGGACCGAAGTCAGGCAGTTCAACCTCATGTTTTCCACAGAAATGGGCTCTACCGCGGATAGTTCCCTAAAGATCTATCTGCGTCCTGAGACCGCCCAGGGGATCTTTGTTAATTATCTAAACGTTCAGAAGACCGGAAGGATGAAGATTCCTTTCGGGATTGCACAGATTGGCAAAGCGTTTAGAAATGAGATCGTTGCCCGTCAGTTTATCTTTCGGATGCGCGAATTCGAGCAAATGGAGATGCAGTTTTTTGTGCGTCCCGGTTCCGAGTTAACCTGGTTCGAACACTGGAAAGAGACCCGGATGAAATGGCACAAGTCCCTTGGTTTCGGGGATTCCAACTATCGTTTCCACGTCCATGAAAAGCTTGCCCATTATGCCAATGCCGCGGTCGACATTGAGTTTAAGTTTCCCTTTGGCTTCAAAGAAGTGGAGGGTATACATTCCAGGACCGATTTCGATCTCTCGCAGCACCAGAAATTTTCCGGGAAGAAGATACAATATTTTGATCCGGAGTTAAATGAGTCTTATGTTCCTTTCGTGGTGGAGACTTCGATTGGTGTAGACAGGATGTTCCTTCAGGTGCTTTCGGCTTCCTATCACGAAGAAGAAATAGACGGCGGAGATGGCAAGAAGGATATCCGGGTAGTGCTAAGACTCCCGGCGCCCCTGGCTCCAGTCAAGCTGGCTGTTATGCCATTGATCAAGAAGGAAGGACTTCCTGAAAAGGCCCGCGAAATCATTGACGAGCTGAAGTTTGAGTTTAACTGCCAGTACGATGAGAAGGATTCTATAGGAAAACGTTACAGGCGCCAGGATGCCATTGGCACACCCTTCTGCGTAACGGTCGACCATCAGACCATGGAGGACAATACGGTGACCATCCGCTACCGCGATACCATGGAACAGGAGCGGGTGGCTATTGATGATGTAAAATCCATTATTGGAAAGCAGGTGAATCTCAAAACATTATTCGCTAAGCTAAGCTGATAAAAAAACCCGGTTGCAAGCCGGGTTTTTTATTGAAATTTTTTGAGACGATTACTTACTAATCTCCGACTCCAGTAGTTTTACAACTTCCGCGGTAACACTCTCGCTTTCAGCTTCTGTTGTAATCTTTTTCATGTACTTGATGACCTTGTCTTTGCCGACAATCAACAGAACACCCATCCCGTTGCAGTCTCCAAGACCCAGGGCAGTAGGTACCACACGGTTTTCGTCCAGCATGATTACTGAACCCGGGAATTGCTTCTCCTTTTGTCTGGCTTTCATCCGGATGCCTGCATTCGGGATCCAGGTATCCTTGCAATTAGCGATACCGATTCCCTGGTACACTTTTTCGTCGAATTTCTTCGCCTTGACGGCTTCAGAAAGCTTGTCGTTGACATCCTTTACGTCCGGATCCGTGTATTGAATCAGTAAGACTTTTTCTCCCACAAAGGGAATTGCCTTTGGTTGATTGTTGGGGTCAGAAATTAGGAGGGAGGTCATAGTCTTTCCGGTTGCATCTCCGGATTGTGCCTGTACAGCCATCGGAAGCAGGTAGAGGCAACAGATCATTCCTGCCAAAAATTTGATTCTTTTCATACTTTTCAATTAAAGGTTATTACTAAGATTGTTGTGTTATGCGCCAGTTGATTCAACGTCATTCCGGACTTGATCCGGAATCCCACAATTAATGAGTCCCTATGTTTGTAAGTTCTTTTAGTTTATTTGGCTGATTGAATATGATCAGGCGGTAATCATCTTCTCAAAGATTTCTCTTTGTTCGATCAGCGCCTTAACTTTATCTGCCGGATCGGTACGGCATTCCAGGAGTACCCATCCTTTGTAATTGTTTTTCACGAAGAGTTTCATCAAATCCTGGTAAGGATATGTCTTATCATTCAGTTCTCTCACGTGGCAGATATCCCCAAATCTCGCCTTTACCATATCAAAATTTGCTTCCAGTCCGCCGCCGTTCAAATCCTGAGCGTTGCAGTTCCAGCAAACCGTGGCATTGGGATGGTTAGTCACATCCATGATGGCTTTGATATTGAACACCTCCTGCGTTTCTTCCCCGTGAACCTCCAGTCTGAGTTGCTGGCCCATGTCGGCGCCAAATTTAGCCAGTTCATTCAAGGCTTTACCAATCTGTTCGATGGTTCTTTCATGAGGTACACCTTTGTGGAATCCGTTAGGCTTCACTTTTACCCCTGAGCCACCAATATCGCGGCTCAACTGGAAAAATGCCTTCGTTTCTTCGATGGATTTCTGAAGTTTTTCAGGCTCCACAAAATCGTACTGTTGATTGGTCCCCATTCCAACGATCTTAACAGGACTATCCTTGAATTTCTTTTTCACCAGCAGACGCTCTTCTTTGGTCAGAGCCGGACTCACCTTGTGTGCGTGCTCAACACGCAGCTCAACGCCGAGTATTCCTGATGCAGCAAGATTTTTAATCAGGGTATCCTGATCCCAGTCTTTCCCCCACAAGTAGGTCACAAAACCGAGTTTCATCGCCGATTTTTTAGCCTTACCAAAGGCAAATTGTCCTGTAGGCAGGATCATCGCGCCTGTCAGCAGTCCAGCGTTCTTAATAAAATCTCTTCGACCTTCTTTCAATTCTTTTTCCATTTTTTCAGTTACAAGATTTATGTATGGTTAATGAAGCTGCACAGATTCTCTGAACACAAATTTAACGAAATTATGTTCCGTTGTTACTTAAGGGGAAGTGTCTTCCCTTTTTTTCAGGTAGGCTGCTGCTATCCACAGATCCCACGGATGGGTAATCTTGATGTTTTCCGGGTTACCCGGAACCATAATTACAGGGAATCCGGAGGCTTCCACAACAGAGGCGTCATCGGTGAAAGTCGTGCGCCTGGTGTGAGAATAGGCTTTTTTCAGGATGGAAGTTTGAAAAATCTGAGGGGTCTGCACCGTATAGAAAAGGTTACGGTCGACGGTCTTGGAATGTTCCATAGTCCCGGTTCTCAGGGTTTCATTGAGCGGAAGAACGGGTATGGCAGCACCGGATCTGGCTGCCTGGTTGAAACAGTTTTCTATGGTATCCCTGGAAACCAGGGGGCGCACTCCGTCGTGAACAGCCACTAAATCTGATTCTTCCAATGCTTCCAGTCCGTTCTTAACTGATTGATAACGTGTGTCTCCGCCTTTCACGACCAGGTGAGGATGGTCAAATCCTTGGGAGATACATAATTCACGCCAGTAACTGATCTGAGATTCAGGCAGGACAATCACAACAGGCATGGTTGGGTCGTATTGAACAAAGCACAAAATTGTCCACATCAGAACTGGCCGGTTCTCAAGCAAAATAAATTGCTTGGGAATTTCGCTCCCCATTCTGCTGCCACTTCCTCCGGCAACAATGATCACGCTTTTTTTCATCTGCAAATCATTTTTATTCTACCCTTTGACTCTTGACCTCTTGACACTTTGACCCTTCGACAGGCTCAGGGACCGGTGTTCATTCCAATTGACGCTCCAATTGACGCTCCAGCAGATTTGCAATCTGCTGGTATACTTTTCCAACGGATTGCAAATCCGTTGGAGCGGGTCAGAGACCAAACTCATGGACCGAATGTACTAATTTCGATGACAAAAATAGCTTTACAAACCCTTTTAACTTCTCTGTTTTGATTATTTTTGATGAACACTTAAATTCTTTAGGTTTATGAAAGAAATACTCCGGTTTCTACAGGATCTTGAGGTGAATAACCAAAGAGAATGGTTCGAAGCCAACAGGGACCGTTATGAGAAAACGAGGAAACAGTTTTTAGATTTAACTGTCTGGCTGATTGATGAAATCAGGAAATTTGACACCGAAGTGCCTGTCCTGGATCCAAGAGATTGTATGTTCCGAATCTTCAGGGATGTCAGATTTTCGAACGATAAACGCCCATTCAAGACCAATTACGGTAGCTACATTACCCGGGGGGGCCGAAAATCCGGATCCGCAGGTTATTACATTCATGTTCAGCCTGGAGAATATTTTCTGGCGGGAGGCGTATATATGCCGCCCCCGGAGCACCTTCAGGCCATCCGGCAGGAAATATATTATCATCCGAAGGAATACTCCGATTTGTTGAATGGGGAACCATTTAAATCCACCTTCGACCAGCATTACTTCGACCCACTGAAAACGGCCCCTAAGGGCTATCCCAAAGATTGGGAATTTGTCGACCTTATCAGGAATCGCTCCTATGGGTTCGGTCATATTCTGACTAAAGAGGAGATTCTCTCTACCGGTTTGCCGGAGAGATGCATTCAGTTATTCAAAATTGCCTATCCGATGAACTGCTTTCTGAACAGGGCCATTGATGAAAACAATCCAGCATAAACTGAATAATATCCTTACTTTTGCGGCCAAAATATTTCCAATTTTATCACAACACGAATGAAGAAAATTCTCTTGGTCTTACTGGTTATGGTTTCGGCCTCCGCGCTTAAAGCGCAAAATATTCAATTACATTACGATCTCGGTAAAGACCACAAATATCTGTGGAACCATGTCGAAATGTTTAAGCCTGACAAATGGGGTAGTTCATTCTTCTTTATCGATATGAATTATGGCGAAGGCGGTGTACATGGCATGTCAATGGCCTATTGGGAAATCTCACGGGCGCTGAAATTTTGGAAGAGCCCTTTTGCGATTCACGTTGAATACGACGGTGGCTTTGGTCAGTATAAGACGACGAACCCTTCGAACGGGGCTTACCAGATCAATGATGCCTGGCTTTTCGGCGGCGAATACACGTGGAATACCAAAGATTTTTCGAGGGTTTTTACTCTTCAGGCAATGTATAAAAACATCCGTGATAAAAACAGCGCTTCTTTCCAGCTTACCGGTGTGTGGGCTATCCAGATGGCTAAAAACAAAGTCACCTTTTCAGGATTTGCCGATTTCTGGAGAGAAGATAATTTTATGGGGAACGGCGATCGGACCCTCTATGTGTTCCTGACTAAACCTCAATTATGGTACAATTTTACTGAACATTTCTCTGCCGGAACGGAAGAGGATATCAGCGCCAATTTCTCCGGACACGAAGGATTCATGATCAATCCAACCTTGGCTGCCAAATGGACTTTCTAAACAAAAAATAGCGATATGTTAGAAAAAAGTATATTTTTGCCCATGAAAACGGGTTGTTAGCTCAGTTGGTTTAGAGCATTACCTTGACAGGGTAGGGGTCACTGGTTCGATTCCAGTACAACCCACAGAAAAAATAATAAAAAATAATAAAAAAATCATGGTAATTGTTTAGGAATGTTCTGGCTTACAGGGGATGTTAAAAGATATCTTTCTTTATTAATTTTAGCATTTACATTTGTCTATTACACTAATGCTCAGGACAAACAACAGCAGAAACTGCATGTTATCATTATTGGAGCTCATCCTGATGATCCCGACAAGGTTGGCGGTACAGCTTATAAATGGGCTCAGCTGGGGCATGATGTACTGATGGTTTCCCTCACCAATGGTGATGCAGGACATCAGTCAATTAAAGCGAAGGAATTGGCAAAAATTCGTCGTGAAGAAGCCCGCAAAGCCGGAGATGTCATAGGAATACGGTATATAACCCTGAACAATCACGATGGCCAGTTAATGCCTACGTATGAGAACCGGTTGGAGGTAATCAAGCTTATCCGGGAACAGAAAGCTGACATAGTTATTTTCCCCCGGCAATATGATTATCACCCTGATCACAGGTATACTGGTACCCTTGTGATCAGG
>Ga0209125_1000748_pt1 | contig 37585 bp, 28 predicted proteins | sample BarGraIncub1131A_FD_184503 | JGI IMG/M metagenome (GOLD analysis project Ga0209125, IMG submission 184503) | Arctic peat soil microbial communities from Barrow, Alaska - Barrow Graham LP Incubations 11-31A (SPAdes) (version 2) | ecosystem: Environmental > Terrestrial > Soil > Wetlands > Peat... | reverse complement strand
TGTCGCCCACCTTCAAGTCGATCGGGAACACCTTGCCGTCCTCGCCCCTCTTCCCTTTGCCGACTGCCACGACTTCGCCCTGCTGCGGCTTTTCCTTGGCTGTCTCCGGGATGTAAAGCCCACCGGCTGTCATGGTTTCTTCCTCAACCCTCTTCACGATGATACGGTCCTGCAGCGGTCTAAGATTCATGCCTTCACTCTCCTTTCTTTGAGATACTAGATCTCTAGTGATAGAAAAAATATTAGCACTCAAAACAGCCGAGTGCCAATCGCTTGGTAAATATAAACAGCATGATGGTAAAAATCAAGGGAGAATAAAATTTATTTTAACTTCCTCCGGATGGGGCAATTCCCGCACAGGTGGGGAGGTCGCCAACGCCCGCCCGCGGCGCTGGCGATAGCCGACCATCACCACTTCTTCTTCGCCAACTCCTCCGCATAGAACTTCTGGTACAGGATCTCCCACTCCCGGCTCCCGGGCACCTTCGCCTGGCTGTAGGAGGCGAGTTTGTCCCTGACCGCCTGATCCACCTGCCCCATGATGGAGAAAAATCCCTCTATGGACCCCTTAATCGAGTCAAGGGCGCGCCGCTCGTCCGGGAAATCGGCGAGATCGTCTCGCCAGAGTTTGTCGTAGATCTGGTGCGAGATGTGCGAGATGCGGTCTTCGGAAATGTGCATGGTACCCTCTCTATTTACGTGTAATGGTTGGGGCCGGCATGGCGCTCAAAGGACGATCTTTCTCTCCTTGGCGAGCTTCTCCTTGATCATCCTCAGCATCCTGTGCCTGTCGATCCCCTCACCGCCGCCGATCCCGCGCAGGGTCTGCTCCAGAAGGGCTTCCGCGTCCCTCTCCAAGGCCTCCTCTACTTTCAGGTCCGCGCTAACGGCCACCTTCATGGCGGCAAGGATCACGCTCCTCCCCTGCTTCGCCGTTATCAGCTCCGCGCGTTCGAGATCCCCAAGCACCTTCTCCGCCAGACGCCCAATCTGTTCATCCTTGAGATGCATCTTCCCTCCGGTGTAAAGCTGTCGATGGCGCATTGTACGTCAAACGCGAAAAATTGCAATAAGTTAAGACAATGGAGAGGTACCTTCGCGACGGCATCTTCTTTCCATAACCGGACTCCTCCAGCACGGAATCGATGCGCACATCGGAGAGTACCGACGCTGCACTGAATTCAGCCAAGGCTAAGAGAAAAAGCAGCTTGATTTATTCTCAAAGCGAGAATAGTATTACAGCTACGTATACTCTCTCTGCCCTGCCCGTGAGGTTACTAAAGCCCCTGCGGAATAATTCATTGAACGGGCAACTGTTTCGGTCGTGGTGTGCTGCCCCATTATGTGGGAATTGCCTAAAACGATCTACAGAAGCCCACCTGATTGGGAACTCGCTGTGAGGCCCCGAACCAACGACATGGTGGAGAGAGTTGAACGACAAAGGGTACCGGGCCACCGGTTCCCTTTTTTTATCTTGCGCCTCCCGATTAAACAGTATATACGGAACAGCTGCGTTAGCCCTAGTTCACGTTTCAGTAAACGCCACCAAGAAAACATGGGGGGTAATCCATGCAGGATGCGCTCAAGACCCTACCTGCCTGGCTGTTGATGCTCATCGGATTCATGATGGTGACCGTGCTAGGTTACATCGACTACCTCACCGGCGACTATTCCCTGCTGATATTCTATGTAATTCCGATTACCCTGGGGGCCTGGTTTCTGGGATACCTGGGGGCAGGGGTCATCGCCCTCTCAGCCGGGCTGGCGCGGCTCGTCTCCGACTACTTCAGTTATTCAGGCCCCAGTTTCAAATTATGGAACTCGCTGCAGGACATGGTTTTTCTCATCATGGTGGGACTCTTGATCGCGACGGTCAAGAGACTGCTCGACAAGGAACAAAGGGAATGGGACAAATAGAGACCTGGGCGGGCCAATCGCCTGGAGCGGCACAGTCGACCGCCAGCGGGTCATCATGCGGGATCCCCTGAGCGCGGCGTCAGGTACCGCATCAGGTTGAATAGGGAAGTGACGCGACGGGGTAGGGTCGAAAGACTCCATCCCGTTTTTTCAAACGTGCGGATAAAAAATATAAAAGGTGAGTGAGAGCGCCGCGAGCACCCACATGCCGGCGGGGACCTCGCGACCCCGTCCGGCGCAGACCTTGAGCAGCGGATAGACCAGGAGTCCGGCAGTCATGCCGACACCGATGTTGTAGGTGAAGATCATCAGCACGATGGTGAGGAAAGCCGGGATCAGTTCGGTGAAATCCTCGAAGTCGATTTTCGTGATCGGCTGAATCATGAACGAGCCGATCACGATCAGGGCAATGCCGTAGGCATGTGGCGGAACGATGGTGAAAAGCGGCGCGAAGAAGAGCGAAAGCAGAAAGAGCAGGGCGACGACGAGCGCCGTGAACCCGGTCCGTCCTCCCTCCTCGATCCCCGCCGCCGACTCGATGTAGGCACCGGTTGTCGTGGTCCCCAAAAGCGGCGCCAGTGTCGTGGCAAGGGCGTCCGCCAGCATAGGCTTCTCGATCTCGGGGAGGTTCCCCTTCTCGTCCAGCAGGTCCGCCCTCATGGAAAGGCCGATCAGGGTCCCCACCGTATCGACGAACGCCATGATGAAGATGATCAGCACGATCGGGAAGAATTTGAAACTGAGCGCCCCGGAGATGTCGAGCTCCATCAGGATGGGCAAGAGGTCAGGCGGCAGGCTCACGAAATGCTCCGGCATCGGTGTCACCTTCAGGAGGATGGAGACGACCGTGGTGGCGATGATGCCGATGACGATCGCGCCCTTGACTTTTTTCGCCATCAGGACCACCACCAGGAGGAATCCGACCACGGCAAGGAGCGTGGATGGCGCGGTGATGTCGCCGAGCCTGACCGGCGCGCCGGGGACCCCGGGGACGACCAGGCCGGTTTCGTTGAGGCCGATGAAGGTTAGGAAGAGCCCGATACCCACCGCAAAGCTGCATTTAAGCGAGAGCGGTATCGCCTCTGCGAGCCAGCTGCGCACCTTGAAGACGGTCAGAAGCGTGAACAGCACCCCGGCGATGAAGACCGCGCCGAGCGCCATCTGCCAGCTGTAGCCAAGCACCTTCACCACGGTGAAGGCGATGAAGGCGTTTTCGCTCATGTAGGGGGCGATGGCGAAGGGGCGCTTGGCGTAGACTCCCATGATGATGGTGCCGAAGGCGGCGGCGATGATGGTAGCCGTGGTGGAGGGACCGCGCGGGATGCCCGCAGCCTCCAGGATGGCCGGGTTGACGATAATGATGTAGGCCATGGTCAGGAAGGTGGTGATGCCGGCGACGGCCTCCTGGCGGTAGCTCGTTTTGTGGCGCGCGAATTCGAAGTATTCCTGCATATTCTTCTCCGTTCTACTTAGAAATACCCGGATTTACAAGCCAGCACAGGCAGCCGGACGGCTCATGAAAATCCCGATATTTTTTTACTCCTTTCCCGACGCGATGGCAACCGCAATCGCCGAACTGTTGTATACTGGCGCCAAACGAAGCTCCACCGGCGGCGGGCACCCGTTCTGGTCGGTGTTTTTTCGCTAGCGGCACAAATGAGATTCCGTCAAATTACCTGCTTTTCCCAAGGATTCGCATGACCCCACATTTTCTTCCGACGCTGGTGAACCGCCCCTTTGGCGATCCGGGTCTCTACCTGGACTTCCTCTTCGCTCGCCGGGCCGTCCTTTTTGACTTGGGCGACCTGGCCCCGCTTGCCGCCCGAAAGCTTCTGCGGATCAGCGAAGTCTGCGTCTCCCATACCCATATCGACCACTTCATCGGCTTCGACAGGCTGCTTCGAATCATGCTGGGCCGGGAAAAAAGTATCCGGCTCTTCGGCCCTCCCGGCATCCTCACGCAAGTGGAAAACCGGCTCGCTTCCTACAGCTGGAACCTGATCGGAAGCTACCCGACCGAGTTCACCCTCACGGTTTGCGAACTCCATCCCGATGGAAATGGACTGCAGGCCCAATTCTGCTCACGGCGCGCCTTCACCAGGGAACTCGAGGAGCCGTTTTGGGTGCGGGATGCGGTCATACTCGAAGAGGAAAATTACCGGCTCCGCGCCACCTTCCTGGAGCACAGCATCCCGTGCCTCGCCTACGCCTTCGAGGAGAAGCGGCACGTGAACTTCATGAAAAACCGCATCGAGGAACTCGGGGTCCCGGTCGGGCCCTGGCTCACGGAGGTCAAGCGCGCGGTGCTGCGCGAAGAACCGGATGGTACCGTCATCAGTGTGGGAACTTCGGGAAAGCCAGCAATTGAGAGAGTATTCACGCTTGGGGAACTGAAAGAGCGGGTACTGCGGATCGTTCCCGGAGAAAAGATCGCCTACGTGACGGATGCGGCCTTCACACCCGACAACCGCCGCCGCATCGTCGAATTGGCGCAGGGCGCCGACTACCTCTTCATCGAGGCGACCTTCCTCCACGTGGACCAGGAGAGGGCGAGCGCCAGGGCCCACCTGACGGCCCGGCAGGCGGGTGAACTTGCCCGAGAGGCAGGCGTGGCGCGGGTCGTCCCCTTCCACTTCTCGCCCCGGCACCTGGGAGCCGAGCAAGAGCTGCGGCGGGAACTGTCAGAAGCCTTCCAAGGAAACTGATGGCGACCAGCGGGCGGCCACCGGTCCTCCGCGTCTGGCCCCAGGCCAAAGTAGATCGCTGCTGTTACATATGAAAAGGGGCACGGTTAGCGGCCCCTTTTCTCAACCTCCAACCGCGCGTCAGCGTCTAGTCGAGCCTAATTGCCACGAACAGGGAGGCCTCGCCGCGACGCAGCAGCACCCTCAGGTAGCCCCCCTTCTTGACGGCGGCCACCGCCTTGCCGTAATCCACGATGTGGGTGATGGCCATCCCGTTGATCTCCCTGACCAAGTCACCCTCCAGGAATCCCGCCCGGTCCGCAAGGCTGTCCGGCTCAACCTCGGTCACCACGACCCCCCGGTCCCCCGGCACCCGCAGTTGCTGGGCCCGCTCCGGTGTCAACTCGGCCACCTTGATGCCGAGCCGATCACTGGGGCGCGCCACGTCCTCACCTGCCTCGCCATCCTTCAATTGCTCGATGGTGACCGCCACCGATTTCTGACGTCCGTCGCGCAGCACCGAAACGGAAACCTTCTTGCCGACGGCAGTGGCAGCCACCATGCGCGGCAGTTCTCCCATCTCCCGGATGGCGCGGCCGTCGAACTCTAGGATGATGTCGCCCCCCTTAAGGCCGAACTTCTCAGCCGGACTGTTTTTCATGACCTCGGCGACCAGGGCGCCCCTCTCCCCAACGAGTCCGAAGGATTTCGCGAGGTCAGGTGTCACCGGCTGCACCGAGACGCCGAGCCAGCCGCGTGTCACCTTTCCGGTCTCCTTTAGCTGGTTGATGATGGACTTTGCCATGTTTACCGGAATGGCGAAACCGATCCCCTGGCCTCCCGCGAGGATGGCGGTATTGATCCCGATCACCTCACCCCGCGTGTTGAAGAGCGGTCCGCCCGAGTTCCCCGGGTTGATGGAGGCATCGGTCTGGATGTAATCGTCGTACGGCCCGCTCCCGATCACCCTTCCCTGAGCGCTGACGATCCCCGCGGTGACAGTCTGGGCCAGGCCGAACGGGTTGCCGATCGCCATCACCCACTCACCCACCTCCATCTTCTCGCTGTCGCCCAGTACGGCAAAGGGGAGTACCCCCTTGGCGTCAATCCTGATGAGCGCCAGGTCGAACTTTTCATCCCGTCCCTTCACCTCCCCACTGAATTCCCTGCCGTCGGAGAGTTTTACCTTGATCTCGTCGGCCCCGGCAACCACGTGATTGTTGGTAATGATGAAACCATCTGCACTGATGAGGAAGCCCGAGCCGAGATTCTTCTGCTTGAAGAGGTGCTGGCGCTGCGAGTCGAAGAACTTATCGAAATATTCCTGGAACGGGTCGCCCACGGATGGGTGCTGTCGTTTCTGCGGCGTTATAGTCTTGGAGGTGCTTATGTTGACAACCGTCGGTTTCAACCTCTTCGCCAGTATGGCGAAGTCGGGAAGCATCGCCGCCGCCCCCGCGACGCCCGAGAACAGGGAACAGCTGAGTAAGGTGAGAACCAGGTATTTCGCAACGACTGCAGACCGCTTTCGCATGGCTACCTCCTAGTGCAAAATTGTTTGCTAAAAATAATACCGGCTGGTTCTTTTGTCAAGACCCAGCTACGGCGGCTTCCCGCACCTGATTCCAAACGAAAAAACGGACGATTCCCCCAGGCCGTGCTGTGGCCGGGAAATCGTCCGTCGAGGTTCTGCAGTTTAAGTGTGCGCGGGCCGGCACAGGCAGGGCCTGGGCCGGACACCGAGGTGCGGACTAATCCTCTTCCTTCAGGATGTAACCAACGCCCCTGACCGTGTGGATCAACTTCTTGTCAGCTTCGCGATCGATCTTCTTACGCAGGTAGTTCACGTAGACGTCGATGATATTGGTGAAACTGTCAAAGGTGTAGTCCCAGACATGTTCGGCGATCATGGTCCTGGTCAGCACCTGGTGCGGGTTGCGCATGAAGTACTCAAGCAGGCCGTACTCCTTGGCGGTGAGGTCGATCTCCTTGTCCTTGCGCCAGACCTTATGGGTAACCGGGTCAAGACGGAGGTCGCCGAAACGGATCTCGGCGCCGCGGTCGAGCTCGCTTCTGCGCATCAGCGCACGGACTCGCGCCAGCAACTCGGCGAAGGCGAACGGCTTGGTCAGATAGTCGTCGGAGCCGGAATCCAGCCCTGCGACGATGTCCTCCACGGAGTCCTTGGCGGTCAGCATCAGGATCGGGGTGACGTTCTTTTTCTCCCTCAACTCCTTCAGCACGGAGAGGCCATCCTTTTTCGGGAGCATCCAGTCCAGTACGATCAGGTCGAATCCCTTCTCCAGCGCAAGTTTCAGTCCCTCCTCGCCGTCTGCCGCGGTGTGCACCTCGTACTGCTCCTCCTCGAGCCCGCGCTTAATGAAGCTGGCAACCTTCTTCTCGTCTTCAACCACTAGAATTCTCATGTTGATTTCCTCTCTCTTTGTTTTTAAGTATGTAGGACGCCTAATCGTGCCGTATCTCACCATGGAGCCTGCTTAGTATCTCCGCAGCAGACTCCTCCACAGATTTATTGGTTACGTCTATCACTAGCCACTCCGGATGGGCCCGGTAGTAGCGGCGGCAAAGGGCAAGTTCCTCCTCCACCTGCCGGTAGTCGGCATAGCTGCCACGAGGGCTCTGGCGGAGATTCCTCAGCCGCGCGCTCCTGATATCCACGAGTCTCTGGGTCTCGATGATGAGCCCCACCACCCTCTCCTGCTCCACCTGTTCCAGCTCGGCGGGGGGCACGAGCCCCTGGATTAACGGGACGTTGGCCACCTTGTATCCCTTGTGGGCGAGATACATGGAAAGGGGGGTCTTCGAGGAGCGGGAAACTCCCACCAGGACGATGTCGGCCTTATGCAGGTTACGCGGTTCCTGACCGTCGTCCTGCTTGACGGTGAAATCAACCGCCTCCATCCGGCGGTAGTATTCGGAGTTCATCTCGTACTGCAGGCCTGGCAGCTTCTGCGGCCGCATCTCCAGGAACTCGGCGAGCTTGAAGAGCAGCGGCGTGATGAGGTCTACCGCCTCCAACTGGCGCGCCTCCGTCTCGGTCCTGACGAACTGGGCCAACTCGGTATTTACCAGGGTGAAGAAGATGATGCCAGGCTCCCGGCTCACCTCGTCCAGCGCCTTGACGATATCCTCGCGGTTGCGGATCTGCCCCACCCTGTGCAGCCGGACATCCACGTCCTTAAACTGGGTGAGCGCCGCCCGAGCCACCCGCTCGACCGTTTCGCCCGTTGCATCCGATAGGAGATAAACATGATTCATTGCGCTACCGCCCGAAATTGGTGCCGTTATCCGAAACCAACGGCAGTCCAGCAAAATTCATTAGATATATACCATGTTTTTTTAATTTAGGCAAAACTAAAATTTAATGGGAAAACCTTCGCAATGCTCGGCGGACGATTCCCGCCCAATTTTTTTAATTATAATTACACCCGCACTTTACCCCGTTGTCAAGGTTTCCATTGGTATATTCCTTAATTTTCTGGTAGTTTATCGGTGTAATCGCCACCTGAAAGGAGAAACGCACCCATTATGCAAACTGATTGGGCTGAAATCGCCTGCGAAGTCCCGGCCGACATGGTCGACACCATGGCGGACTTCCTCGTCGAACTTACCGGTAGCGGCGTCGGCATAGAGAACCTGCACCTGGACACCTTCTCCCTCGATACCCTCGAGGACACCCCGACCAAAAGCGTTAAGGGTTATCTGCCGCTGGACGGCTCCCTTGAGGAGATGCGGATCAGGGTGGAGCATTTCCTGGCCGACAACGGTCCCTCGTTTGAAGGCTTCGTCTACACCCCTCCGATCGTGAGCGTGGTCAGGAACGAGGACTGGGCCAACAACTGGAAGGTGCATTTCAAACCGGTGCGCATCGGAGAGCGGCTGGTGATCAAGCCGACCTGGGAGGAATACCAAACACTCCCCGGTGACCTCATCATTCAGATCGACCCCGGGATGGCCTTCGGCACGGGAGCCCATCCGACCACCAGGATGTGCCTGGAGTCCCTGGAGCGGATCTGCTTCAACGAGTGCGGCGGGAAGCTCCCCGATTCCGTCCTCGACGTCGGCACCGGATCCGGGGTCCTCAGCATCGCGGCGGCCTTGATGGGCGCCTCGCGCATCACCGCGGTAGACATCGACCCGGAGGCCATCCGTGTGACGCTGGAGAACCTGGAACTAAACGGTGTGGGGCATATGGTTGCGGCCTCCACCACCGACCTCGGCGCGCTTGATGGTGAGTACGGCGTGGTCGTCGCGAACATCCTCGCCGAAGAACTGGTGCGTCTTTCTTCCCAACTGACCGCGAAAGTAGCCCCAGGCGGCTGGCTGATCCTGTCCGGAATTCTCACCGAGAAAGAAGCGTTCGTCTGCGCCGGATTCCCCGGACTGACGCCGGTGGAAAGCCCGAGGGAGGCCGAGTGGAGCTGCCTCACCTTCCGAAAATCCCTCTAGCCGGTGCGGACTTTTTTCCTCGGGGATAACCCCGTTTCAGGGGATACGGTAACCGTAACGGGAGAACTCTACCGACACATGGCGCGGGTACTGCGGCTCAAGGGAGGAAGCGAGGTGACCCTTACCGACGCCGGCGGCGCGCGCCTGTCCGGCGTCATCGAGGAGGTTGGGGCGAAAAGCCTCACGGTACGGATCACCGCCCGGGAGAGCGAGCAGGTGCCTGAGCAAGCCCTGCGGGTCACCTTGTACCAGGGACTCCCGAAAGGCGAAAAGCTCGATCTGATCCTGCAAAAATGCACGGAACTCGGAGCCAGCGAGCTGGTCACCTTCGATGCCGCCCGATCCGTCGTCAAGCTGCGCGGAGAGCGGAGCGCCGGACGACTCGAGCGGAGCGAGAGGATCGTGCAGGAAGCGGCGCGGCAATCCGGAAGGCGCCAGGCGCCGAAGGTGACCATCGGAGGAAGCCTGGACGCTGTGTTGCGGGAGGCCCGGCAGACGGTGAAGTTTTTATTATGGGAAGGGGAACAGACAACCAGGCTGCGCCCCGTCTTCGAGGCGCACCCGACCCCCGAAAGCGTCGGGATCGTGGTCGGTCCCGAGGGGGGACTCACCCCACAGGAGGTCGAGCTGGCGATGGCCTACGGCTTCACGCCGGTCACCCTGGGCCGGCGCATCCTGCGGACTGAGACGGCTGGATTTGCGATGCTGTCGATACTGCAGTTTTACTGGGGGGACATGGGCTGAACAACAGATAGGAGTCCCCTCTCCCGGTGGGAAAGGGGACTTGGGTGGGAAACCGGTACTAATCGGTTTACTGGCCTTAGACCTTTTTCAAGAAACAGGTTTTGAGCACAATGGTGCTTTTCCCCTCGCTGCACTCAACTTCTTCACTGTTATCGGTAAGACGGATATTTTTGAACGCCTTTCCCCGTTTCAAGGTGAGGGAAGAACCTTTAACCTTCAGATCCTTAATAACCTGCACAGCATCCCCATCGACGAGAATATTCCCGTTACTATCCCTCACTTCCATGACGACCTCTCTTGAATATCAGATTGAATTTCGATGTTTCTTTTCATGCTTCGGTACGACCTCGTTCGGCTAAAGTACGGCTGCACCTGATCTCATGCATCCACCAACACGGGAAAGCCGACCAAAAGAGACGAGACACCTGTGCTGCCGGGTCCCGCCTCTGGTTAGTGTCTGCTTACCGAATCAGGAGATCGGCATCAAGCGATAAGTTCCGCGATCTCCTCGCCGAACGCCTCGCGCTGCCAGCGCTTGAGGAGCGTCAACTGCGGCGGCCCCGGCTCGGCCAGCGCTTCCAGCAGCGTGTTGTTGGCGACAAGCCCGACGCCGAGCTTCAGTTGGGCCGATTTCGCCTCTCTCCAGACCTTGAGTTTCTTGACCCGTTCCTCCTGGGTCCTGTCCAGCACCGGCCGCCGGCCCGACGGCATCTGCGGCAGTTTGTCCTGAGGCACGGCGAGCCCCGCAGCCACGGCCTGCAGCAGTCCGCGTCCCAGTCTCTCGATCAGCTTGGCGGACATGGTATGGATTCCAACCAGCTCCGAGTTGGAACGGGGCTGTTTCTCCGCGATCTCCCGCAGCAGGTCGTTGCCGAGTATCCTGAAGGGTGGGACGTCGGCGCTCCTCGCCTTCTCGTCCCTGAAGCGCAGCAGCTCCTCCAGCACGGCGAGCTCCCTCGGTTTCATCTTGTTGGCCCCCTTGAAACGGAGGCACATCAGCTCTCCCTCGCGGGACGCGGATCTCACCCCCGCCACCAGTTCGGACTCCTCGTCCACCCAGGCAAGCCGTCCCTTGGCAATAAGCTCTGCCTCGAGTTGCCGGTATAGTTCGATCAGGAGGGAGGTGTCCTTCATGGCGTATTCCATCATCTCGTTGGAGAAAGGACGCTTGCTCCAGTCCGCCTTCTGGTAGCGCTTATCCAGCTCGACGCCGAACCGCTTCTTCAGCAGGGCGGCCAGGCCGAACTCGCTTTCGCCCAGGAACTGGCTGGCGATCATGGTGTCGAACAGGTTCACCACCTCGATGCCGAAATCCCGGTACAGGGAGCGCATGTCGTAGTCCGCGCCGTGGAAGATCTTCTTGATGGCCGGATTGGCGAAAATGGGGGCGAGGACCGCCATGTCCAGCGACGCCAGGGGATCGATGAGTTTGGACTCCGATTCCGAGGAGACCTGCAGCAGGCAGACCTTCTCCGTATAGTGATGCAGGGAGTCCGCCTCCAGGTCGAAGGCTAAGACCGTCTCACGGGAGAGCCGCTCCACAAGGAGGTTTAAGGTACTTTGGTCGGTGACCAGGTGTGCCGCAACGGGGGTTGGTTCATCAGTTATTTTCGGCAAAAGTTTTCCATCCGTTTCCGCATCTCGCATGCATTTAATTGATTTTAAAGAGAAAAGAAATGGGCCTTCTGTCACCACGACAGCGCCCGGTTAGGACCTTACAACCATTTTCCCTCATCTTCAAGGGGAACTATTCAGATTGCCGCAAAAAAACCTTTTTCCGCGTCCGGGCCCCAATGGGGAAGCTCCCGGCTGTCCCAGGAAGGTTTTCCGCTAGGGACCGATCTCGCGCAATGCCTGCACGGTCCGCTCCATCTCCTCCATGGTGCCGATGGAGATCCTGACCCCCTGGGAGAGCCGGGGGTCCGAGAAGTGGCGCACCAGGATCCTGCGCTCGTACAACCCCTGGTAGATACGGGCTCCGTTGCGGTCCGGCGGTGTCGCGAAAACGAAGTTGGCGCTAGAGGGGATCACGTGATAGCGAAGCTTTGCCAGTTCGGCGCAGAACCAAACGCGGGCCTTCAGAATCTTAGCGACGCAGGAGAGAAAGTAATCCTGGTCCCTGAGCGCGGCGACGGCCGCTGCCTGGGCCAGGCGATCAAGGTTGTAGTGGTCGCGGATCTTGTTCAGCGCCGCGATCACCTCGGGCCTTGCTATCGCCATGCCGACCCTCATCCCCGCCAGGGCGTAGCTCTTGGAAAAGGTGCGGGTCACTACGACGTTTTCCAGGGAACGCACCAGCTCCAGGGAGTTCTCGCCGGCGAAGTCCGCGTAGGTCTCATCGATCACCAGCACTCCGGAAAGCCGGCCGGCCAACTCAGCGATGTAGCGCTGGGTGTAGGTGAAACCGAGCGGCGCGTTCGGGTTGGTGAGGAAAAAGACCCGGCCTTGGTAACCGTCCGGGATCCCTTCCGGCTCGAACTGCTCGGTCAACTCGAAGGTCCGTACCCGGGCGCCCTGGATCTCCGCCAGGGTGCCGTAGTAGGAATAGGAGGGGTGCACGTAGGCGATCTCGTCCCCCTCGCTGGCAAAGGCCCTGATCAGGTTGTTGAGCACCTCGTCCGAGCCGTTTCCCATGACGATCCAGGAGGGGTCGAAGCCGTACAGCTTCCCCGCCTCTTCGCGCGCCAGCCTGCTTGTCGCGTCCGGGTAGCGGCGCAGCCCCTCGCCCGCCTCCCGCACGATGGCCTCGATCACCTGGGGTGAAGGTGGATAAGCATTCTCATTGGTGTTGAGCTTGATGTATGAGGCCACATCCTCGGGTTGAAAACCGGGGACATAGCCGGCCATCTCCGCGATGTTTTTGCGCAGGGTGATCATGGCAACTCCTTTGCGGTGCGTATTCATGAAAGAGACTGTAACCGGGAAAAGGCCAGCAAGTCACCTGTTTAGTCGCGATTCCACGGTTTAACGAATTCCCGCAGTTCCCGCCGTCAGTACTTCTCCAGCACCCGGTACAACGTGTTGCGCCTAACCGGGGTGAAACCCGCGCCGCGGATCAGCTCAATCATCTCCTCGCGGGACATCCGGAACCTGCAGCCGGCCGCAGCCACCACGTTCTCCTCCAGCATGGTGCCGCCCAGATCGTTGGCGCCGAAGGAGAGCGCCACCTGCGCCATCTTGGCCCCCTGGGTCACCCAGCTCGCCTGCAGGTTGACGATGTTGGTCAGCACGATCCGGGAGAGGGCGAGCACCTTCAGGTACTCGACTCCAGTAGCAGAGCCGCCGCCGAGCTCGGTGTTGCCCGGCTGGTAGGTCCAGGGGATGAAGGCGGTGAAGCTGCCCCCCTCCTGCTGCAGGGTGCGGACCCTCATGAGGTGCTCGACCAGGTCCTCGGGGCGCTCGCGGCTTCCGAACATCATGGTTGCGGTGGTCGGCATGCCGATGGCCGCCGCCTCCCGCATGACATCCGCCCACCCCTGCCACCCAATCTTCTTGGGAGAGATCTCGGCCCTGACGCTGTCCACCAGAATCTCGGCCCCGCCCCCCGGGATGGAATCGAGCCCGGCCGCCTTGAGGCGGGCGAGCGTCTCCGGCATGGTGAGCCCAGACAACTGGGCGATGTGAGTCACCTCCGCGGGAGAAAGCGAGTGGTTCTGCAGCCCGGGAAAGCGCTCCTTTATCTGGCCGAAAAGTTTTTCGAAATACCCGATGGCGAGCCCCGGATGGAGTCCGCCCTGCATCAGGAGCTGCGTTCCGCCCTGGGCCACCAGTTCCTCGATCTTGGCCATGATCTCGGAGGTTTCCAGCAGGTAGGCGTCGTCCGCGCCCAAATCCCGGTAGAACGCGCAGAACTTGCACTTCGACTCGCAGATATTGGTGTAGTTGACATTCCTGTCCACCACGAAGCTGACGCAGCGGTCCGGGTGCATGGAGCGCCTGATGGAATCAGCCAGCCTGCCAAGTTCAAGAAGGTCGCCCTTGGTCAGCAACCAGAGCGCCTCATCCGAGCCGACCGGCTCGCCTGCAGCAACTTTTTCGGTAATCCTTTTCATCATGCCAGTCAACCTCTGCCACAAAGTTCAAAGTTCAAAGTTCAAAGTTCAAAGTTCAAAGTTCAAAGTTCAAAGTTCGGTGTTCCATTGTCAATTGTCCATCATCAATTGATTCTGTTGTACAGCGTGTCTCGCTCGACCGGCACGCGCCCGGCCTTGGTGATCATCGAAACGATGTCGTCGCGGCTCATGGTCTGCGGGGTATCGGCCCCGGCCTCGTGGCCGATGCGCTCCTCCACCACGGTCCCATCCAGGTCGTTCACCCCGAAGGCTAGGGAAACCTGGGCGATCTTCTCCCCGAGCATGACCCAGTACGCCTTGATGTTGGCGAAGTTGTCGAGATAGATGCGGGACACAGCGAGCGTCCTCAGGTCGTCCACCCCGGTGGTCCCGGCGCCGGGAATCTTCAGTTCCGAATGCTCCGGCTGGAAGGCGAGCGGAATGAACACCTGGAACCCGCCGGTCCGGTCCTGCAGTTCCCGAAGCTGGCGCATGTGGTCCACCCGGTCGGCCAGGCTCTCCAGATGACCGTACAGCATGGTCGCGTTGGATTTGAGCCCGGCGCCGTGCACCTGTTCCATGATGGCGAGCCAGGCGGCACCCGAGATCTTCTCGGGGCAGAGCTGGTTTCGGACCTCCGGAGCGAAGATCTCCGCGCCGCCGCCCGGCAGCGAGCCGAGCCCGACCCCCTTCAGCCGCTCCAGGGTTTCCGGAATGGAGAGCGTAGCGAGAGTCGCGAGGTAGGCGATCTCCACCGCGGTAAACGCCTTCACATGCAGGGTCGGCGAAACCGACCGTATGGTGGCAAGCATCTCCAGGTAAAACTCGAAGGGGAGGTCCGGGTGGAGCCCGCCGACCACGTGTATCTCGGTGGCCCCCTGGCTGAACGCCTCCTCGGCGCGCGCCCTAATCTCGTCAAGGGTCATCAGGTAGGCACCCGGCTGGTCCGCCGTCCGGGAAAAGGCGCAGAAACGGCAGCGGTTCACGCAGATGTTGGTGTGGTTGATATGGCGGTTCACGTTGAAGAAGACCCTGCGGCCGTTGCGCTTCTCGTTCACCGATGCGGCAAGTTCGCCGAGCGCCAGCAGATCATCGTGCCCGTACAGCAAGAGCGCCTCGGCTTCGTCGATCCTCCCGCCGGCGCGTACTTTTTCAGCTATGGATGCAAATGTCAGCATTGATTCCCCCAGCGCCTGAACAGGCTGTGCTCCACCCCGATGTTGTCCAGAACCTTGCCGACCACGAAGTTCACCAAGTCGTCCAGCGACTCGGGGTGCTGGTAAAAGGCGGGCATGGCCGGAACGATCCTGACCCCGAGCCGGGCCAGCGCGAGCATGTGCTCCAGGTGGATCGCGTTCAGCGGGGTTTCCCTCGGCACCAGCACCAGGGGACGCCCTTCCTTGAGCATGACGTCTGCCGAGCGCTCCAGAAGGTTCCCGGAGTTGCCGCTACTGATCCGGGAGAGGGTCCCCATGGAGCAGGGGGCGACGATCATGGCGTCCGGGGCCGAGGAGCCGCTGGCGATGGGCGAGAAGAAATCGTCCTCGGCGTAATAGTCAAGCCCCGCGCAGTCGCAGCGATAGTAGCCGCGTAGCTCGTCGAGCACCGAAGCGGCGCCCGCCCAGTCCAGCCCGCGCTCCTCCTTGAGGACCGCGAAGCCGGCAGCGGTGATCAGCATGCTGACCCTGGCTCCGGAGCGCAGCAGTTCCTCTCCAAGCCTCAGCCCGTAAATGGCGCCGGAAGCCCCGGTGATGGCGAGTGCGAAGTGCCGAGCGCTCATGCCGCCCCCCCCTTCAGGGTGTCCAGCAGGGTGGCGAGGCAAAGGGTCACGCTGATGTAACCGTTCATGTTGAAGAAAGCCGCGTCCAGCTGCCGGAGGTCGCCCGCGCGCAGCAGCCAGTGCTCGTACAGGAGCATGCCGCAGGCGGCCCCAACGCCGGCGAGATAAAAGGGGCCCAGATGCATGGTGAGGTAGATGGCGCCCAGAAATACGCAGGCGATCAGGTGGAAGAAGCGGGCGGTCCAGAGCGAGCCGGTCACGCCGAGCCACGCCGGAATGGAGTGCAGACCGCTTTCCCGGTCGAAATCCAGGTCCTGCATGGCGTAGAGGATGTCGAACCCGGCCACCCAGAAAAGGACGGCGAGACCGAGCAGGTAGGCGGAGGGTTCCGCCTCCCCCCGGATCGCTATCCAGGCGCCCAGCGGCGCGCCCGCCAGGCAGATGCCGAGCACCAGGTGCGCCAGGGCGGTGAAACGCTTGCAGTAGGAGTAGAGCAGCATGAAGCCGAGCGCCACCGGAGAAAGGTAGAGGCAGAGGGGGTTCAGCATCCGTGCGGCGAACAGCATGAGGAGGACGGAAAGCGCGATGAAGACGAGCACGGCGCCGCGGCCAAGGAGCCCCGCCGGGATGGCGCGCCCGCTGGTGCGCGGGTTCCTGCCGTCGATCTCCGCGTCGATGACACGGTTAAGCCCCATCGCCGCGCTGCGCGCACCGACCATGGCGCAGACGATCCACCCCGACTGGGAGGGAGTCGGCAGCCCCCGGGCCGCGAGCAGCGCTCCGGTGAAGGCGAAAGGGAGCGCGAAAACCGTGTGGGAAAACTTGATCATCTCCAGGAAGACCCGCACCCTGGCGTACATTGTCATCTGAACTCCTGCCTGACTACGCATAGCGACCTTTCCGTCCCAGGTAGCATCAGAGGAAGCCATACTCCCGCCATCTCCTCTCCACCAGGGCACTTATAATGGGATCCTGTTCAAGCCTCGCAAACTCCGGTTCTCCGTCTTCTTCCGGTAACTTGCGTGTCGCGTCGATGCCGAGCAGACCGTCGGAAACGATGAGGTCGCGCGGAAACCGGGCTCCGTTCAACGCCTGCCAGAAGGCCCCTTCCAGGGTCAACCCGGACGGGTCCGCGTCAACCACGACGAGAAGCTTCCCCCTCCTGAGCCAGCCTCTACCACGCAGCGACTCCAGCACGCGGCGTCCCTGGTCGGGCTCGGTTTTTCTGATGGCGACCACCGCGCAGCCGTGGAAGATCCCCTCCAGGGGCTGGGTGATGTCGACAATCTCCGGGCATTGCCTACGGCTCAAGGGGAGCAGCAAACGCTCCGCTGCCTTGGCGAGGTAACAGTCCTCCATGGGTGGAGGACCGGCCACGGTGGCCTGGTAGACCATGTCGCGCCGGCGGGTGATACAGGTGACCCGGAGCACCGGAACCTGCTCGCCGGCGTCGTAGCGGCCGGTATGGTTGCCGAAGGGCCCCTCGGCGCGGGTTTCACCCGGCTTTATATATCCCTCGATGATCAGCTCCGCGTGGGCCGGGACCAGCAGTTCGGAGTCGAGGCAGCGCACCATCTCGACGGGCGCGCCCCGGAGAAAACCGGCGAAGGAAACCTCGTCAAGGGACTCCGGCAAGGGGAGGGAAGCGGCGAGGGTGAGCGAGGGGTCGGCGCCGACGGCGATCGCCACCGGCATCCTGATCCCAGCAGCCGCGTACTTTTCATAGTGCCCGAAGCCGCCGCTGCCGTGCTTCCAGCGGATCCCCGCGCCCAGATCGTCGAAGAGCCGCACCCGGTACATGCCGCAATTGCCGCTGCCGTCCGCGGGATCCCGGGTGAACACCAGGGGAAGCGTGATGAAACGCCCGCCATCCCCGGGCCAGCTTTTGAGAAAGGGGTAATCCCCAAGGTCGGGGTCGCGCCGCACCACCTCCTGGCAGGGCGCGCGCTCCACCCGCAACGGGGAGGGAGCGTCCTTGGGAGACTGGAGCAGCCGCTCCATTTTTTCGGTCAGCGCGCCGAGGGTTTCCACCTCCAGCGCGAGAGCCATGCGCGCGTACGAGCCGAAGAGATTCGTTGCCACCGGGAAGCGGCTCCCTTTCACCCTGCCAAAAAGAAGCGCGCGGCCGCCGCCGGCGAGCTTACTCTGCCGGTCGGTGATCGCGGCTATCTCCAGGTCGGGGTCGACCTCGACGTCCACCCTCTGAAGCTCACCCAGGGCATCGAGCCGGGCAAGAAAGCCACGTAAGTCCCTATATGCCATGGGCACCCCGGAATTATCCTTAACTGCACGTTTTTATCACTTCCACCGGGCGATGACAATGTTTTTCTCGCCGCCTTACCTCCCCGGGGGAGCGCGGCAGCCGCCTCACTTCGCGCTTCCCCGCCGGCCCCAAAAATGTCGCTCAATGCGGCCGCCGGAATGCGCCATTTCAACCGGGGAAAAACCCATTTCGCCATCGGTGCGCGACAAGGCGGAAGGCGACCGCTTTTGCACACCAGTGGACCGGTGTGCAAACCTTGCACATCGACTTAATGATAACGACCTTCATAATTATCCATGTACATCGGCTTAACTCACGCAATTACAGCTTGTTGCGAAGTAATAAACGCCGGAGTTTTTTGTGGCACCCTGTGTGTAATAGATATGTCATCGAATGAAATAAGGGAGGCCACCATGAAAACCAGCTTGCAAGAAACCGCAGGAATCGAAATAGCAGTACGCCAGAGCATCAGAATAGCCGCCGTCTCGCTGGCCCTGCTGGTGGCGGGGTGCGGAGGCGGAGGCGGAGGGAGCGCGCCTGCCGCGATAGACAGCGTCGCGCCGGCCGCAACCGCGCCGCAGGCGGCAACCTCGGCAAACGCCTTCACCACGACGAGCGACAACTACGGGATGCAAAACCCTACCTATCTGTCATCCACCAAGTCGGCTCTCGGCATCGTGCTGCGTGTGGCGATCGCTTCCAGCATGACCGACCCGAACTTCAAGACCATTTCCCGGGTCGACATCCTCCCGGCCGCCGCCATCATTCCCAGGGCTGTTTACTCCCTGGGCTCGGCAACCGACGCAACCCCGGCGTTCCCCGGAACTGTCTACTTTTTCAACGGCCAGTCGTCAACCCAGCTTGCGACCGTCGGCGGAACAATAACTTTTACCGCATACGGCAGCAATACGGGCGACAGGATCTCCGGGTCATACAGCGCGATCATCGAGGACGGGAACGACTCCTCAACCCCGAGGGCGAGATATACCATCGCGGCCAACTTTGACTTCATCACGGACAGTAACGGTCCGGTACTTCCCGCATCCCCTGCGGTGGTCCTGGCTGCCGCCGCCAACTAGAGTCCGAGTCACGCCTCCTGTCGCACCCACAGGAGCCGTGACCTGACGACAGCAAGCGACATCAGCGTGCTTTCAAGTTCTGCTCAACGTCGAGTAGCCCTATTAGTACGAAAACCGGAGCAACCTGCAGTACCCAACAGGTTGCTCCGACCAGAATTATCCGCTACTCCCTTCCCGGCAAAAAACCGCAGCATCCCCTCCTTGCTAACTACCCATCTCAAAAACATTTTTTGCCAGCCCCTCCCGGCTACCAGCGCCCTCTCGGACACCTTTTACAGGAACACATCATGCAACCTGTCACCTTCTAATTGGAATTTTTTTGCATATTCCGCCAAATAACCGAGTAAACGGCTGGCAAGCGAGCCGGGTTATCGAACGGAACCCCTGGCAAATATGGAAATAATCGCCTTTCAAAGTCGAAATAACTTTTTATTTATCAGGCAATTTGCTATTGTGGCACAATTTTCGGCGCTGACTCGACGCGGCGATATGGCGGGCAACTAATCCGCCAAATGCCCGAACCACGATTAAATCGGGATAGCTGGTTGCCGTGAATAAGAGATTTCTATTAGAACATTGGGTGTTTACCGCTAATTAGAAAAAAAATTTCATCGTATTTTTTCTCTCCGATAAGAGCAAAACCAGGGCAACCTGGCGACGCAGAATGACGGGTCCGCGCCACGCGGACAGCCGAATCGCCGAAGAGAGTTTGCCCAGCCGGGGGCTGTTTTGATCCCACGGAAGGCCAGGCCCCTCTTTTATTCATTGAGGGGCTTTTATTTTTTGTATGTTTTTCAGCTTGTTGTCAAGGGAACCCCATATGAACTGACCTGTCAGCCAACATGAAATCTAACTCCGATAATGGCAAAACCGGGGCAACCCGGTGACGCAAAGCCACGGGTCCATCGCGTTACCAATGGACAGCCGGGTTACCGAAGAGTCTGTGGAGTCAGGCAATCACCACCGTTCAGGGTTTATCCTTGGATGGAACGCCTATCTCCGGCATGAAGATGGGTGTTTTTGTTATTACCGTGAACTGGCTGGCATAAATGGCAAAGGAATGAAGGTGGGTGTATTTACTACAATCCATCAAAGCTGCAACTATTATCGCATTTTGCAGGCGAGTGACACTCTCAAACCCAGCATAGTCATACTTAATTACGCTAGCGACACTATCACAGTAAATCATCAGATCATGAAAGATTCGAGGCAGTTTATGAACAGGCAACTTAGCATCTCACTGTTTTTCGCATCGCTTATACTGTCGCTTGCGTCAAGCGGCAATGTCTACGCTGCGACTTGCACTTCTGCACAAGACGGCTACTGGGATCTGGCTACAACCTGGGCTGCTCCGTGCAACGTGGTGGGAGGCCCTGTTGCCGGAGACACCGTAACAATAGCAAATGGACATGATGTCACTGTCAGGACTACTGCAGCTGCGTCTTCAGTCACAATTCCATCAGGGAATTCAGCGTCTAGCATAATAATCAATACTGGCATTGCACTTTCAGTCAGCGGCCCGATAACTATTACTTCGAACAGCAACAATATCACAAAGCAAATCGCAGTCGGTTCAGGGACATTATCAGCCGGCAGCATATCAATCAATCCCGGATTAAGTAGCTCCAAGATAAGTCAAGTCACGTTGAGTAGCGGCACTATAAATGTCAGTGGTGATATCTCTTTCAGCGGCACAGCGAGTTTATCAAAACTTGTTTACACCGGCACAGGTTCAGTCAATCTTACCGGAAATTTTGGCAGCGGCGGTACATTGACGACCGTAGCCGGCAGCGTACTCAACTTCAACGGTTCTGCCGCCCAGACAGCAGCTTCCTATACAACGTACAATGTCGTCAAGGTTAACAACGCAGCCGGCCTCACCATGACCGGCACCTCTACCATCGCCACTCTTACCATCGGCGATGTGACTGCGAACAGCGATTTCAATGACGGCGGTTTTCAGGTTACATCCACGGGAACACTTAACCTAGTTTCGGGAACTTTCACCCTAGGCTCAGCTACCACGGCCACCACGCTACCTGCCTTTGCCACCCGCAACATCTCAACCGGGACTACCGTCGAGTATGCTTCAGGTAGAGCGCAGAACGTAGCGGCAGTCACTTACGCTAATTTAAGCATTACCAATAACAGCACAAAAACCGCATTGGGAAATTTCACGGTCAACGGGGACCTGGCGATCAATGCCGGTACTTTTGCCAGCGGAACATGGGTCCAGATCGTAAACGGCAACGTGTACAATGCAGGAACGCATACCGCTTCTACAGGGAGCATCACCCTAAGCGGTGGCTCATCAGCCCACGTCCTGTCTGGCAGCGGCATCTACGACAATCTGGTGATGAGCGACGCCATGGGAGCTACCCTCACCGGAAGTCCGACCGTGAGCGACGTGCTCACCCTCACCAGCGGCGATATCATCACCGGGACCAACACCCTATATATGTCATCCAGCTGTTCCCCCCTTCACATCATTGGCGGCAGCACCTCCAGTTATGTGTCCGGCAACCTGCGCCTAAATTTCCCGACCGGTTCCAACAGCTGCATCTTCAAGATCGGCGATGCCACGGCATATGCGCCGGTAACTGTTGCAATGAACAGTGTCACCGTATCCGGTACACTGAACGCCCGAACCGATACGCCGGACCACGCCGACACAACGTCGGGAATATCCGGCATAAATGGGTCAAAAAGCGTAAACCGCACCTGGACTTTGACACCTGAAAGTTCGCCGACCTTCAGCAGTTACAACCCCACGTTCAATTTCGTGGCCGGCGACATCGACAGCGGTGCTGCCACCTCCAGCTTCGTCATCGGCCGCAAATCAGGTTCCTGGAGCTTTCCGGCCCTGGGAGCGGCCAATCCCACCAGCACTGCGGCGACGGGCTTGACCGGGTTTGGCGAATTTGCCATTGGAGAACAGCCTCCAAGTATTAGCGGAACGGTATTCGAGGACATCAACTACGGCGGCGGAGTCGGACGCGACATGGCCACATCTGGCGGGACCGCAATCTCAGGCGTCCGGGTGGAGTTGTATAACAATACCGGGGCGTTTCAGCGATTTACCACAACCAACGCCAGCGGGATTTACAGCTTTAGCGGCCTGGCCAACGGAAATTATACGGTGCGCGTCTCCAGTACCGGAATCCACTCCACCCGCACCGGCGGCGCAGCCTGTACGACCTGCGTACCGGTACAGACCTATCACACCAACGCCACCAGTGGTGTGGCAGTCGCAGTTACCGATCATGTAGGCGGCGAAACGCCGACCCTGCAGGACGCCGGGGATAACAGCACTTCACTGGCCTCGCTCAGCACCGGCACAACCACCGCGCAGTCAATCACCACTGTGACGAAGGGTGGCGCAACAATTACCGGCGTGGATTTCGGTTTCAACTTCGACACCATCGTAAGTACCCGCGACGACGGTCAGGGTTCGCTGCGCCAGTTCATCATCAATGCCAATGCACTGGGTGGTGAAGGATCCCTGCAGCAGGGGCTGACTGCCGGGCAGGAAACCTCGATATTCATGATTCCCAATGGCCAAACCAACCCTGGTCAGAATACCGGCTACACCAACCAGCTGGCAACCAGCGGGGCGAATGCCGGGGCAGCAGTGATCACCTTGACAACAGGTGTGCTGCCGACCATCAGCGGCGCAAACACCAGTCTCGACGCGACCACTCAGACAAGCAACGTCGGTGATACCAATTCAGGTACGGTCGGTACCGGCGGTACCGTCGGCACCATGGCTCAGACGCTCCCGAGGTTCAACCGTCCCGAAGTGGTGATTGCTGCGGCAGCCACCACCCAACTCATTGCCACCGGGACAACGGTCATCATCAAGGGCCTGGCAGTCGCTAATGGCGGCATCAGCGTGGCTGGCAACGGTTCACAGGTCCGGGATTGCCTTGCCGGAATGAATGCAGACGGCTCGGTTACCACGACATACGGCGCAACCTACGGAATCATCGCCGGGTCAGGCGCGGGTATCCTGATCAGCCACAACTACGTCAAGGTGAACAACAGCAGCATCCGGGGTGATACGCCGGGCGCGAACCTGGTCATCGAGTACAACGAGGTCGACTCACCTCTTGGCACACCGGGCGGAGGGCATACCAATACTTTTGACGGGATCCTTATTGTCGGTTCGACAACCAACGTGACGGTCCGCTACAACCTTTCCCAAAACCAACGCGGAGGCGGTCTGGAATTCGGCTTCGTCTCCCCCAGCGTGATAAGTGGGTTAGCTTTGGGCAACACCATTAGAAATAACGGTTTTACAAGCACCGGGACAGCCTCGGCAGAACCTATTGGAGTCGCCGCTTACCTCCTCGATGCAGGGAGCGCGGTAACCGTACAACAGAACGTCATAACAGGAAATTCCGGGCCAGGACTCGCCGTTGTGTCCGCGACAGGCGTAAAAATCAGCCAGAACAGCTTCTTCAGCAACGGCACGATCGGCATAGATCTGAACACGGTCAATATCGACCCCAATACATACACAGCCAACGGCGTCACCCTGAACGATCTGAACGACGCCGATACCGGTCCGAACGGCCTGCTTAATTATCCCGTCATGGAGTCCGCCACCATTTCCGGCGGCAACCTGATCCTCAAGGGATGGGCCCGACCGGGATCGGCTATCGAGTTCTTCATCGCCGCACCAGACGCGAACGGTTTCGGCGAAGGGAAAACCTATCTGACCACGCTGACCGAAGGCTCGGGAGCCGATACCGATGCAACCTCGTCCACATACGGCCCAGGCGCAATCAACGGAATCCTTCAAGGCACCGACAACACAAACCGCTTCCAATTCACCATACCAATTCCGGGCGGCCTGGCCAGCGGCAGCGTGCTGACAACCACAGCGACAGTCTCTGCGAACTCATCCGAATTTTCAGGAAACGTCACGGTTTCCGCCCAGCCCAACCTCACCGTCCTCAAAACGGCTTTCGGCGCCACGAGCGGGGCTAGCGCCAAACCGGGACAGGACATCCCTTATCAGATCACCGTGTCCAATTCGGGATACGGCAAGGCCTGGGAGGTAATCGTAACGGACGCCATGAGTCCCTACAGCGCATTCAAACTCAACACCTTAACGTTCATCGACGGGAGCACCTCCTCCGGACTCTCCATGGGCACCGTCAGTTATTCCTATGATAACGGAACTACCTGGACAGCCACGGCCCCTGTCGACCTCGGCGGCGGCTACAACGGCACCGTCACCAATTGGAAGATAGTTTTCAACCCCGCTGTTCAGATGAATGCCAATAGCACTTTCACCATTTTGTATCAGTCGAAGGTCAAATAAAAATGTAAGGAGACTACAAAGCCATGGCCATCAACTCGTCATAGCAAACTGGTTTCACCCCCAGGACCAGTATCTTCTTCACGAAACAGCGAAAAAGAAACACAGCTCTAAAGGAGACAAACATGAAAGGAAGATTTTTCGCAACAACCGTGCTCTGTGCCCTGCTGCTCCTGCCGGCCATGGTCATGGCCGCAGGTACCGTCGACGTCAAGATCAAGGCAGAAAAGCTGATAGTTGTCACAAAGAACGGCCAGAAGGTGACCAGGCCGGTTCAGACCACTAAATTCCAGCCGGGCGACACCATCCTCTACACCATCAGTTACATCAACAACGCCGCCAAGCCGGTCAACGACGCGGTCATCAACGACCCGATCCCCGAGGGAACGGTCTACATCCACGAAAGCGCGAAGGGCGAAGGGACCGACATCGCCTTTTCCATCGACAACGGCAAGACCTTCCAGAAACCGACCCTGCTCTACTATGAAGTGACTACGGGCAAGGGTAAAAAAGAGCAGAAAGTTGCCTCACCGGATCAGTACACCAATATCCGCTGGACCGTCACCAACACCATCCCCCCAAAGGGCACAGGAAAGGTACTTTTCAAGGTTAAAGTCAAATAGCAATCTGAGGACATCAGCAAACAGAAGAAGAATAACCCTGAAAAAAATGACGTATGACCAGGAACATTTATGAAAAACCGGTGATTTCGGCCGGTCAGCTCCATCATCAAGAACGATACCAAGCGCACCAATGAAGAGATCGAGAACTATCAACCGTGCACCATTAGAAAGCAATACCAAGGAGAAAACCCAATGAGAGGATCGTCCCCACAGAGAAGTTCAGGATTCCTGATTAACCTGGGAGTCACCGCCGTCCTTGTCGCAGTATTGGCCTTTGCCAGCGCCACCCCCGCCTCCGCTACCCTTGGCGGAACCAGCGCCGGCGCAACCATCCACAACGTGGTGAAAGTCGATTACAAACTTGCCAGCGGCGGCGCAACGGCAACCACCTATTCCGTTGTCGACGTCACGGTTTTGACCGTGCCAACGACAGCCTCCTGGAGCATCATCACTCCCCAGACCAGCACCGGGGGCACGGTAGTTAACTACTCCGCCACTCTCCGCTCCAACGCAAACGGCCCCGACAGTTATGCGCTCGGCCAGACAAACGGCACAGCTACCAACGCCGATGTCCAAACGCTTCAAGGTATCACAACCGCCACCCCTCAATGGCTCTGGGGCGGGATCACCACTCAGTTAGCCGCTACGGCTATCGGGGCAAATTTCCCAGGGACCATCGGCTTTCCCGGCGGATCGGTCCTGGCCGGTGCACACCCGTTGGCAGTAAACAATATCATTGAACTCACCACCTCGGCAGGCACCAGGCAGTACCTCGTCACCGCCATTTCTGCCACCGGGCACGCGAATACCCAGGCTGCCGGAATGGTCAGCAACGAGGTTTATGACGTGGTAACCGCGACCCCCGTCATCAACATCGCCGCCAACCAACTCGGCACCGTGACCGTTAGCCTTGGTACCCAGGTTGGGCAGGTTGCAACAGTCGCCTTTAACCTCACCGCCGGGAACCCCACCCTCCCCGGAACCCCCGGCACCGACGTGACGAACCTCAGCGCCCAGGGAGCAAGCACACAAGCGGACGGCATTACAACCGCTGGACCCGCAGCGACAAGCGTCACCACGACCATTACCTCCACCGTGCTCCAAATCACCAAGACCTCCCGCATTCTTGCCTCAACCGCCGTCGTCAACAGCACAACCAACATAGATCCGGCCAGTTATAACGCGACAACCAAGAGCGCCAAGACAGGCCAGATCATCGAATACCATATCACCGTGACCAATCCCGTCGCCAACTCGACCGCCAGCAGTGTTGTCATAACCGACCCGACGCCCGCATATACGACCGTTGTCCCTGGGTCTCAGAGCAGCGGCACCGTCTTGATCGGCGCCACTCCGGTAACTCCAGTGACAGTAACTGCTGGCCTAAACACGAGGGTATGGGAAACCTTACCCAAAGATTTCGGTCCCCTCCCGGCCAACACGGAACTCCATATCGTTTACCAGGTAACCGTCAACTAGCCATGATTTGAGCCGGACGGCACGCGTTGCGTCCGGCTCAGCCAGAAAGAGAGGTAATTATGATGCATAGAACCATGCGATTCCTGACCGGCCTGTTTCTGCTGGCCCTAGTCGCACTCCCCGCGGCGAGCGCCTGGGCAACCACGGCCGGGACGGCCGCCAACTCGCAGATTATCAACACCGCGACCTTGAGCTCCAACGGGGTCGTAGTAGCCAGCTCGACCGTTGTCGTCACGGTCGCCCTAGTCCCTGCGCAACCGACCGTTACCATTGCCAGCAGTTCCGGAACCTACCAGGGTCCCAACACCCCGTTCGTGATCGATGCGGTGATCATCACCACCAACGCCAACGGCCCCGCCAGTTACACCGTGGCGCCGACGGTATCTGCCTCGAACAATGCCACCTTGCCGACGGTATCGGTCAGCGGCGCGGCAACCTTCGTTCTCGGCGCCTCTATTTCTACCGGGACCAGCAGCACAACATCATTTACCGTACCCAGTTTCCCCTTTGCCATCGACCCCGGCAACAACAGCGCCAGCCAGATTAACGGCATCGGCGTGAACGACGACATCGTCTTCACCGTCGGAGGCATCACCTACACCAGGAAGGTGACCGCCGTCAGTAACCCGGGTACCCAAAGCGCCACGTCCACCGCCATCATTACCTTTGACGGCACAGCGCTGCCGAGCGTCCCCGGGCCAGGCACCCCGATCTATGAAAAGCAGACCATCAGCTTGAATGTACTCCCCGGCACCGTAATCACCTCCGGCACCCCCATCAAGGTGGATGTGCAGACCGTAGTCACCACCCCGGTAGTCGCAAGTGTTACCGTCGGCACCTCACCAGGCTCCGATCTCTCCACCCCCAATACCTGGATCACGCAATTACCGACTGTTGATGCCATCAAGTATGTGCGCAACCTGACCGCAGCCGGGAACCCAAGCGTTGGTGGCACACCTTTTACACTCAATTTGACCTATCCGAGTGGAACCGGCGTAACCAGTACTTACTACCGAGGCGGAGTAACCGCCAACAAGGGTGATGTGCTCGAATATGTTGTCGTGGCATCCAACACTGCTCCCACAGCCGGTGGCAATTTAAGCAACTGCTTCCTGTCCGACCTCATACCGACGGCATTCGCCACCTTCTACATCAGCCAGTACGGTGCAGTTGGTAGGGACATCTGGTACATCAACGAAACCGGCGCCGAGACCTTCCTGGCCGCCGGTGTCACGGGACAGGCCACCTACATTGCCGCCAACAACCCCAATCTTGTGGTTAACGTCGGAACTGGCGCAGGCAGCGGTACTCCGGGTTTACTCCCCTACTCCAAGAACGTGAAGATTTTCTATCAGGTAACCGTCAAGTAATCAGGAAATAAGGGCGGATATGTTCAAAGGCTGGATTAATAACCTCTGCAGCAGGTTCATCGGCGCTCGCGCCGGTGTGACCACCCAGGACCTGGGTGGCGCGGGCGCGTCTGCGCCGCGCCCTGCTGCAGGGGTTCGTCCGGCATCCGCAGGCAGCAAACATCCCGTGAAATGGCTCTGGACGGCGCTCCTCCTTATCTGCCTCGCGCCGTTTCAGGCCATGTCGGCCAATAATGGCGATCTGATCATTAACCGGGCGCAGCTGAACTCCTTGGAGTTCCCTCCGGTAAGCAGTTCGGTGACCGTAACTTATCAGGCGCGCACACCATCGACCATTGAGCTTCTCAAGTACGTGCCCGGCGTGCCCGGAGCCACCGCATTGCCGGTCGCCACGACCTACTACCTAGATAGCACCGGCAAATTCATTGAGATGACGCCACCAACAGCAGGAGGGACACAGACACAAATCAACCTGTCCTCTCCAGTGCCGCTACTCCCGTACAGCTCCTTCCCAAAAGGCGAGACGGTATTCATTCGTGTGACTGACTTGGATCAGAACCTTGACCGGACCAGGGCAGAGACAGTCCTAGTAACAGTTTCCGATACCGATACGATTACCCACGACACCAAGACACTGCGGCTTACCGAAACCGGCCCGGATACCGGCGTATTCATCGGCTACATCCAGACAACCGGTGTTGCAAGTAATGCCACTCTCTACGTTACTGAATCAAGCTCCATAAACGCTCACTATACCGATATTGTCGATGGGAGCGACCATCAAGATGTCGCGGCGCTGGTCGACCCGTTCGGTATTATTTTTGATTCCTTTACCGGAAAACCGATCGAGGACGTAACGGTTGAACTTCTCTACGCGGCAGACGGCAAACAAGCAAAAGTTTTCGGCGAAACTGGCCTAGAATTCAAGCAGCCCGTCATTAGTGGCGGCATAGGTACCGACATCGCCGTAAAACTTTCTGACAAAGTCAGCAGTTACGTCTTCAGTCCCGGTGGTTACCGCTTCCCCTTTGTTGTTCCGGGAAGCTACGTCCTCAAAATCACCCCGCCGGATGGCTATACCTTAGCTTCGACGGACCAAATAAACAGAGACAGAATTCAGAAACAGTTCGGTGCACAATTTGCTATTCTGCAGGACGCTTCATACGGCAAGGCTTTCTCAGTCCCGGCAGGCTCCGCGATCCGGGTCGACATCCCGCTCGACCCGAAGATCGGCACGCTCTGGCTATCGAAAAGCGCGGGGAAAAGCGTCATTTCCGCCGGAGAATACCTGAGCTACGATGTGACCCTGGAAAATACCGACAGCGTCGGCACCGTGTTCGCCGCGGTGGTTACCGACAGGCTCCCGTCCGGATTCCGTTACCAGAAAGGCTCCGCCCGTCTGAACGGTTTGGCGGTGAGCGACCCCGCGGTTTCATCGGATGGCGGCACCCTCACCTTCAACGTCGGCACCATCGCGCCGAAAGCCTCCGCCCTGCTCCGCTACATCGTCGGGGTCGGCGCCGGGGCAAAGCCAGGCACCGCCATCAACATCGCCACGGCCTCAACCACCCCCGCTGTCAGCTCCAACACGGCCAGCGCCTCGGTCGCCGTGCAGGAGCCGTTCATGCAGAGCCGCAGCATCTTAATGGGACGGGTGATTGTCGGCGCCTGCAGCGACAACATTGAGGACAACAAGAAGGGGATGGACGGGGTCGGCATTTTTCTCGAAGACGGCACCTTCGTCATTACCGACAAGCTCGGCATGTTCCACTTCGAAGGGGTGCGGGCGGGCTCACATGTCGTGCAGCTGGATCTCGACTCGATCCCAGAGGGGTACCAGATTCTTCCCTGCGAGCAGAACAGCCGTTTTGCCGGCCGGGCTTACTCCCAGTTCGTCGACATGCAGGGCGGCACCATGTGGCGCACCGACTTCTATCTGGGCAAGAAAGGGCTCGCGCCATCCGCCGCGGGCGCCAGCCCCTTGAAAAGCACCGCGGGCGGGAAAACCGTCAAAGCCGCCCCGCAGGCGTCCGCAACGGATCCCAAGTCGGAGGCTCCCGCCGACGCCAGGTACCTGGGGGAGCTAACCCTTGAGATGATCAGCAGCCAGAGCGGTGATTCCATCGATTACCGGATCCCGCTGCAGGCAGCCACAGTACCCTTGACCAATCTGCGCCTTCGGGTAACCCTGCCGCACGGCGCCAGCTATCACAAAGGGAGCAGCAGCTTCGACGGCAGCGCCCTCCCCGACCCCGAGGTGGCTGCCGACAGCCTCTCGTACCAGCTCGGCTCTGCCGGCGCCGACTGGCGCAAAGAGCTCCGTTTTCGGGTTTCCATCGACCGGAAGGCCGCGGGTGGCGAACTGCGGACCAAGGCCGCGCTTACCTTCGACAGTCCCACGGCTAAAGACGTTTCGGCGCCGGAACTGGATAACCTGCTCTCCCTGGTCAAGGAAGAAAGCCGGGTCTCTCTTCCGGGCATCGTGCTGCATCCGCAGTTCCCCACCTTCGGCGCCGAGTTGAGCCAGGGCGACCGCAAGGAGCTGGATGAGCTGGCCCTGGTTTTGAGCCGCTTCAAAATCGACCGCATCGACGTCGCCGGCCATACAGATATCGTCCGCATCGCCGCGCGCAGCCGAAAAATTCACGCCGGCAACAACGCCCTCTCCTTTGCCAGGGCCAGAAGCGTCGGACGCTACCTGACGGCCGCACTCCACCTCCCCCCCGAAAGCCTCAATCTGAGCGGCAGGGGAGAACGGGAGCCGATGGCGACCAACAGGACCGCCGCCGGCCGTGCCATGAACCGCCGGGTGGAGGTGAAGGTTTCGCTATCCCAGGAGATGGAAACAACTCACCTCACCATCGTCAAGGGTGCCAGCGGCTTGAAAAAACAGCTGACCACCGGCGGGCCGGTCTGGCAGGGTGGAGAAGAGGCGAACCGCCTTTCCCCGGCGCAGCCAAAGGATGAGGCCGTGCTGGTGCAGCTTGCCTCAAACGCCACGGAGGTTGTACTCCCGGCAGACAATTTATCGGCAGCAGCTCTTCCTCTGCCAGGCAATCCGCTGGAAAAGAGCAATCCACGGACAAAGAGCGCTGCGTCATTGCCTGCGAAGAATGCTGAGCGTGTTGAGTTGATCTCGACCCTGAATGAAGGGATCGTTCACTACCGTATCAAGCTGGTTGGGGTTAAAGGACCGCTGGAGAAGGTCACGGTGACCCTGATAACACCAAAGAGTCTTCTTTACATGACCGGTACAAGCAGTCTGTCCGGGACGCCGGCGGCCGACCCCGAAACCAAGGAATCGACAATTGCCTATAATTTCGCCAAGCTTCCTAAGAATAATAAATTCGACCTCCGGCTGCAGACACTAATTGACGGCGACGACAAGCCAGAGGCGCAGGGAAGCAGCGTAACAGTCGTCATTTCCGATGCCGACGGCAAGCCTCTGAAATCCTTCACTGCCTCGGCTGAAATCACCGACAACATGGAAGAGATCAACAGACCGGATATCCCCGCAGGGGCAGCTTCGCAGCCTGTCAAAACCGCTGTCACGGAAATCGACCCAACCGAGGAATATCACGAACGAGTCGTGATGATTGACAAGACGATACCCGCGGCAAAAACAGCTCTCGATAAACCTGATACGGGTTCTCACGTCACCGAGGAAGCAGGCATCGTCTCCCCGGCAGACGGCAGCATCATCGTTAACCAGATCAATGCCATCAGGATTGTCCTTAACTCCAACCTGACACCGGTCCTCACCCTGGACGGCAAAGAAATACCGGCCGAGCGGATCGGTTTCAGCATGGTCGACCGCAAGGCTGAAAAGAGTCTCTACACCTATATCGGTGTGGATTTCGGCGATTCCGGAGAGCATGAGCTGCAGCTCAAGGGTCTGGATACTTTTGGCGTGACCCGCTTCAGCAAGAACGCCAAGATAACCAGAGCCGGCGAAATCGCCACCATCAAGCTCGTTTCAGCGGAAGGAAACATTGCCGACGGCAGAACTCCGGTCAAGGTGAGAGTGCAGTTGTTTGACAAAAACAACAATCCTGTTTCAACAAATTTTGAGCTTGCCGTCAAGGGTGGCGACCTTAGGCCGCTATCGACCTCAGGCAATATCGGACTCGATGCCGCTGCCGCCATGGTTGCAGTCAACGGCGAGGGCTGGATAAATTTCCAGCCAGTAACCGCCAGCGGTCTCTACCGGGTGCAGCTTGCCTACAACAAGGCAACCGTCGACATCGAGACCTACATAAAGCCTAAGATGCGCGACTGGATCCTGGTCGGCCTCGGCGAAGGGACCGCCGGCTACAAGACTGCCACCGGAAATATGGATAACCTGAAGGCCTCTGGCGAGGAAGAGCGATTTTACGACAAGGAGCGGCTCGCCTTTTACGCCAAGGGAACCATAAAAGGCGAGTGGCTGCTAACCATGGCCTACGACAGCGCCAAGCAGAGCACCGGCGTGTCGGGGAACGCGCTCTTCCAAAACATCGACCCGAACGCCTTCTACACCCTTTACGGAGATGCCAGTACCCAAGGGTATGACGCGGCGAGCCAGAAAAAACTGTACCTGCGAGTCGAGCGCGACCAGTTCTATGCCATGTACGGCGATTTCGACACCGGGCTTTCAGTCACCGAACTCTCCCGTTACAGCCGCCGGATGAACGGCGTCAAGGCGGAATTCCGCTCCAAGGATTACGAACTGACCGCGTTCGGCAGCGAGACCGGCCAGTCCTTCGCTAAGGATGAAATCCGCGGCGACGGCACCTCGGGACTTTACCGGCTCAGCAGAAAAGGGATCGTCGTCAATTCCGAAAAAATCACCATCGAGTCGCGGGACCGCTTCCACAGCGAAACGGTGACGCAGACCCGCCAGATGTCCCGTTTTGTGGATTACAGCATCGATTACGACACCGGCGCCATCTTTTTCAAGGGCCCCGTCGCCAACAGGGACGAGTTGCTCAACCCGGTTTACATCGTGGTCGATTACGAAATCGCCCAGGCCGGCAGCGACGCACTGACCTACGGCGGACGCGCCGGGACCAAACTGTTGAACGGGAATCTCAAGCTGGGCGGCACCTATATCCATGAAGGAAACGTCGGCGGCAGCAACAACCTCTATGGCGCGGATGCCACAATGACACTTGGCCCGGGGACCAAGGCGCGGGCCGAGATCGCCACTTCCAATAACGACACCGGTCTTATGAAAGGAAGTGGCAAGGCGTATCTGGCGGAAGTGACCCATAACGACAAGGCGCTGGACGGAAAGGCGTACTACCGGGAGCAGGATAACGGGTTCGGTCTTGGTCAGCAGATGGGAAGCGAGGTCGGGACGCGCAAATTCGGCGCCGAAGGGGCCTACAAGCTGAGCACGAATACCGTCCTGAGCGCCCAGGCCTACCGGCAGTACAACCTGGCTGGCGGGACGGTTCGTGACTTCATCGAGAGCCTGGCCACCTACAACGGCAAGGAATTCAGCACCCGCGCCGGACTGCGCTACGCCGACGACACCCTGGCGGACGGAAGCCACGCGACCTCCGTTCTCGGCACGGCGGGCGGCAGCTGGAAAACCTTGAATGAGCGCCTGACACTGCGGGCCGATCATGAGCAAGCGCTCTCCGGCAAGAACAACAATGCCGATTTCCCGACCAAAACGACCCTTGGCGCCGATTACCAGGCGACCAAGGCGGTGACCATATTCGCGCAGGAAGAGCTGACCTACGGCGCGGCGGCAAACACCAACACCACCCGCCTCGGAATCAAGGCCACCCCCTGGAGCGGCGGCACCGTATCCTCGTCAGTTGCCAACGACATAAGAGAGAACAACGACAGGACCTTCGCCAATGTCGGCCTGGCCCAGAAATGGCAAGTGACTCCCCGCTGGACCGTCGATGGCGGTCTGGAACGCAACCAGACCATCCGGAAGAAAACCGGGTATCAGCTCGACGCCAACGTTCCGCCGGCGTCGGGCGGCGAGGATTTCACCGCCGTCTCGGCGGGGGCGAACTTTCAGGAGAAAAAGCTGATCTGGTCCAACCGGTTTGAATACCGCACAAGCGACACCGATAACAAGTGGGGCCTGATAACCGGCGTCATGAACGAGCAGGGACTGTACTGGGGCTGGACCGGCAAGCTGCAAATTCTCCACACCCAATCGACCGGCGGCATCAACAACACCGATGCCGATCTTCGCCTCGGCCTGGCCTACCGCCCCCCGGTTACCCGCTGGATCGTTCTGGACCGCCTCGACCTGATCGCAACCGACGACAAGAGCGCGGGCTCCTCGACCCACGGAAAAAGGATCATCAACAACCTGAACGCCAACTTCAAGCCCGACCAGAAGACCCAGCTCTCCCTGCAGTACGGGGCAAAATACGTTCTGGAACAAATCGATGAAAACGATTACCGTGGCTTCACCGACCTGATCGGGGTAGAGGGGCGCTACAACCTGACCCAGGCATGGGATATCGGACTGCGCGGCTCAATCCTCCACACCTGGGAGATGAAACAGTTGAGCTACAGCTTCGGTCCTTCCGTCGGCTACAACCTTATGAAGAATGCCTGGCTCAGCCTCGGCTACAACCTGCTCGGTTTCCACGACAAGGATTTCTCGACCGCCAACTTCACCTCGCAGGGGCCGTTCGTTCAGTTCCGCTTCAAGTTTGATCAAAACTCCGTCAAGGACGGGTTGCAAGCGCTGAACCAGTAGCCATCGTTGGAAAGGGGAGCACTCCGCATGGACAGCTACAGCGGGCTCCCCTTCAAAAAAACCAGGTAAGCGAGCATTGCCTGTGCATTCTGCTTGCAATCCGCGGCGAAAATTGTTATAGCTGTCCATCTGGCTTGGCCCGTCAGTTTATTTACCTCGGAATGTAGCGCAGCCTGGTAGCGCACCTGCTTCGGGAGCAGGGGGCCGGAGGTTCGAATCCTCTCATTCCGACCATTAAAATCCTAGGCCCTTGGCAATTGCCAGGGGCCTTTTTTCATGGGGCTCCGGTCCGCGAAGAATATTCCTTTCCTCACCTCGGATATTTTCATTTCCGACCCTCGATCCTCCTGCCAGTCCCCACTTGCTACGTTTTCCTTCTCCGCGAACAGCTCGCGGAAGACGCCCCCCTTCTTCGGCGCCCCCCTGCGTGTGCTGGATCGCTCCGGTCTTTCCAGTCCTATTCCGGTACCGGACCTTCTCCAACTCCGTTTAATGGATGTGGCGATGATGAATGTCGGGCCAGTGCACATGGGCATGCTTTATTGGTTCGTGAGTGTGGAGATGGTTGTGTATCCCAACCAATTCACCATCCTCGTGCGGGTGCTGGTGGTTCTCATCATGCTCGTGCGGATGGGCATGGTTGATCCTTTCATGCCTGTGGAGGTGGCGGTGCACTTCGCCATAAAGGAAGCACATTCCCGAAAGCATCACCACTGCAGCCACCCAGTACTCTCCCGGGGGACGCTCTCCAAGAACTATGACAGAAAGAATGGTGCCGATGAACGGACCCGATGCGAACCAGGTGCTGGTTCTAGCCGATCCGATTTCCCTCAGTGCATGAATGAAAAGGACTAGGCTCGCCCCGTAGCTGAGTGCACCGATGGCGAGCACTCCGGAGACCTGCAATGCTGTGACCTGGCTTTTGAAAAGGACAAGGGAGAGCAGTACGTTGAATATCCCGGCGCTCCACCCCTTCATGCACGCCAAAAGTGGGGCTGGAAGCGATTCCAGTTCCCGTGTCAGGTTGTTGTCGATTCCCCAAAGGAGGCAGGCAGCGAGCACGGAGAGTCCGGGAATTGACAACTGTAACTCGTTAGTGCCAGTGAAAAGGACGAGAATCGAAGCACCGATGATGGATAACTTCCCGATCCATACCCGAAATCCAATTTGTTCATGAAAGACCATCCAGGCAAGCAGAGTGGTCGCGACAGTCTCGAAATTGAGAAGCAATGACACCTCGGATGCCGTTCCGGAGCAAATGCCATATGCCAGAAAGAGTGGAGCTGCCACGCCGCCGGAGACAATTGCGCCGACAAGGTAAGCCCACTGCCGCCTGGAAAGAGAACCAATAATGTCGTAAACCGGGGTTTTTTGACAGAGGACCACCGCCGTCAGGCCCAAACCCGAGCCCAAGTAAAGAAGTCCGGCGAGGAGCGATGACGACATCTGGCCCACGATCACCTTGCAGGCGACCGGAGACATACCAAACAGAACGGCGGAGAGAATTGCCGAGTGGAGACCTTTTCTTTTCATTTATGAAATTACCACCCAAGTGGAGAAAGGTTAATGGGGGGTTGGATTAATGCACGCAAATTACCCCATGCGGCTCTTTTTACTTGTCTTTCAAACATCTACTCTATGTTTTCGTGATTACCTACTCCATCGGGGTCGAAATCAGAGTTGTCTGAAAACGTCCGTTGCGAGGTTCTCGCAATTGCTACTGCAGCTGCTTCGGGATCAGGGGGGCGGAGCATCGGATCCTTTCATTCCGATCATATATGAAAAGGTCCTTGGCACACGCCAAGGGCCTTTTTCCATGGACTGCGGCCCAGAAGACCTCGTTTCCCCACCTCGGGAATTCGATTCCCCTCGATCCGACCCGACAACCCAACCAAGAAGCCGGCATCAAAGGTGCGAAGTTCTCAGCTCGCTTTTAAGGGCGCGGACACCAGGTTAACCTTCAAAAGGTTTTTGCATTTCGCTTCAATGTAACGGGTGAAATCAGTCAGGATCTTGGAATTTATGTTCCAGTAGTGCCAATAAAGATCAACAGAGACGCAAGCGGCTGTCGCAAGATTCACCAGATGGCCTTGTTGTATCGAATATGAGCATTGCTGAACCGGCAACAGCCCATAATCTACTCCAGCACCGATGGATTCAGCAAGTTTTTCAGGCGAGGGGACATAATGCGCGGGAAATGGTTTGACGTCAGCGCCAAGAAGGATGTGTAACATCTTGAAATGCAGGTTATCCTTTCTGTTGAAAAGAACCGCGGGGTGTTACGTCCTGGAAACAGTTTCCGCGCTAAATCCGTCTTTAAACCAGAGCCTTTCGAACTCTGGAGATGCGACTAAAAGATACTCCATCTGTCCAAGGTACAATAATTTGCACCCCTGCACGGGATTCCGGTCAGATGAAATAGATCCCACCACATCCCCGCTCTTAAGAAGCTTATGCGTTTCCTCTTGGTCATCTACCCGCAAATCAAGAAGCAGCTTATTTTCCTTGATGAATGATCTGGATGCGTCGGGAAACCAGGTTGCCAAACTGTCCGCGTTTATGCCTATCGCCAAGGTGGAAAACCCATCATCGGCTGACGGAAGCAGCGTATCGAGTAATTCCTTTTCCAGATGCTTAACTTGACGATAATGCAGCAGTATATTATTTCCGGCAACTGTCAGGCGTGGAGGAGTGCTCCTCACGATTAAGACTTGTCCGAATAATTCTTCCAGAATCCGAATACGCTGAGACACCGCGGATTGAGTCAGACACAGGACCCTCGCTGCCTTATCGAACCCGCCCGCCTCTGCAACCATCGCCATCGCTTCAAGCAATTTGTAGTCAAACATGGACTGACATTAGCAGAACTAATCACTAATTAAAACAATGAATTTTACATTATCTGGCGATGGCGTTAACCTGAATGAAAGAGTATGGATTCCAGGATTTCTTTCATCATTGCAAATAACCTTATCAACAATTCCCGCTACTAAGGTAACAGCCGGTAAATACGATGTTTTTACGAAACTGTTTCGTAATAAAATTCCAACAATAACCAATTTGGTGGTTCGTTCTTAGGGGTC
>Ga0209125_1000747_pt1 | contig 37636 bp, 26 predicted proteins | sample BarGraIncub1131A_FD_184503 | JGI IMG/M metagenome (GOLD analysis project Ga0209125, IMG submission 184503) | Arctic peat soil microbial communities from Barrow, Alaska - Barrow Graham LP Incubations 11-31A (SPAdes) (version 2) | ecosystem: Environmental > Terrestrial > Soil > Wetlands > Peat... | reverse complement strand
AACCGTAGACGTCGAGCAGGTCGTCTTTGAGCTGGAAGGCGAGGCCGGTGCTGAGGCCAAAGTCGTACATCAGGTCGGCGTCCACAGCGCTTGCTCCACCGGCGATGGCGCCCATTTTGAGGCTGGTGGCCATCAGGACAGCGGTTTTGAGGTGGATCATGTTCATGTATTCGGCCACGGTGACGCTGGGTTGGGTTTCGAAATCCATGTCGAATTGCTGGCCTTCGCAGACTTCGAGGGCGGTCTGGCTAAAGAGGGGGAGGCACTGCTTGAGGTAGTTCACGTGGGCGGCGCCGAGGATTTGGTAGGCCAATATTTGCATGGCGTCGCCGGAAAGGATGGCTACGTTTTCATCCCATTTGATGTGGACGCAGTCCATGCCGCGGCGGGTGGGCGCCTTGTCCATGATGTCGTCGTGCAGGAGGGTGAAGTTGTGGAACACTTCAAGGGCGAGGGCGGGGATCATGGCTTTGGCGGGTTCATCGCAGAAGAGTTCGCAGGCCATGAGGCATAAGGTGGGGCGGATCCGTTTGCCGCCCATGGAAAGGACGTATCGGATGGGGTCGTACAGGCGGGCTGGAGTTTTGTCCAGCGGTAGTTCATCGAGGGCCTGATTGAACAGATTCAACAGTTCGTCCGAAGTGTGCATAATGAATGTAAATTTTTTCAAAAATACGTTTTCATTTGTTAGAAAACAATACTCGCCAAAAAAAATGTTAAAGTGGAAGTTTGCCCATGTATAGCTTGCGAAGGCTTTGCCCGCGAAGTTTCGGCTGCATCCGTCGGATGGGTTATTTGAGGCGGAAGCTCACAGGTAGTTGCATCCGTCGGAGCGGTTGTCGGATGGGTTATTTCAAGCGGAAGCTCACCGGTAAAATATACTTGACGCGAATGGGTTGGCCGTGTTTTTTGGCGGGAATCCATTTGGGCAAGGTCAGAAGGACGCGAAGGGCTTCGCGGTCGAGCAAGGGGTTGGCGGATTGGAGTACGGTGGGTTGTTTCAGGGAGCCATCTTTTTCGATGAAAAAGCAGCAGATCACCTTGTTTTCGATTTTGCTGGCTTTGGCGGAGTAGGGGTAGCGGAGGTTTTTGCTCAGGTATTCAAGTAGGCCTGCTTCGCCACCTGGGTAGGAAGGCATTTCTTCCACGATGGTGTAAAGTTGGGGGTCGACGGGGGCGGGTTCAGCCTTTTCAGGTTCTTTTTCAGCGTCGACGGGTTTCTCTTCCTGCAGCAATTCTTGCAAGTAAGGATCGTTTTCGGGTGGCACGTTTTCGACGATGCTCAGCATGTCGGGTTTGATGTGTTGAGCCATCTGTTCGGCTGAAGCGATGGTCGGGGCGACTTCGGTGGGCGTAGGAATAACCGGTTTCTGGAGTTCAGGCAAGATGTCTTCCTGCAGAATGGCATCGAGGAGTTGGTACTGGTTCACCATGACGGATTCCTCTTGTTTCTGATATTGGGCATATCGGAGGTTTTCAATGGTGAGGGGAATGACGACGGCGAATGTAAAGAATAATAGGACAATGATGAATGCCCAGATGTGACGGCGAACGGCTGTCCTGCGCATGACGTATGCACCGTATGCTTTGTTTCGGCCTTCAAAAACGAGATCGCACCAATCGCTGGAATAGAGATTCATTTTTCTTTTTACAACAAACGGAAATAATTTCCGTTTTACAAAAGTACTATTTTCTGTGGAGGCTTCTCCATGCCGAGTGTTAATTTGCGTTAGTCTTTTCTCGCTGAAAAAATCCGTATCTTTGATGCATCCTATGAAACCGTTCTTCATGCTTCGTATTTTCCTGTCTGTCTTCCTGCTGATGCCCCTCTTCGGATCGGTCTTTGCCCAAAGCGGGGAAACAATTTATCCATTTCTAAATCTTCCCACGTCGGTTTCGGCCTCCGGAGTTGGTGGGAACAGTGTTTCGTCGCAAGAGAAGGACTTGAACCTGGTGTTTCACAATCCGGCCATGCTGAGCACGGAAATGAGCAACAGCATCGAGGTGGGGTATATGAATTACATTTCGGACATTCAGTTGGGTTCGGCCGCTTTTACGCGGAAAATCAACGATCGAAGTGCTTGGATGGCTGGGATTCGGTACATCAATTACGGGGAAATGCTGTGGACGAATTCAGCCGATGATATTTTGGGTACGACCTATGCGGGGGATTTGGCGTTAACCGGGGCATATTCCTGGCAGCTTTCACAGTACTGGCGGGCAGGCGGTTCGCTCAGCATGATTTATTCGGTGATGGACCAGTTTACGTCCATTGGTTTGGGTGTGGATTTGGGGCTTTATTACAACAACCCTGCTACGTTTTTTTCAGCCGGATTTGTACTAAAAAATATGGGAGCTGAAGTCGTGGCCTACGATGAAACCTACGAAAAGATGCCTTGGGATGTTCAGTTTGGACTGAGCAAAAAATTTGCTCATGCACCGTTTCGGTTTACGTTGACGGTGCAGAACCTCACGAAGCTGAGTACGTCGTATTTGGCTGAAGTCGCTAATACGGACGGCAGCACGGTAAAGGGTGACAACTTGGCGCTACAGCTATTTAAGCACACCTTGCTTGGTTTTGAATTCGTCCCTTCGGACCAGTTCCTGCTGAGCGTGGGGTATAATTTCAGGAGGCAGTCGGAATTGGCCATTGCACAGCGTACGGCATTTTCGGGCTTCACAGCGGGGTTCTCGATGAAGGTAAAGACTACCAGGGTGGGCGCTTCATTCGCTAAATACCACGCGTCTGGTAGTTCGCTGCAGTTGACGTACGGCATGGATTTGTCAAAAATTGGATTATGAAGAAGTTGATCATAGCGGTGGACGGGTTTTCGTCCTGTGGCAAAAGCACTATGGCCAAAACGTTGGCTAAGACGCTGCATTATACGTATGTGGACAGTGGAGCCATGTATCGGGCAGCCAGTTTGTTCTGCCTGCAGAACGGTTTGATCCAGGACGGTGTGCTGGATGTGGAAGGGCTGCGAAGCCGTTTGGACGAAATTAAGGTAACCTTCCAAAATAATGCCGAAGACGTATCGCAGACGTATTTGAACGGTGTGAACGTGGAGCGTGAAATTCGTACCATGGAGGTTTCCAACGCCGTGAGTACGGTTTCAGCCGTAGGTTTCGTCCGTGAAAAAATGGTGGAACTGCAACGGAAAGCGGGTGCTGAAGGCGGCATCGTGATGGATGGGCGTGATATCGGCACGGTGGTGTTTCCCCAGGCCGACCTTAAGATTTTTGTAACGGCCGATGCTCGGATTCGGGCGCAAAGGCGGTTTGACGAACTGGTTGAAAAAGCACAGCCGGAGGATTTCGACGCGATTTTGGAAAATATTGAAAAACGCGATCTGCTGGATCAGACGCGCCTTGTGAGTCCGTTGCGCAGAGCTTCGGATGCCATTGAGATGGACAATGGGCTATACAACCTGGAACAACAGGATGCCTGGTTACTGGAACATGTAAATAAAAAACTTCATGGCAACGATTGAAATAGATACGAATTCCGGCTTCTGTACAGGAGTCGTGAAGGCCATCAAAAAGGCCGAAACATTTTTAGGGGAAAACGAAAGGTTGTACAGCCTTGGTGACATCGTACACAACAACCGCGAGGTGGAGCGTCTGGAGGTCAAGGGTATGCAGACGATTACCGATCTTCATGAAATCCGTGATGTGGCTGTGCTTTTCAGGGCACATGGGGAACCGCCTGCCACCTACACTTTGGCTGAAAATAACAACATCCGGCTCATCGATGCGACATGTCCGGTGGTGCTGACGTTGCAGGCCAAGATTCGTCGTGCGTACGAAAACTATCCGAATGCACAGATTGTTATTTTCGGCAAAAGCGGTCACGCGGAAGTGATCGGTTTGCTGGGTCAGACCAACAATTCAGCCATTGTGCTGGAAAAAGTGTCGGATGCTGCTATGCTCGATTTCGGCAGGCCTATCGTGTTGTTTTCGCAGACGACCAAGGCGCTGGACGAATACCAGCGGCTGGCAGTGTTGATTAAGAGTTCCATGACTGACGGGGCCTTGTTTATGTTTCACGACACCATTTGCAGGCAGGTTTCAAACCGTTTGCCGCACATCAAGGATTTTGCGCGCAACCACGATAGTGTCCTGTTTGTGAGTGGGCCCAAGAGTTCCAACGGAAAAGTTTTGTTTGAGGCTGCCAAGGGTGTGAATCCGCGTTCTTTTTTGATAACCGGCCCGGAGGATGTGACCGTGGAAATGATCGTCGAAGTGAACAACATCGGTATTTGCGGTGCGACTTCCACGCCTGTCTGGCTGATGAATGATGTGAAAAAACAGGTTTCGAAAATGCTGAAGGCTCTATAAAAACGCTATATTTGCAGCGATTTTTTTTAGGTAATAAAATAAGGTAATTATGAGTCAGATCAAGACCATCGGTCTTTTAACCTCGGGCGGTGACGCACCGGGTATGAACGCGGCCATTCGTGCCGTCACGCGTGCTGCCATTTGTAACGGCTTGAACGTGAAAGCCATTTATCACGGCTATAAAGGCCTTATAATGGGCAATGTTGTTGAATTCAAATCCCAGAACGTCAGTAACATCATCCAGCAAGGCGGCACCATTTTGAAGACGGCCCGTTGCGAGGAATTCAAGACAGTGGAAGGTCGCAAGCTAGCGTATGAAACCTTGATGCGCGAAGAAATTGATGCACTGGTGGCTATCGGCGGAGACGGTACGCTCACCGGTGCGCGTATTTTTGCATCCGAGTACAATTACCCCATCGTGGGTCTGCCCGGCACCATCGACAACGACATTTTCGGCACGGACTCCACCATTGGGTACGATACGGCGCTGAACACCATACTGGATGCCGTGGATAAAATCCGCGACACGGCTTCTTCGCACGAGCGTCTGTTTTTCATCGAAGTAATGGGTCGTGACGCCGGTTTCCTTGCGTTGAACGGTGCCATCGCTTCCGGTGCCGAAGCAGCCATCATTCCGGAGATTTCCACCGAGGTGGACCAACTGGAGGAATTCATCAAGCAAGGTTTCCGCAAATCCAAAAACAGCTCCATCGTATTGGTAGCTGAAAGCGAAATCACCGGCGGTGCGCTACATTATGCCGACCGTGTGAAAAAGGAATACCCCGAATACGATGTTCGCGTAGTGATTCTGGGTCACGTGCAGCGTGGTGGTTCACCTTCGGCCTACGACCGTATCCTTGCCAGCCGCCTGGGTGCTGCTGCCATTGATGCTTTACTGGATGGTCAGCGCAATGTGCTGGTGGGTATTGAAAACGACAAGGTGGTGTTGGTGCCTTTCTCAAAGGCCATTAAGAACGACAAGCCGATTGATCCTGAATTGATCAAGGTGCTGAAGTCGTTATCGATCTAAGGCTACGCGCTCGCTTCTCTTTGGGAAATCAGGAATAAGGCTGCCTCAAAGAGGCAGCCTTATTCATTTGTGTAGATTCGTTGGTTTTTGCGTTGGGCATACCCCCAATTGAACTGACTGCGATTAGCGAACACCGAAAATGCTGTCGGTGAGGAGGGTGTCCTGAACCATTTCCTGCAGGAGGTTGTTGTTGATGGTCAGTGTCAGGATGCGGTTGTTGTAGTTGGGGTTGAGGGCACGGACTTCGACATTGTCAATCAGGATGTACTTGAGGTACCGGTTGGTGTATTCGGGATCGGCACGGTAGTTGCTGAACAGGGTCCAGGTGGTGTCGTTGTAATTGTAGAGCCAGAGGTCGGTGTTTTGGGAGGTTCGGAGACCTGATTGGTCGTCCAGATAGTAAGAAGAAATAAACCGGGTAGTGTTGGGCATTATTTTGAACGGCCCTGTCGTATCAACGGGAGGATAGGTGACGAAAACCTTGAAGGAATCGGCTGTCGCATTCTGAACATAGATGCGGGTGTAGTTGTTCCAGGTGGACTGGCAGGCGGTGAGCAGAAGCATAACGACCACGAGAAAGGGCAGGATCCGGAATCTCATTTTTTGAAGTGCTTGGACTGGAACATTGAGTAATAGCGGTCCAAGGCGGCCTGGGCAGCAGAGAAGGAACTGATTTCGTTGTTCAGGACTTGTTTTTCCTTGAGAACCAATAGTTTTTGAATTTCTGGGTCGTGGTAGAAACGGTTGCGGAGCTGCTCGTTGATGCTTTCGTACATCCAGTATTTGGCTTGGCCGGTGCGTTTGAGGTGGAAGAAGCCGTTTGCTTTTACGAAGTCGATGAAGCGGTAGACCATGTCCAGGACTTCAGGTACGTTGTAGCCGGTTCGGCCGGAATAAGGAATCACTTCGGGCTTCCAACCGGATTCGGGCATGGGGAAGAGGTGGAGGGCGTTGAGGAACTGGGCTTTAGAGAGTTCGGCCTTGGTGAGGTTGTCGCCGTCGGCCTTGTTGATGACGATGCCGTCAGCCATTTCCATGATGCCGCGTTTGATGCCTTGGAGTTCGTCGCCGCCGCCGGTGATCTGAATGAGGAGGAAGAAATCGACCATGGAGTGCACGGCGGTTTCGGATTGGCCGACGCCGACGGTTTCCACGAAAATGGTATCGAAACCTGCCGCTTCACACAACACAATCGTTTCGCGGGTTTTGCGGGCGACACCACCGAGGGAACCTGCGGCTGGGGAAGGGCGGATGAAGGCATTGCCTTGTACGGCCAGTTCTTCCATGCGGGTTTTGTCGCCAAGGATGCTGCCTTTGGAGCGTTCGCTGCTGGGGTCGATGGCGAGAACGGCGAGTTTTTTACCCTTGCCTATCAAATTCATGCCGAAGGCTTCGATGGAGGTGCTTTTGCCAGCTCCGGGTACGCCGGTGATGCCGACACGGACTGAATTTCCGGCGTGGGGCAGGCATTTTTCGATTATTTGCTGGGCTTTTTCCTGGTGGTCGAAGCGGGCGCTTTCAATGAGGGTGACGGCTTGGCTGAGCAATACCATGTTGCCGGCAAGGATGCCGTCCACATATTCCTGCACGGAATAGTCCTTCTTACGCACTGCCTTTTGGCGGTACGGATTCAGGATGGGCGGTTGTTCGATGCCTTTGTTGACAGACAGGCCCTTGAATTGGTCGTCGTTCTCGGGGTGATGCATTAGTTTCCGGATACCTGAGCGTTTATGAAGAGGCGGTTAACACTGGCGTTAGGGTCGTTGGTGATGATGGTGAAACGTTGTACGACATTGCCGTCGAAGGTGCCGGCATTGAAGGAAATGTTGATGCGGATGGTCTTGCCTGGTGCAATGGTCTTGTTGGCGGGAGTGATTTTAAGGCCGTCGTAATCGGGGATGATTTTGCGGATGAACAGGATGGACTTGCCGTTGTTGGTTAGTGTGACGGACATTGTTTTGCTGGTGCCGCGAACCATTTTGCCGAAGTTTATACGGTTTTCGGAAAAGGTTGCGACAGGAGCGTTTGCCCTATTATCGGCAGTGAGTCTGGAAAAGTCTTCGGTAATGTTGGCGCTCAAGTAGATGCGGTTGTTCGGATTGGTTTTTTCTTTGTTGTTGGTCACCACGTAGAAGGAATCTTCCCGTTTCCCATAATCGTTAGCGAGTTGTGCCATGTATTTGATGGTGATCACCCCTGCCTGGTTGGGTTGCAACACGGTGTTGGAAGCGCTGACTTGCACGTGTGCGGGTACTTTGTGAAAGGAGAGGATCATGGGTGTCTTGTTGGTGTTGATCACATCGATCACTTCGGTCTTGATGCTTCCGATTTTGGTTTCCAGCATGGGCACCATGGTACGTTTCAGCCTAAAACCCTGCATATTTTTTGGATAGGTCGTTTCGGGGTCTTCACCTCTTGGAATTACAAAGCCTTGGATAACGAGCACCACATTGGGGGCGTCAGGGTCGTTGGAATAGACGGTAATGGTTTTGTGAAACGTGCTGGGCCGACCAAGCGTGGTGTAGGTGACTTTGATGGTGGACGAGGTGCCGGGTGCGATGGGTTCCTTGGTAAATAGGGGCGTGGTGCAGCCGCAGGAAGCGATGGCCTTTAGGATGATCAACGGAGCGTCGCCTTTGTTGTAAAAAACAAAATCGTAACTGGCGGTGCCGTCCGCCTCCTTGATGTTACCGAAATCGTGGGTCTTGGTGGGAAACGTAATGGTCGGACCGGCCAATGCTGAACCTGTTGCGATGAGCAGCAGGAGTGTCATCAATAATGTACTCTTTTTCATTTTCGTATATAGTTTTCGTAAGAATAGGCAATAGGCGATTCGGGTGTGGCTTCGTACAGTTCGTACGAAGCGCGTTCCCAAAGGTTGTAATCAATTTCAGGGAAAAAGGTATCTGCTTCAAAATCAGCATGTACCATGGTTAGGTACAGTTTGTCCACCAAGGGGTAGGTCTGGTTGTAAATCATGGCGCCGCCAATGAAGAATACTTTTTCCTCGTTGGAACACTTTACCAGGGCTTCGTCGATGGAATGGGCGGTTTCACAACCTGCAAACTCTTCGTCGTCCGGGCTCAGCACGATGTTCCTGCGGTTGGGCAGGGCGCCTTTGGGCAGGGAGAAAAACGTGTTCCGCCCCATGATCACGGTGTGACCGGAGGTGATTTCTTTGAAGTGCTTCAAATCGCCGGGCAGGTGGCAAAGCAGTTTGTTGTCCTTACCGATGGCGTGGTTGTTGGCGATGGCAACGATGATGGCTGTTTCCATAATTTTAAATAGCAACCGCTCCTTTAATATGCGGGTGCGGGTTGTAGTTTTCCAGCGAAAAGTCTTCGAAGGAGAAACCGAATATATTGTTGATTTTTGGATTTATTTTTAAAGTGGGCAGCGTGCGGGTGTCGCGGCTGAGCTGCTCCCTGACTTGATCCAGGTGGTTGGTGTAAATGTGTGCGTCTCCGAGCGTATGGACGAAATCGCCAGCTTTCAGACCGGTGACTTGAGCCATCATTTGCAAGAGCAAGGCGTAGGAGGCGATGTTGAATGGCACGCCCAAAAATATGTCGGCGCTGCGCTGGTAGAGCTGCAGACTGAGCCTACCGTTGGCCACGTAAAACTGGAAGAAGGCGTGGCAGGGAGGCAGGTTCATGTTTGGCAGGTCGGCCACGTTCCAGGCTGAAACGATGATGCGGCGGGAGTCGGGATTATGCTTTATGGTATCCACGGCTTCCGTGATCTGGTCGATGCTGCCTCCTTTGTAGTCGGGCCAGGAGCGCCATTGAAAGCCGTAGATATGCCCCAAATCGCCGTTTTCGTCGGCCCATTCGTTCCAAATGCGTACGCCGTTGTCCTGCAGGTATTTGGCATTGGTGTCGCCTTGCAGGAACCACAGCAGTTCGTAGATGATGGATTTGAGGTGGAGTTTTTTGGTGGTGAGGAGCGGAAAGCCTTCTTCCAAATTAAAACGCATTTGATGTCCGAAAACACTGAGGGTGCCTGTACCTGTGCGGTCTTCCTTGTGGACGCCCTCGTCCAGCACGCGTTTCAAAAGGTCTAAATATTGTTTCATTGATGGGGTTCAAACGATATACAAACGTACGCAAAAGAAGCGAGTATTAAAACAATTTGTAGGTCGTTTTAAGAACTTTAAACTCGCAGCGGCGGTTGATTTGGTCGGCTACGGCTTGCTGGTCGGTTGGCAATGTGCCGATGAAACCTTCAGTCAGGTTGGTGCCTTCGGGCAGAAAGCGGTATTTATCCTGCATGTAGCTGTCTACCAGCGCTGGTTGGTTTTTGCCGTAACCGTGCGATTCGAGGCGAGGCTTTTCGATGCCTTGCTGCGAGAGGTATTCCACCACGGCTTCTGCCCTTTTTCCGGAAATGAAATCGTTGACTTCGTCCGTGCCGATGCGGTCGGTGTGAGCGCCGATTTCAACAACGATGTGGGGGTTGTCCTGGAGGATTTTGATGAGTTCGGCCAAGGCTGGATACGATTCGGGTTTGAGTTCCCATTTGTCGAAATCGAACAGGATGTTTTCGATGCGGATGGCGCGGTGAAGGGGTGTCAGAATGAAATTCTGGATGTAGGTGGTATCGACTTCCTTGTTTAGGGCATAGAAACGGGCGGAATTGTTGAGGTAGGAGCGGCAGGTGCCCAACATGGCGTAATCGGCGTCTTTTTCCACTTTGACTGAATATTGGCCGGTCTTGTCGGCGCGAGTCTTGATGTTCAGGCCTTTGTCGTTCACGATGCGGATGGTGGCGTCGGGCACGGGTTCGCCGAAACGGTCGTTGACAGTGCCGCGGAGTTCCACTAAATGACTGGGCAGTTCAAAGCTGTAAATTTTGTCCCAGCCTTTGGGCTCCTTGCGGTTGGAGGAAAAAAAGCCGCGGTCTTCCTTGCCGAAAAACGTGATGCCGAAATCGTCGCCGTTGGAGTTGATCTGTTGCATCAGGTTTTCCACGTTATAACCGCCTTCAGGCTTGGGTGTTGCCTTGAACAGGTCCAGCCCGCCGAAGCCTGGCAAGCCGTCGGACGAAAAGTAAAGGTCGCCGTTGCTTCTGAAATAAGGGAACATTTCGTCACCGGCCGTGTTGATGTCGGATCCGAGGTTTTCGGGCGGGCCAAACGTGGTTTCCTGCATTTCGCTGCGCCAAATGTCTTTACCGCCGAAACCTCCTTTGAGATCGGAAACGAAATAGAGGTATTTTCCATCGGGAGAAACAGCAGGGTGGGCGAAAAGCACCGTTGAATCGCGGTAGATGTCCATTTTTTCGGGCTTGCTCCATTCGGCGCCTGTACGGATGGATCGGAAAATTTCCACTTTGGAACTGGATTGGATGGAGTCGGATTTGGTGATGCAACGGGTGAAATACAACGATTTACCGTCGGGGCTGAAAGAAGCTGCACCTTCATCAAACTCTGAGTTGATGGGGTCTTCCATGAATTCGGGTTTGCTCCAGACGCCGTTCACGTCTTGCTTGGACATCCAGAAATCATTGTCGGGCAAGCCAGTGATGTTGCTGGGTTTTACATCCTTTTTACTACGGGCAGAAGACGTGATGAACAGGGTCATATACGTTTCTGGCATAAGTACCGGTGCGAAATCTCCTTTTCTTGAATTCAGCAGGGTGGCTTTCCGGACGATGTACTTGGTGGGACTTTTTTGCCAAGTGGCGACCAAGTGGCAGGCGGACAGGCCGTTCAGCGCCAGGGTGTCGTCGGGATGGAAGTTAAGGAAGGCTTGGTAAGCGTTGGCGGCTTCGGCGTATTTGGCGTTTTTGTGCAGCGTCTGAGCCAGATGCAGGTTGACGGTGTCGTTGCCAATGTTGTTGCCGATGTTGTAGCGCAGGGCTTTCTTATATTCGCTTTCGGCCTTAATGGGCTGATTCAGTTTGCGGTAGCATTCACCACGGAAGTAGGAGGCATGGGCGCGTTCTTTCTTCTCATTGCTTTTGAGTCGCTTATAGGCTTTTCCGTATTGGACGGCGGCTGCATTGTATTCCCCATAGCTGTACAGTTTGTCTGCTTTGTTCAGGATCATGCCAACAGAGCAACCGCTGAGCAGAATGAGCAAGACGGAGAACAGCAGGAATTTTTTCGCGCGCATGTCTGAAATAACGAGCAAAAAGGCTGTTTATTGTGTTTACGGGAGCAGCAGCGAGCTGTCGCCGTAGCTGAGGAAGCGGAAATCGTGTTGCAGGGCGTAGTCGTAGACCTTGCGCCATTCGTTTCCGCCGAGGAAGGCTGAAACCAGTAGCAGCAGGGTGCTGTTGGGTTGGTGGAAGTTGGTGAGCATCGCATTCACCACGTGGAATTGGTAGCCTGGGGCGATGAGGAGGCGGGTGGAGGCGGTGAAGACGCTGAGGTTGTTGATGTCGAGGTAGTTCAGTATTGCTTCAAGCGCTTCTTCGGTGGGAATTTGCCGGATGCTTTCGGCTTTTTGCCATTCGGACATTTGCCCGTAGGCGTACCATTGGTCCAACGTCCATTCGTCGTGATGGATTTCGGGGTGAGCGAGCAAACGGTATCCGAACCAGTACAGGCTTTCGAGCGTACGGACGGAGGTGGTGCCGACGGCGGTGACGGCGCCTAGGTGGTTTAAAAGGTTTTGCAGGAAACTTTTATCGACTGAAATGAATTCGCTGTGCATCGTGTGGTCCAGCATGTACTCGGAAAGCACAGGCTGAAACGTTCCAGCACCGACATGCAAGGTGACTTCGCTGCGAAAAATACCCTTTTCATCGATGTTTTTTAGTACTTCTGGCGTGAAATGAAGTCCGGCAGTTGGTGCAGCCACGGAGCCTTCGATTCGGCTGAACACGGTTTGGTAGGTGGTTTCGTCCGATGCTTGGGTTTCGCGGTGAAGGTAGGGCGGAATTGGCAATTGACCGGCTTGTTCGAGCAGGTCGCCGAAAAGGGGCGGCGCCCCTTCGATGCTTTCCCAGCTGAAACGGATGCGTTGCGCTTTGTCCTCGGTGCCCACGCGTTCAGCCGTGAAAAAAATCTTATTGCCTTTTACTTCGAGTTCCCTCGTGAGCGGTTCCTGCTTCCATTTTTTGAGGTTTCCCACCAAACAAAGCCATTCGCAGCTTTCCGTGCTTTGGAAGTTTTGCGCGTAATCGGCCGGGCTGAGGGGCTCCAAGCAAAATATTTCGATGCGTGCGCCGGTTTCCTTGAAGAAAAACAGCCGGGCATGGATCACTTTGGTGTTGTTGTAAACCAGGAGGCTGTTGGGCTCCAGATGCTGGGGCAGGTTGCCGAAAAGGGTTTCACCAATAACTCCTTTTTGGTAAATAAGCAGTTTGGAGGCGTCACGGGGTTCCACCGGGAATTTCGCGATCCGTTCGTCGGGAAGGGGATAGGCGAAGTCCTCGATGCGGATGGATTGGATTTTTTTAAGCAAGTCGGTCATGGCTGGCAAAGGTAAGCATTGAGACTTAAAACAGCAAAGGCCGCCCGAGAAGAGCAGCCTTTGACAGTATAAATGCTATTTTTAGAATCTGTAACGTATACCAAGACCACCGCCGATTTCAAAAAAGCTACGACCGCCCCGTATAATGTTGATAGTGGGTGTTGCGTCCAGTGAAAGCTGCAAAGGAAGGCTAGGAACCACACTTTGAAGGTCGAATTCCAGACCGGCCTGACCACCGACTCCGAGGCCGAAGCTGTAATAACCACTGCCCAGTCCAAGGCGTGCACCAGCACCATAATACCATTTCCAGGCATCACCCAATTTTGGAAAGTCTTTCACCCATTGGTAATAACCATTGATGTTAATACCCCTGTACATGTATCCAAGGTTGGCTTCAATACGATTGGCATCACCCATGGCCATTTGACCGGAAATTTCTACTCCGTAGCTGCCAAATTTCAGACCAATTGCTTTGTCCTGTGCATTCATGTTAGTAGCCACTGCAAAACATACGAGTAAGATAGCGAGAACTTTCTTCATAACAGTAGTTTTTTTAAGTTAGTAAATGGATAGAGTTGTTATTAATTTCATCTAAATAGACGCTCGAAGATATAGTATTATTTTTCTTTTCCCTAACGTCGGCATAAATTTTTATAGTCGCAATAGGTGCATTTTTCGGGATGGGGGGTCTGGGAAAAGGGGATTTCGGAGTTAAATAAATTGATTATCAAATTGTTAAGATTGGTTTTGAAAGCTTCTTCAAAGGGCTTGAAGTCAGTTACTTTCTGCTTTTCTTTTTTGCTGCCAACATAAATGGCACAGTCGAAATCGGGTACGGCGGCTTTATGGATAAACAATAATTCCGGACAATAGACGGTTTCGGGATTTTTGTCCTGGAGAATGGCTGCATAAAGGAAAATCTGGAAAACATAATTGGCCCTATCGATATCGTCACCGAACAACGACTCCACATTGGGTGGATTTTTTTGGCTACCACCAGTCTTGTAATCCAGTATCCGCTGAACGCCGTCTTTTCGGTCCAACCGGTCGATGGTACCGCCGAAACGGACGGCGATGCCTTCTTGCTCCTGAATTCTGGATGTGCGTTCCCCGATGCTTGCGGCTTGGTTAGTGCATTGAATTTCACCGCTGACTTCGAGTTCCAGGCCGAGGAGTTCGAACGGCGCCCGTTCTCGGTCGAGTTTCAGCAGTGTTTTCAGGAAACCGGTCACGATGGCACGTCGCACCAGTTGCTCGCCGTTGTATTCGGGTGTTTCCTGGTGGTCTTTCAGCTGGAAGAAATCGATTCTGAAATACAGGTCCACCACCTGTTCGATGGATTGAACGTTTTTAAGCCAAGGATCGAGGTCGGCTGCATTGATCATACCGCGAAGGGTGCCAGCCTGGATTTCCTTATTGATTGTTTTGGCTTCGATAGCCTTTAAAACAGCGTCTGTGTCGGAAGGTCTGGCGGCTTTACGGAGCAGAATGCTGGTGTAGATGAATTCGGCCGAGTGGTGGAAAAAATGACCGAGCATGGCACCATCGATGTCTTCGCTGACTTCGTCGGGTTCCTTCAGGCCTGCCACATAGCGGAAATAAAAGCGAAGCGGGCATTCCAGCAGGCTGTTTAAAGCGGTGGGAGAAAGCGGCTTGACATTTTCCTGCACATAGCGTTTTTTCAGGGTGTCCAGAATTTCAGGCGTCTTTTGGATGGTGATGGATCGGGCTGCTGTCAGTTCGATGCCTGAAGTCAGGTTGAAGCGGCTGACGGTGTGGTTGGATTCTATTAAAAGTTGCAGCATGAATCGGCTCATTTCGCCTCGGTTGAGGCCTTCGGTGGCGGTGTTGTACACCAGACTGATATTGGTGGCGCGCTGCAGCAGGCGGAAAAAATAGTAGGCGAAAATGGAATCCTTGTGTTCCATCGTGGTGAGGCCGAAGGCTTTACGCAGGTTATATGGGATGAACGAGACGTCGGTGGAACCCTTGGGCAGCATGCCTTCGTTGACGGAAAGCATCAGGATGTTCTTGAAATCCAGGTTGCGGGTTTCGAGCAGGCCCATGATCTGGAGGCCGCGGACGGGTTCGCCGGAGAAGGGGATGGTGGCGGTGGAAAGCACTTGCTGGAGGAGTTTTCGGAAGGTCGGTATGCTGAGGTCTTGAAGGTTGTCCTGGAGCAAATCGGCCAGGCGGGTGGTCAGGTTGTGGCAGCGGAAGAGGGCTTCGGCCCCCAGGGGATCAAAGTCGTCAGTAGCCATGGAATGGCGGGGGTCGTAGGAATCGGACGCCTCGGCATGGCGTGGATCGGAGGTGTCGAAATCCTCGGTTTCAGCCGGAATGAGTTGAGTGAAGGTGGCAAGGAGGCAGGCGGTGAGTTCAGCCGGGGTCTGGGCAGGGGTGAAAATGGTGGTTAAAAGATCGCCTTTTTGCAATTCGACCACACTGGGGCGGAAGCTGTTTGCTGTTTTCAATGCATGTTCGAGCACATCGGCTTCGGCACTCCTTTGGCGGATCAGCGGATGTTGCAGGATGGGCAGCACCCAGCGGTGGTTGTAGCGGGGTGTTTTACCGGGCAGGAATCCGTCGGCGTGCAGGGCGGCGATTTGGTTCACCAGGTTGCAGATGGGCGTTTGTTCGAGGGGAAAACCCATGGTGACGTTCAGTTCGTTGATGTCGTCGGGCACGCTGTGCAGCACGGGCAGCAGGAGGCCTTCGTTGCAGAGCACCACGGCGGTTTCCTCCGGTTTGAAGCCGTTTTGAAACTGCAATTGACGAATCCATTCCGGCAGAAAGCGGGCGCCTGCGTTTTCAGTCGAGGTGGAAATGAAGCGGATGTCTTTTTGAGTGGTGCTGAAGACGTTAAAATGGGCTTTGTCCAGGCAGTTCGGAAAGTGTTCCAGATTCTGGCGCATGAACCGGCCAGCCTCGTGCCTAGTGTTCTGCAGGTAAAACTGGTCGTAATCCCAATAAAACAACGCCTTGCTTGCTTTATTAAGTAAGGAGAATAACGCTTTTTCGCATTCGTTCAGGACGTTGAAGCCGACAAAGGCGTAGGTGGCAAATGGGAAGCCTTGGGGGCCGTCGCTCCGAAGTTTTTCCACCACGCGGCGGTGCAGCATGCCTTCGTAGGCCAGGCCTTTGGCGAGCAGCAGGTTGTTCAGGTCGGTGTAGACTTCGTACAAAATGTTCCAGTTCTCCAGAAAACGCTCCTTGAGTTCGGTCTTGCGGTCGGGGTTGAAGTTCTTGAAAAAGAGGCGAATGGAATCGACCTGATCTTCGGTGAGGTGTTCGAGCGTATCGGTGTATTCGGCTTGTTCGCGGATGTTGCGGAAGAGTTGCTTAGCGTCGGCAAGGTTCTTGTCCACATCGTCGAAATCGCTCAACAGAATTTCGCCCCAATGGTAGAATTCGTCGAAGGACTCTTCTTTGCCGCTGACTTTCAAGTAAATAGCGTGTAGGAGACCAACGACTCCGAGGTTATCGAAGGGTTTCAGGTCGGATTGTCCGCGGAACAGGTCACTGATAGTGATGAACGCTGGTGTCCAGACAGGCTTGCCTGCCGCTTTATAAAGGTGTTCGCTAAAAAAGAGTCTGGCGCGGTTGTTGGGGAAAACCACGGCCACTTCCGAGAGCGTGTCCCCGAATCGGGCGTATAAGTCTTGGGCTGTCAATTGTAAAAAAGAGGGCAGGTTTTCCATGGTTTCAATGCTACCGCTAAGATACAAAATGGAACTCAAAAAAACAGGAAATCATTTTGAACGCAACCAAGCAATTTCCTCATTGCGATTGTTTAATTTGCTCTATTTTTAGATAGGAACGGATGACGTAGTAAAACCATTCGAATTCTACTCTAATTGGCGAGCTAAAGTTTGACCGTGAGTTTCCAATGAAATAAGAATCATGCAGAAAATCAACATGATAACTATAATTGATAGTTTGGTATTGCTTTCAAATGAAATAAAAAATTAAGCCCAGAAAGGAATGTAGGAAGCAAACTTTTTTGACCCATTTTCAGGGTCAGCGGGTTTGATTAGGCCTGCTTCAATAGTATCAGCAATGATTTTAGACGCAAATGAAACATTGTTTATCGCTATGTTGAATCGTTTACGAACAGATTGGTTGTTGACCGGTTTATTGTTGACGTAGTGCAAGCAAGTATGTTGATAACAGGCTCTTGTTCTGTCTTCGTTATTCATTCTGGTAAGAGGAGCCGGGGCGTAAAGAATCACGCGGGTATAATCATCGCCTCGGATAAATTTTGGTGCAGGTAATTGGAACAGTTCAATGGCATCAATTGCTCTGTCAATACCACTTCCTCTTTCTTCACAAATATTAAGCCGTCTCATCAATGAGGCTAGGCTCTCGTTTCTGGATTTTGGTGCTGTATCGATAAAACGGTTGATGTCAACCAATGGAACACCAGGGTTAGTGAACTCCATTCTATCTGTGAAGATTTCAATCAAAACACCAGTACCTGAAATCATAAAATCTTGATGAATAAGTGAATTTGCCACAAACTCACGAATGGCAATTTCGGGATATACCTTTACATTTTTACGAAGTGCAGTTTCTATAATCTCATTCGGATTTAATTGATCCATAATGTAGCTAATTAATCCTTCGAAACCAGAAGCATAGCCTTTCGGATCTTCTTGTTCTTTAAATGCTTTAATTCTACTTGTTCCTTCATATACAACAACCCGTACGGCTTTACGACTAATGTGCTTGAATGTGCTTATGTTTTTGGCAAAGAGTATTGCCCCAAGGTTTAAAATGTCCCAAGCAGTGTTTGTTTTGTTTACCAAATTGTCTTCAGCAAGAGCAAGGATAATCGTATCTTTTGTTTCAGGAAGTCTTTTCTGTTGCAACGTAAAGTAGGTGTCATAATCTAGTTGTCCAATAATTTCATCCATATCTACATTTGACATTGCTGTTTGAGATTCAAAGTCGTAGCCTGTAGAAAGAGCAATTAATTGAGTGGCTTCGTGGCGTGAAAGTTTGACGGTTTGACCAGCACTTCTTGTGTAACTATCGAAGATACTCGGACCTCTCAGATGCACGGGTTTGTTTTGCTGTTCAGAAATATGAATAAATAAAACAGGATTATCATTATAAACGATGACAGCATGTTCAATGCCAACCGGTTGAGCTATGTTATTGCGCGCAATATTACCCAGTTTCAGAATGATTTCATCCATCTCGATTTTACTCAATGGGCTTGACTTGCCATCATTATTTATACCTATGGCCATGAATCCGCCACCGGAATAGTTGGCAAAAGCAGAAATGTGTTGTGCCAAGCGTTCTGTTTTTGTTGACAAGGCACATTTCCAGTCTATCTCATTCAGTTCCTGCGGAATCGGATTCAGACTTTTGTGTAATAGTTTTGTTGCTTTTTCTTCCCATGTATTCATGGTTCAAAGTTACTTAAATAATACATAATGAAGAATAAATAGTCAATTAATAGACCGAAAACCTTGATGAAACGATAGCATTTATGGCTCTTGTCAATTACCTAGACACTTGTTGTTCAAATCTTATTGGGCTTCCTACGTACGAGTATGGGGCAAAATTGGCTCTGGGACACCCAAAAAGCAAATTATAGACGCGTGAATCGCTGTTTTTCTGAAAGATAATTATTGAGTTGAGAAAAGTGACGAAAACAGGGGCCGAAGTCACTGGTGTTGGCCAAAAATGTGTACTTTCGGGCTTTAAAAAATAATACCGCATGGCAAACCTTTTTATCCGAAAACCCCTTTCGTTGCTCTTTGACGAGGCTGAACGAAATGAATATGGCCTGAAACGTCACCTTACCGCTTGGAACCTGATTCTGCTGGGCGTGGGCTGTGTGATCGGTGCCGGAATATTCGTGCTGACCGGCTCTGCTGCAGCTAATTATGCTGGCCCTGGACTGGTCATTTCCTTTATCTTGTCTGCGTTGGGTTGTGCGTTTGCCGGTCTTTGCTACGCCGAGTTTGCTTCCATGATTCCCCTTTCCGGGAGTGCCTATACCTACGGTTACGCCACGATGGGTGAATTCATCGCCTGGATCATCGGTTGGGACCTTATTCTGGAATATTTGTTCGGTGCTGCGACGGTGGCTGTCGGCTGGGGCGGCTATGTGGTGAGTTTCCTGCATGATTTCGGAATAAATATTCCGTTGAGCATTTCGAGTGCTCCGTTCAATATCGATGCGGCCGGTCATTGGTTTGCAACGGGTTCAGTCATCAATTTTCCGGCCATGTTCATTGTTGCCGTTGTGACCACGGTGTTGGTGCTGGGTATCAAGGAGTCTGCCAAACTCAACAACATCATCGTGTTGGTCAAAGTGGTTGTGATTTTGCTTTTTATCGGCTTTGGTTTCGCGCACATCAACCCATCTAATTGGGTGCCGTTCATTCCTGAAAACACGGGTACCTGGGGTCAATTTGGATGGTCAGGGATTCTGACCGGAGCTGGGGTGATTTTCTTCGCCTACATTGGTTTCGATGCCGTTTCGACGACGGCTCAGGAAGCGGTGAATCCCAAAAAGGATGTGCCCAGGGGTATTTTGATCTCGCTGGCCATTTGCACCATTTTATATATAGCGGTGACGTTGACCATGACGGGGATCGTGAACTACAAGGAACTGAACGTTCCGGCTCCAATCGCACTGGCAATCGATCAGGCTGGTCCAGCCTTGCTTTGGCTGAGGCCACTCATCAAAATCGGTGCGATTGCCGGTCTCACATCGGTGGTGTTAGTTTTATTGCTGGGCCAGACCCGCGTTTTCTTCACCATGTCCACGGATGGCTTACTCTGGAAAAGCTTTTCGAAAGTGCATTCCAAATTCAAGACCCCGCACGTCACCACCATGGTCACCGGCGTTGTTTGTGGTTTGGTGGCCGGCCTTTTCCCCATCGGCATTCTGGGCGAAATGGTTTCCATCGGCACCTTGCTGGCTTTCGTCATTGTTTCAGCCGGTATTATGATACTCCGCAAGTCGGAACCCAATGCGCCACGTGCGTTCCGTACGCCTTGGGTGCCTTTCGTGCCCATCATGGGCATCATCGTTTGTGCCGCTCAGATGGCATCCTTGCCCTTCGGAACGTGGATGCGTTTGTTGGGTTGGATGGCAATAGGTTTCCTGATTTATTACTTTTACGGCAGAAAACACAGCAAGGTGCGGAAGTTGCGAAAAGAAGGGAAAATTTGAGTTAACATTTTCGTGCTTTTAAAGTCTATACTTCTTTAAGCCGAATACCATGAAACGACTCCTGTTCCTGCTCGTACTTCTTTTTCCCGGTTATCTTTTTGCACAAAGTGATTCGTTGCAATTGCTCAGCACGGATGCAACGTTTGATGAAACGCAGGAAGAAGCGACTCCTGTGTTGACGTGGAAAGATAGGCGGGAACCTTTTCTGGCCGGTTTTCTTTCGTATCTCTGTCCAGGAGCAGGGCAGGTTTACAACAAACAATATGATAAGGCGCTTGGAATTGTTGCGGTAATAGCCTATTCCTATTATCAAGGCGTTCAGTCCAGTGGAACCGGAAACTATACCTATACGGCCGTTTGTGCGTTCGGAATTGGTGGGGCTTATCTTTTCTCTTTTTTTGACGCCATCATCTCGGCCAAAAAAATAAACAAGGCCATCGAAATTAATATGGGCCGGAATACGTCGCTGTCGCTGAAACCTGACTTTCAATGGTCCAGGGTACCCATGGCATTCGGCGTTTCCAAACCCGAACCCACGGTGGGTTTGCGGTTGAAGGTTTCGCTATGATTTCCTGCTTCAGTTCACCGGGGTTACTTCCCTTCATTCACAATTGTGAACTATACATACCAATTATTCGTATTTACAGTTCACGAAGAAAGATAAATTTATTAAATCGAGCAAATCACTCCTATACAATTTCCGATTACTTAAACAGCGACCACCTCATTTTCATCCACATACCAGAGATAACCCTTTACTCCGGCATAGCCCATGTCGGTGAGTAACTGCATGTACTCCAGCACTTGTTTGCGGTAGGAGGGCGAGGGTTTGCCGAATTTGAAATCGACGACCTGCACGTCGTTTCCGTACAGCATGACGCGGTCGGGTCGTTTCAACTGAAGTTTTCCGTTCGGGTCGTTGCAGAGGATGGAACATTCGTTGAATAGTCTGTATTTGTCTGAATACCAGTCTTTAACTTCCTCGTTTGACAAGGCATTCCGAACGTAGTTCTCATATTCAGAAGCCTTGTCGCTTTCGAGCAGGCCTTCGTTGATGAGGTTTTGAAGGGCGGCGGACAAATCGTTTTCTACTTTTATTTCCGAAAAAAGGCGGTGCAAGAGTTTGCCGCGGTCGATGAAAGTGGTTGTGAAGCCATTCGGGTCGCGGCCTTTGCAGAACTCGCGGGACCGGTTGGATTGGCGGAAGCGGGTTTTGTGGGCGAAGCTGCGGAAGGGCAGGGAGAGGTCGGTGCCTTTTTCGCGGAGGACGGAAGTGGGCTTGTCAGCCGCTTTTTCGATGCCGAGGCTGAAAGCACCATATTGATAGGTGGCTTCGGTCAGCGGTTCTTCAACAGCGTCTTCCACATCGCTTCCTGCATTTTCAAGCGGTTTGATTTCGGTGCGAGTATAGCTGCCTTTTTCCAAACCCGACAATCCCACTTTTAAGGAGTCCTGCATTAGGTTGGCGATGGTCACCGGCCCCTTGTAGTTTTTCACATCGTCGTTACCGCGGCAGAAAACGTATAGGTTTTGCTTGGCACGGGTGAACGCGACGTAGAGCAAGTTGAGTGCATCTACCCAGAGCTGAAGGGTTTCTTCGTTGTGTTCTTTTTTGAAAATGGATACCGCCATATCTTTGTTGTAGTCGATGGGCAGCAAGTCGAGTTGGTTGAACGGTTCCTGCGAGGGCGGGCACCATACCTGAAACGGCTTTGCACTTAGCAGTTTCCAATCGCAAAACGGAATGAGCACGGTATGGAATTCCAGCCCTTTAGACTTGTGGATGGACAAAATACGAATGCCGTTCACGGCTGAACCCGCTGGAATGTTGGTGCCGGCCATCTGCTCGTCCCAGTGTTTGAGGAAGGAGCCCAGGTCGGACGGAGCATGGAGCAGGTATTCGCTGAGCTTGTCCATGAAACAATGAAGGTAACTGTCTTGTGCAGGAATTTTTTCCAGTTCGAAGAGGCGGTAGAGTTCCTCCACCAGTTCGTAGAGCGGAAGGCGTTGCAAGGCTTCAAAGCGATTCAGAAATTCCTTAGGTAAAACAGGGTTTTCCGGATTGGAATCTTGATACGTTTTCTTGTAAACGGTATTGATTTGGTACGCTTTCGGCTTTTCTGTTTGTTTGAAAAGCAAGTGCATTTCGCTGGTTTGTGCCTGTACGTCGCTCAGATAGTCGAGTTTCAGGAGTGCCTGCGGTATCGGATTCAGCGGGTCATGGAGCAGGCTCAGCGCATCGATGAGAATCTGCACCGAACGGGAGGCACTCAGCAAGAACGCATCGTCCGAAACCACGTCGTAACAGAGGCTGGGATCATGCTGCTCGCTGGCTTTGTATTCAGCAAAGTATTTGCCGATTTCGGGTATGAATTTGTTGGCGCGTATCAGGATGGCGATTTGGTCGGGGCGGATGCCGGCACGCTGAAGCGCTTCGATTTTTTGGATCATTTTGCCCAGCACCACGGGTTTGTAAACGCTGTCGTTTTTGGCGTTGACGAAGGAAATGTCCACCAGCCCCTCGACGTCTTTTTTGCTCGATTGTTGGATCACGTCGGAGTAGGCGTTGGTAAGTTCCGCGCTTTCCTGACCGAAGGTTTCCAAATGTGTTTTGTTTATTTCCTGCTCCAGATTCGTGAACAGGGCATTGTTGAAGTCAATGATGTTGCGCTGGCTGCGCCAATTGCTGTCGAGTTTCTTTTCCTCTACGTTGACTGGTCTCATTTCCTTTGCTATACTGCCCAAGATGCGCCAGTCGCCGTTGCGCCAGCGGTAGATGGACTGCTTTTCGTCGCCCACGATGAGGCTGTCGTAGCCGTTGGCAAGACCTTCGGCCAGAAGCGGCTTGAAGGTGTCCCATTGCATGCGGGAGGTGTCTTGGAACTCGTCGAACAGGATGTGATTCAGCTCAGTCCCTGTCTTTTCGTAAACGAAGGAAGCGTCGGCGCCGTCCAGCAGGCTTTTAAGCAATGCGTTGGTGTTCGAAAGCAGGAATCGGTTGTTTTCGCGGTTCTGTTCGCTGACTTCAGCGGCAATATCCGTGAGCAGGCCGACCTGGTTGAGGTGCTTGCCGGCGAGTCGGGCGGAAATGATTTGGGGATATAGTTTTACCCGTATTGCTTCGGTTTCTAGTATCAGCGGGTTGAGTTTTTCGGCTGCCAACTTCGAGATTTGTGCGCTGAGCTTGCTGGTTTTGGTGCTCCATTTGGAAGGGTCGTCCAATCCGGCTTGCACGTAGGAATTGACGATGCCGTCGCTGCAATCCCCGTTTTTTAGTTTCAGAAAATAGGAGCAAGGACCCGTTTTGCCTCGGCTGAAATCTTCTATCAACAAAACACTGTCGTCCAGTATTTTGAAGAATTCGTCGGCGGCCAGCTGCAACCTGTCAAGCCCATCTTTCTCAAGGACCTTCAGCTGTTTTTTATAAGCCTTGAGGAAGCCTTTGTTGCTGAGTTTCGCGTTCAGCGCCTTTTCCTTTTCCTTGAAATACTCCTTAAAGATGGTGTGGCCGAACTTTTTAAGTACGCCGTCGATTTTCCAGGTTTTGCCTTCCTGCAGCTGCTCTTCCATGTAATCGGTCATCCAACGGAGGAGTTCCGGATCGTTGCCAGCCTTGTCGATGAGCGCGTCCACCGCATCGCTTAGCACGAGGTCGTTGTTCAGCTCGATGTTGAGCCAGGCGCCCAGCCCAAGTTCGCGGGCGAGGTTGCGCAGCACGGATTGGAAAAAGCTGTCGATAGTTTCGATACGGAACCGGCCGTAGTCGTGAAGCAGGCAGCCGATGGCCTGCGTGGCGCGGGTTTTGGCGAGGGCGGGGGAAATGTCCAATTCCTTGCAAACCGCTTCGGTCATGCCTTCGGGCACGGCTTTGTCGTCAATGTGCATCAGCTCATACAACGCGTTCAGCACCCGTTCCTTCATTTCAGCCGTGGCTTTGTTGGTGAAGGTGACGGCCAGTATGCTGCGGTACGATTCGGGATTGGCCACCAGGAGTTTGAGGTACTCCACGGTGAGGCGCCAGGTTTTCCCGGAGCCGGCGGACGCTTTATAGACGGTGATCTGGGGCATTATTCTTCGGATTCGGTCAGTTCGGAAAGTTCGTTGAGTGTCGCATCACTCACCAGTTTGTCCGAAAGGGACTTCTTGTTCTTGATGCCCAGTTCTTTCATTTTAGTGGCTTGAAGTATCAGGTTGTCCTTGCCGTCTTTGAGCTGCTTGTACGATTCGGAATACGAGGCGTTTGCCTTCTCCAGAAATTTCCCGACATCTTCTAGGTTGTCCACGAACCCCACCAGTTTGTCGTACATTTTGGCACCGCGTTCAGCAATGGCTTTGGCGTTCTGATTGTGTTGTTCGCGCTTCCAAAGGTCCACGATGAGTTTGAGCGATGTGATGAGGTTGGTCGGGCTAAGCAGTAGGATGCGCCTGTCGTAAGCGAAATTCCAGATTTCCGGATCGCCCTGCAGTGCGGCGATGTAGGCCGGTTCGCTGGGAATGAACATCATCACAAAATCAAGCGCCTTGTCGTAATCGTCGTACCCTTTGGTGCTCAATGCGATGATGTGGTTCTTGATGGCTGAAATGTGATTGTTGAGTTCCTTCTTTTGTTCTTCAGGGTCCGTGGCCTCAATGAGTCGGGTGAAGGCGTTGAGTGATACTTTGGAGTCTATGATAACCTGGCGGTTGTCTGGGTACTTGATAACTGCGTCCGGGCGCATTTTCTTGCCTTCTGAATCCGAACGCAGCGGATTCCCGTTTTCGTCTGACAACTGAGCTTCCATGAAATATTCTTCTCCCTTTCTGAGGCCGGATTTTTCCAGAATGGTTTCTAAAATCATTTCGCCCCAGCGGCCTTGCGTCTTGGCTTCGCCCTTGAGTGCCTTGGTCAGGTTGCGGGCTTCTTCGCCGATGGATTTGTTTAAATCAGCCAGCGCTTTGACCTGTTCACCCAGGGAAAACCGTTCCTTGGCCTCAGTGTTGTAAACTTCATTGACCGTCTTCTTGAACTCCTCGATGTTCTTGCCCAACGGCTCCAGAATGGCACTCAGGTTGGTCTTATTCAAGTCGGTGAACTTTTGAGTCTTGGATTCCAGAATCCGGTTCGCTAGGTTCTCGAATTCGAGGTTGAATTTCTTGCCGAGTTCTTCGATTTCGGTTTTTTGAGTGTCGAGTTTGTCTAGCAGCGCCTTGTTTTGAGCGTTGACGGTGGCGTATTGCCGGTTTAGGCTGTTGGCTTCCTCCTGCAGCTTCTGAAACTCCGCTTTCAGTTGTTCCAGATCCCCGTTCTTTTCAAGCAGGGTTTGTCTGGCAGCGTTCAGCTGTGCCTCCGAAGTAGCTTTGAGCGTAGTGAATTCTTTGTCCAACCGAGTGAACTGTTCTTTTTCGACTTGAAGCGAAGTCGAAGTTTTTCGGTTGGCAAGCAGAAAGCCTAAGGAGATGCCGACAGCTATTCCGGCGATGAGGAGGATGATTTCCATGGATCTTATATTTCAGATGCGTAAAAATACACATTCGGATGGATTCTAAAAAGGGGAATCAAAGAATGTTATTCAGAAGGTTTCGCAATTATGTCACTAATTTTCTCCGGATTTTGTCGGCAATCGAAGACAGATGCGATAATGATTTCATCTTCACTAACCCAGTATAGAATTTTGTAGTTGCCTTCGACAAGATATCGGATATCCTTAGGATGATCCAATAGCAATTCTTCCCTCTTTCCCATATTCGGGAAGGAATTCAGATTTCTGGTTCGGGAAAGTATTGTTGTAATGAGTGATTCCGCCAAGGTCGAACTGGCGTTGACTTGAAAGTAGTCAAAGAGTTCTCGGAGTTGGTATTTAGCTTTTGACGACCATCTAATCTTTATTTCCATGAAAGGACTTCTTTTTCCAAATCTTCCTGAGGGATGGTATTTCCTTTTTCGTAGTCTTCTATTGCTTCGTTTACCATTTCATGGAATTCATCCATGGACATTGGTTGTAAATTCTTAGAATAATTTTTATGTTTTTCCTTCTTGATCAAATGATCCAGTTTGTCAAGAAGTATTTCATCAGAAATGCTGAGGAAGTCTTCAATCAATTTCAATTTTTTTGTCTGAATGTCCATCAAAGGTGATTTCGATTCAACAAATATACTGCTTAAATTCATTTGTAATGTTTTTTTTGGAACATTTGTCTCGGATGCAAATATAGTATTAATAATACAATAAATAAATAATAAATTAAATAAAATCGAGCGTATTTTATGTTATTGCAAGGCAATAATGATTGATTATTGTTTTTTTTACAAGGCAATATGCGCCATCTTTGTAAAACCCCATCATCAAGAAGTTTCATTTTATAGGGTGCAAAACATGACCAACATACGTTTCATTATTCTGTGTTTAATTTTGGCTGGAGCCCTGCCTGTATGGGGACAGACTAAATCGATTCTACCTCCGGGTTACCCAGACCGGTCTGCGAACCTCGATGTGTTGCCGGGATTTATTGCACCTCCGAAAGGATATGGGGAGGTTTCGTTCTACTGGTGGGTGGGCGATACCCTGACTAAAGAGCGTATAACGTCACAACTCGATCAATTAAAGGACAAAAGCATTACCGGCCTTCAGATCAATTACTGTCATACCGACAAAGGTGGTGCATCCTACGGCCTGACATACCCGAGTGAGCCCGCTTTATTTAGTGCAAAGTGGTGGGAGCTGTTTCAATGGTTTTTGAAGGAAGCCAAAAAAAGGGAGATGACGGTCAGTTTGAGCGATTACACGCTAGGGGCCGCGGGCCAGGGCTGGTTTGTGGATGAAATGCTGAAGGAGAATCCGCTACTGCATGGTTCGAAATTGGTAGCGAAATTCATTGATGTTACAGGAAATCAAGATCTCAAGACAACCCTTTCTTCCGAAGTGATTAGGATTGCCGCCTTCCCGGTTCTGGGCGGAAAATTGCAACCAGTAGGTAAAATTGATTTGCAGGCATCCATCACGAATTCGGAACTGAACTGGAAAGCTCCTTCTGGAACCTGGAAAGTCATCATGGTGTACGAAATATCGGTGAACACATCGTTCGACCCGATGAATCCGTTCAGTGGCCCAAAAACCATCGAGAAGTTTTACCAGCGCTTCGAAGATCATTGTCCTGGTGAAGCCGGTAAAGGGTTGAATTTCTTTTTCTCCGACGAACTTCAGTTTGGCATTCGGGGCTTCCTTTGGAACGATCGGTTTGCAGCCGAATTTAAAAAACGAAAAGGTTACGATGTTTTGCCTGAATTGCCCAGTTTGTTTGCCGATTTGGGGCCGCGGTCTTACAAAATCAGGCTCGATTACAACGACGTGATGGTGAGCCTTTCCGAAGAATGTTTTTTCAAACCCTTGTACAATTGGCACACCGACCGGGGCATGCTTTTTGGCTGTGACCACGGTGGACGAGGTGCCGATGTGACGGAGTTTGGCGATTATTTCCGTACGCAGCGCTGGATGTCGGGACCCGGAAACGATCAACCGGGGTTGGGGCGCGACATCATCAAAAATAAGGTGGCCAGTTCCATTGCACACCTTTACGAACGTCCGCGCACCTGGCTGGAAGGTTTTTATGGAAGTGGCTGGGGAACGAGCAGTGAAGAAGTGGCCGATGCAACTTTTGCCAATTTTGCGATGGGGCACAACTTGCTGAGTCTTCACGGATTGTATTATACGACGCATGGCAGCTTTTGGGAATGGGCAGCTCCCGACAACCATTGGCGCCAGCCCTATTGGGCAAACATGGGTGATTTCCTGAAATGCTCTGAAAGGTTGAGTTATGTGCTTTCTCAGGGACATCATCGGTGCGATGTGGCAATGATCTATCCGGTGGCTCCAACCGAAGCGAACCTCAAGGGGGCAGCATCCACTGAAACGGCATTTAAGATTGCCCGTGATCTGTATCCGGCTGGAATTGATTTCGACTTTATGGATTTTGAATCGCTTGATCGTTGCCGGATTCAGAATTCAGCATTGAATGTGAGCGGTGAAATATATAAGGTTTTGATTTTGCCTGCCCTTTCTGCCGTGAGATATTCCACCATCGAAAAGGCACTGGACTTTTACCGATCTGGTGGCATTGTTCTGGCCGTTGGCGCACTTCCTGAAGCCAGCGACAGAATTGGAGGGGACGATCCGAAACTTCAGGCTATGATCAGCGAGCTGTTTGGAACCACTTTTTCTGAAAAGCAGGATCCTTCAAAAGTATATTCACAGAAAAGTGCCGCAGGTGGTACAGGCATTTTTATTAACGAACCACTGGATGTTAAAAAGGTAATTGACAGCCTGATTGAGCCTGATTTTAAGGTGCTTTCCGGAAGTTTGCCCTCCAATATCCTGCACCGCAAAGTAGGCAACCGCGATTTGTATTTTGTTTATGGTTTGCCCAAAGGCACCACCTGTTTTTTCAGAACGTTAGGGAAAGTGGAACTTTGGGACCCATATAGCGGAAGTGTAAAACCACTCTCGGTTTCAGCTGTTTCTAAAAATGGAACAACGATGGTGCTACCGCTGGAAAAGAATGAGCCTCAATTGATTGTGTTCAGTCCGGGCCAGCCTGAAATGGAAGCATCAAGGGCTTCGGCAGAGAAAATAGAAGTACTTCGTTTAGACAATAACTGGGAATTTGAGCTGAAGCCTACGCTGGATAATACATTTGGCGATTACCGCTTGCCTGCTTTTGATGGCAAACTAGGTATTGAGGTTGTAAAAATGGATTTTTCAGAGGAAGCGGACAGGAATCCAGAAGGTCAAGAACGCCAACTGAAAGATCTAAAATGGAGGGAAGCCGAAGTCTCATTCGGTCCTCAATTCTGGAAACTGGGGCCTTTGCCTTCTGATGCTGATTTCTCGGCTTTGGAAGCCAAACTGAAAGAGCTAAAGATGGTCGATGCCAGCCAACCTATTGATTTGAATGGTAAGAAATACTTCTGGACGTCCTACGAATTTTCCTGGCGCTGGGGTTTGAAAGACGATGTGGGACAACAAGGGTATCATGGGTTGAAAGGAGTCGTAAACAAGGAGCTGATTTCATTTGGAAGGATAGATAAATCAAGCAAACAAGCGCCTATTTATCGGTTGTTTGCTGAACCAGAAGGAACGGTGTATTATCTGTGGTCAACGGTAGTCGCACCCTCCCAACAGCAGGTTCAGATCAAAAAAGACGGATTACTGCTGGTTTCGGCTTGGGTGAATCAAAAAGCGCTCGGAGCAGAAAAACAGGATGTCGCATTGGAGGCAGGTGCAAATGTTGTTCTCTTGAAATACAAGGGTATAGGTCGTGGTTATTTCGTTTTTGAGCAGAAAACAACCGACCAAAAATTTGAAAAGCCGGTGTCTCTGGCAACGGATTGGTATTTGAACCTGGCAGTGCTTCCATTTAATTGCAATCCACAGCAAAAGGGGAAGTTTGGTTGGTACCGTTTTGAAGCGCCTCCTGGTGCGCAGTTCCTGTTTATTCCAACTGTTTCGAAGCCTGAAGTGTGGGTTTCAGGCATAAAAATGAGCTGTCTGATTGGTCAATTGCAGCCTGGTCGATTGGCCGACAGGAACCTTCCTGTTTGGAAAATTGATTTCCCGAAAGGGACACTTTCCTCGACCACCGTGGCTGTTAGGTTGGAGCAGACAGCCGGTTTATATGGTGGTGCTGCTATTCCCGAACCCATTGTGTTTGAATGCGGGAAAGGTATCATTCAATTGGGTGACCTTTGTGAAAACGTGTCGCTGAAAACATATTCCGGAGGAATGTGGTACCGTAAAACCATAACGGTGGATGCGGAGCTGGTAAAGTCGAAACAGGTTGTTCTGGATTTGGGTAAAGTCGTGGCTTCAGCCGAAGTTTTTGTGAATGGAAAGTCGGTTGGATCAAAGGCTGCATCGCCTTGGAAATTTGATCTTTCAGGTAAGCTTCAATCTGGCGAAAACAGGATTGAAATCCTGATTTACAATACGCTCGGCAACCATTACCTGAACACGCCATCACAATATATCGGGAGGGTTAATTCGGGATTAATTGGGCCGGTTCAGATCGAGTTTCTAGTAAAACAAACGCGATGACCAGCGCTTTCTTCATGATTATTTCAGTTGCATATCCGTACAATTCGTCACCTTCAAACTATCCGAAGCACTGATCTGCACGTTTTTGAACCGCCAGTCTTGGCTGTAATTGATGCTCCCGGCCGAACGCGCTTCGATGCTGACGTTGGTTAGGAAGAAGCCATCCACGATGGATTCAGCCATGCCGGAAACACTGATAGCTCGGCGGGCACCCGTAGCCACGAGGTTGTTTACATAGATTTTGCGAAAAATGGGAATGCCTTGAGCGGCAGGAACCTTCTCCAGCAATTTTTTCCAATGGACGGGGATGCTGTCGTAGTTGTATGCTTTGGGCAGTTCGGAATAGCTGTAGGAAGGGTTCCAGTTCGTGGTGACTTCGATGGGGACGGCTACATTCTTCATAGTCAGGTTGTTGATGAAAATGTTTTCGACCACACCACCGCGGTTGAGGGCTGATTTTACTCGGAAACCGACGGATGTGCCGTTTGCGGAAAGGTTGTCCACCCAGATGTTGCGGATGCCGCCCGAGGTTTCGCTGCCGCATGTGATGAGACCTCCGCCTGCACCGGCCACACAGTTGCGGATCACGATGTATTCGCAGGGGCGGTTCACACGCAAGCCATCGGCATCGCGTCCAGCTTTCAGGCAAAAATTGTCGTCGTTGCAGTCGATGTCGCAGTTTTCGACCAGGACTTTCACGGAGGAATCGATGTCGATGCCGTCGGTGCTGGGGCCGTGACCGCCAACATTATTTCTAATAATGACCTTATTCACTGTGACATAGGTGGAATACAACACCTGAATCGTCCAGAATCCCGACCGCTGAATGGTTACTTCCGAAACGGTGATGTTTTTGGAGTTCTGTACCAGTACGCAACGCGGTCGCTTGCAGTCGTAATCGACAATCCAGCGGAGGCCTTTAGGATTGTAATCCGTACGCATCGTCCAGTAGCTGTCCCAAAAAGGTTTGCCTTGAGCATCAATCTTGCCTTCCCCGGAAATGCATACATTTTCCTGATTTATAATATTGACAAGTGCAGCCGGCCAATTCATTTCTAAGCCTGCAACCCGGGTGTCGATTTCTGGGTAATCCTTCAAAGAAGGGCTTCCCAAGAGAACCACCCCTTTGTCCAGATGAAAATTCACGCCTTTTTTGAGAAAAAGCGACCCGGTCAGGTATTTTCCTGGCAGAAAGGTCACGATGCCGCCGCCTTTAGCTGAACAGGCGTCAATAGCGGCTTGAATGGCTTTGGTGCTTAGGGTAAGCGTATCATTTACTGCACCATATTTATTGGCAATGTAGATTTTAGTACCCGTCGGAAGGGTTTTGGCACCCGCATCTTTCACCCATTCGGGTTCCTGGGTTTGGGCGAACAGATTCAGGGACAGAAAGCAAAGCAAAAGGAGCGCGAACGTGGTTTTCATCATACAGGATATTGGTGCATACAAATATACTGTAAAACCCAACTTAAATTTCGTGCAAACTCCTCAAATCCCGATTCTGGAAGTATCTTTGTCATCTTAAAAATCCCTATGATAGTCTGTATCGCCGAAAAACCCAGTGTCGCCCGTGAAATTGCAGCCATCCTTGGCGCGAACGCGAAAAAGGACGGCTACCTGGAAGGGAACGGGTACCAGGTCACCTGGACCTTCGGACATCTTTGCACGCTGAAGGAACCCCACGAATATGCCTCGGAATGGAAGTCGTGGAGCCTGAATTTCTTGCCCATGATTCCGCCGCGTTTCGGTATCAAACTGATTGAAAACGATGGCTATAAGAAACAGTTCGCCGTCATTGAAAAGCTGATGTCCCAGGCGGATGAAGTCATCAATTGCGGGGATGCAGGGCAGGAGGGAGAGCTCATTCAGCGTTGGGTCATGCAAAAAGCAGGCGTTCATTGTCCGGTGAAACGTTTGTGGATTTCGTCCCTGACTTCGGAAGCCATCAAAGAGGGGTTCACGAAGCTGAAGCCGCAGGAAGATTACAAGTCGCTGTACGAAGCAGGAATGTTGCGTGCCATCGGGGACTGGTTGCTAGGAATGAACGCGACAAGGCTCTTTACGGTCAAATATGCGCCCAAAGGTCAGGTACTCTCCATCGGCAGGGTTCAGACACCGACATTGGCTTTGATTGTGAACCGCCAGCTGGAAATAGAGAACTTCATTTCGCAGACGTATTGGGAACTTAAGACGGTGTACCGCGATACCACGTTTTCGGCCACCAAAGGAAGATTTACGACGAAGGAAGAAGGAGAGGAATTCCTGCAGCTAGTGAGTGATGCACCGTTCGTGATTATTGATTCCTCCGCTAAAAAGGGAACGGAAGCACCGCCGCGATTGTTCGACCTGACTTCATTACAGGTGGAATGCAATAATAAATTCGCGTTTTCCGCCGATGAAACACTCAAGCTCATTCAATCGCTGTACGAAAAGAAACTGACCACCTATCCGCGTGTGGACACGACTTTTTTGAGTGACGACATTTACCCTAAAATCGAGCCGACGCTGAAGGGTCTGAAAGATTATGCCGCACTGACGGCACCTGTTCTGGCGACCAAAATTCCCAAGACCAAGAAGGTTTTCGACAACAGCAAAGTGACGGATCACCACGCCATCATCCCGACTGGGGTTCAGCCGATGAATTTGACTGTGGAAGAGCGAAAGGTGTATGATATGGTGACCAGGCGTTTTATCGCTGCCTTTTATCCGGATTGCAAATTTTCGACGACCACGGTGATGGGCGATGTCAGTGACATCCCGTTCAAAGTGACTGGTAAGCAGATTTTGGAACCGGGTTGGCGGGTGGTTTTCGAGAAGGAAGCAACCGTCGAGGAAGATGAAAAACCCCAAGACGAAGAACGCACCTTGCCGCTTTTCGTGAAAGGTGAATCCGGTCCGCATGTGCCTGATTTGGCCGAAAAACAGACGCAACCCCCCAAGCCATATACGGAAGCTACGTTGTTGCGTGCCATGGAAACGGCTGGTAAACTTGTTGAAAGTGAGGAATTAAGGGATGCATTGAAGGAAAACGGCATCGGTCGCCCGTCTACCCGAGCCAACATCATCGAAACACTATTTAAGCGCAATTATGTCCGAAAGGAACGCAAGAACCTTATTGCCACATCGACAGGAATCGACTTGATCGGACACATCAGTGAGGAATTGCTGAAATCGGCTGAACTCACCGGCCTTTGGGAGAAAAAGCTGCGTCAGATCGAGCGCAGGGAATACGACTCGGGTCTTTTTCTGGAAGAGCTGAAAACAATGGTTACTGAAGTGGTTAAAAACGTCAAAATGAGCCGCTGAAATCTGCCTGTTTCAGAAATGCATCCAAAACCCCTGCATAATAAAAGGGCAGGTTGTACAACTTGAACTTCTTGCCGGAGGGCATCGTTACGATATCCGAGGAAAGTGGTTGTCCCCAGAACCGCAAAGCTACATTTTCGGATGAGGATTCCATAAACCAATGCAGCGACTTCAGCTTCGAGTTATAGCCGGACTTGACTTCAACCGGCAAGACATGCCCATCGAAGTAATACAGGAAATCCAACTCCGACTGCGCGTTTTTAGCCTCCCGTACCCAAAAATAACGCTTGGCCGAAACTAAACGGTTGGAAGACAAAAGCTCTTGACCGACAATATGTTCTGCAATTTTGCCTTTCCAGGCATCACTGATGTCTTTCAATTGAAATAATTCTTTTTGAAAATTAGAGACATAATTGACCAGACCGGTGTCCAACCAATAAAGTTTGGGGGCTTTTTTGCAATCGGGTTGGATAGGAAGGTCCGTGTTGGTTGCTGGGTATACCAGCTCAAGCAACATGGCCTTCTCCAACGTACGAAAGGCTTCACCCATTTCCCGGGAACGGTAATTGGATGATGCAAACTTTTCAAAACGGATGCGCTCCCCAGCCTGTGACCACCCATTGGTCAGGATGTATCTCAAAACCTGTTGGTTGGCGTTGCCTTGGGCGTATTTTTCGGCATCTTCCCGATAGCCGGTCAGCAAGGTTTCGTAAATGGAGTTCAGCGCAACGATGTCTTTGTTTTCAGCGTATGAAGCCACTGCCTCCGGCATGCCGCCAACCAGTACGAATTCGTTGAACAAGCGCATCGTCTTGTTATGCAGCGCTGCAGGAATGGAGGCAAACTCCAGGGCTTGTTTGAGCGCCTTTTCACCCATGGCATCCAGGAACTCAACAAAGGAACAAGGGCGCAACGCCATGTACTCCACCCGCCCCACCGGAAAAGAAATTTGATTGTCTATGAGGCTTTCAAGCAGAGAGCCCGCGGCAATCACATACAAATCGGGGAGGTCTTCGTAAAAATATCGAAGCATCGCCACGGCCTTTGGCGAGTTTTGTATCTCATCAATGAAAAGCAGCGTTCGGCCCTTCACTCGGATTTTGTTCTTAAGCAGGTAAATGGTCATTAGAATCTGTTCGGCGGAATCCTCTTTTTCAAACAAGGCTTTTTCATCCTTTTTGTCCAGATTTAAGGATAAAAAGGTATCAAATTCCTTGCTGAATTCGTTGATCAGGGTAGTCTTTCCGACTTGTCGGGCTCCACGGATGATCAGTGGCTTGTGTTTGGTTTTCAGACTCCATTCAATTAGCCACTCCAACGATTTTCTTTGAAACATATTAGGTTTTTTATGGTGCAAATATACGCCAATTTGTAATAAAACCAAACATGTATTACAAATAATATGTAACAGAACCAAATATAAATGATTGAATCCATGTAATAAATCCAAACATAAAGCTTTTTTTTATTTTAATACTTTAAAAAACCTCATTTTGCTATCCACACTTTGCAAAATACAGAATTTATTATCTATCTTTGCGTTTCCCAAAAACACATTTGGCTATGGAAAGGTTCTACCGCACCCACAAATATTTGGTGGAACATGTACACACACATGTTCGGCGGCAGTTGATGGACGAAATCAACTGGGACGACCGACTCATTGGCATTAAGGGTAGTCGCGGCGTTGGCAAGACCACTTTTCTACTTGAATACGCTAGGGAAAAATTTGGCACCGACCGCTTCTGTCTATATATCAACCTCAACCATTTTTATTTCACACAGCACAATATCGTTGATTTTGCAAGGGACTTCTGCCAGCGTGGCGGCAAGACCCTCATCATCGACCAGGTGTTCAAAGACCCGAATTGGTCCAGTAACCTGCGAGCAATTAATGACTCATGCCCCGACCTTCACGTGATCTTTTCAGGTTCTCCCGTCATGCGCCTTAAAGAAGAGAACCCAGATTTGGTGGACATCGTGAAATCGTACAACCTCCGCGGATTCTCCTTTCGAGAGTTCCTGAACCTCATGGCCGGAACCGATTTCCCGGTCTATACCCTCGACGAAATTCTTGAAAACCACGAGAAGATTGCAGAAGAAATTCTTTCCAAAGTCAGTCCGCTCGATTATTTCCAGGATTACATTCACCACGGTTTCTACCCGTTTTTCTTAGAGAAACGAAATTTCTCGGAAAACCTGCTCAAAACCATGAACATGATGATTGAGGTGGATATCCTGCTCATCAAGCAGATCGACCTCAAATACCTTTCCAAGATACGGAACCTGCTGTACCTCATCGGCGTGGATGCACCCTGCATTCCCAATATCAGCCAACTGAGCACCGAAATTGAAATTTCCAGGGCTACGGTAATGAACTATATCAAGTACCTCAAGGACGCCAGACTCATCGATACACTTTATCCTGTCGGTGAAGCCTATCCGAAGAAACCCTCCAAGATTTACCTGCACAACACCAATCTGATGTATGTGTTGCAGGATAAACTGAAAGTCGACCAGCAAGCCCTTTGTGAAACCTTCTTCTACAACACCCTTCATCGAGACAACAAGGTGAACATTGGTCGCAAGAGTGCCCAATTTACATTGAACGGAACCGAGCTTTTCCAGATTTGTACCGGAAAGCTCAACGGGAAAAACAATCCCGCTTTTTGGTACGCCATGGATAAGCTCAATTCGGGACGAGACAACGTCATCCCCTTGTGGCTTTTCGGCTTTTTATACTAAATCAAACAAATCCATATACACTCAAATTTTAGAATTCTATGACGAAACAGAAAAAGTTTTTGACCTGTGATGGCAATCAGGCTGCCGCACATATCGCTTACATGTTTAGCGAAGTGGCCGCCATTTATCCCATCACTCCGTCCTCCACGATGGCTGAATACGTGGACGAGTGGGCTGCTGCTGGCAGAAAGAACATCTTTGGCGAAACCGTCCAGGTGCAGGAAATGCAATCGGAAGGTGGTGCTGCAGGTGCCATGCACGGAGCCCTTCAGGCTGGCGTTCTGGCCAATACGTTTACAGCCTCTCAGGGGCTGTTGCTGATGGTTCCCAACATGTACAAGGTTGCCGGTGAATTGCTTCCAGGTGTTTACCACGTCTCTGCACGTGCCTTGGCTGCTCAGGCTCTTTCCATTTTCGGCGACCATCAGGACGTCATGGCTGTTCGTCAGACAGGCTGCGCCATGCTGGCCACCGGTTCCGTACAGGAAGTAATGGATCTGGCAGCTGTTGCTCACCTAGCCGCCATCAAAACCCGCATTCCGTTCGTACACTTCTTCGATGGTTTCCGTACCTCACACGAAATTCAGAAAATCGAAGAAATGAATATGGCTGATGTGGCTTCCCTCATCGACCAGAAAGCCTTGGCTGAATTCCGCGAACGTGCCCTGAATCCTCAAAATCCGGTGGCCCGTGGTACTGCACAGAATCCGGACACTTACTTCCAGTCCCGCGAAGCCTGCAATCCGTTCTACGACAATGTCGTTCCAATTGTAGAAGAATACATCAACGAAATGAACAAGATCACCGGTCGCAACTACGGCTTGTTCGATTATTACGGTGCTTCCGATGCAGACCGCGTGGTTATTGCCATGGGTTCAGCCACCGAAGCACTTCGTGAAGGTATTGACTACTTGAACGCCAAAGGTGAAAAAGTAGGTATGGTGGCCGTTCACTTGTATCGTCCGTTCTCCGCCAAGCATTTCCTGGCTGCCGTTCCTAAAACTGCCCATAAGATTTGCGTGCTCGACCGTACCAAAGAACCAGGCGCTACCGGCGAACCCCTTTACTTAGACGTGAAAGACTGTTTTTACGGGACTGAAAACGCTCCTGTTGTGGTTGGTGGTCGCTATGGCCTGTCTTCCAAAGACTTCACACCTGCACAGGTGTTGGCCATATACGAAAACCTCGGTATGAAGATGCCGAAGAATCACTTCACCGTGGGTATCGTAGACGACGTAACCTTTACTTCACTGAACCTGAAAGAGGAAATTCCGATGGGTGGTGCCGGTACGTACGAAGCCAAATTCTACGGTTTGGGTGCCGATGGTACGGTAGGTGCCAACAAGAACTCCATTAAGATCATCGGTGACAACACCGACAAGAAAGTTCAGGCTTATTTTGCATACGACTCCAAAAAATCCGGTGGTTTCACCTGCTCGCACCTGCGTTTCGGTGATTCAGAAATCCGTTCGACGTATTTGGTGACCACGCCTGACTTTGTGGCTTGTCACGTTCAGGCATACCTGCATCTG
>Ga0209125_1000746_pt1 | contig 37641 bp, 34 predicted proteins | sample BarGraIncub1131A_FD_184503 | JGI IMG/M metagenome (GOLD analysis project Ga0209125, IMG submission 184503) | Arctic peat soil microbial communities from Barrow, Alaska - Barrow Graham LP Incubations 11-31A (SPAdes) (version 2) | ecosystem: Environmental > Terrestrial > Soil > Wetlands > Peat... | reverse complement strand
ACTTCAAATATTTAATCCTATTTCATTTGCGGTCCAAATTGCATTCATTATATTAGTGGCATTGTTTGCATCTCCAACAATATATAAGTCTGCTATTTTACCATTCATCTTATAGAATAATTCTCGTTCTGATTTAAAGCCAACTGCTAAAACTACAGTATCTGCTTTAATTTCCTTTTTACCAAATTTATTATTAATTACTACTATCCCCTCATCAGTTACTTCTAATAAAGCAGTATTAGTAACTTTTTCTACCTTTTTACTATTTAATAGATCAATTAACATTATTTTGTTCATATGAGGAATAGGTTTCCCTGAACTTAAAATATCAGTAAATGCTTCTATTATAGTTACTGTTTTACCTTGCTGCGCAAGCCATAAAGCAGTCTCGCAACCAACAAGTCCTCCACCTATCATAACTACATTTTGACCAGTGACTTTAATGCCCTCTAACACATCACTTGCAGTTGCAACCTTCGCTTTATTAATTCCTGGAACGCCTTCTAACATTACTTCATTGGATCCTGTTGCTATAACAACTACCTCAGGCATCAATGCTTCTATCATTTCTTCAGTTACTTCAGTATTCATTACTAAATTAACATCTAGAATCTTCATTTCGTTTTTGTACCAAGCAAGCAATCTTTTATCATCAAGCTTGAAATCAGGCTTTGATCCGGCAATAACGTGACCACCTAGATTATTAGTTCTTTCGTATATTGTAACGTTATTACCTCGCATTTTGGCTATCCTTGAAACTTCCATTCCAGCAAGCCCACCCCCAATAACCATTATGTTTTTAGGACTATTAGTAGGTTTTATTTCGTAATATCGTTCTCGTCCTGTAGCCGGGTTTACAGCGCAAGATAATGGTTTATTTTCAAAAGCTCTTCCTAAACATCCGTCATGGCAGCCAATACAAGGACGAATTCTGTCTTCTTGCCTTAGTAAAACTTTTCTAGGCCAATATGCATCTGCTAAAAGGCCTCTACCAAGGGATATCATATCAGCTTGGTTATTTTCTAAAGCTTTTTCTCCAATGCCTGGAGTATCCAATTTACCTGCTACAATAACTGGAATTTTTACTACTTTCTTTAATTGCTCTGTATATGGTAAATATAGTCCATGTTTTTGATAAATAGGTGGGTGCGACCAATACCAAGCATCATATGTACCAACATCAGTATTTAATTCATCATATCCAGCTTCTTCTAGGATCTTTGCCGCTTCCAAACCTTCTTCTAAATCTCGACCTTTTTCTTCATAATCCTCACCTGGAAGTCCACCCTGTCTCCAATCCTTTATGCAACTCTTTATGCTATATCTCAATCCAACAGGAAAATCCTGTCCTGCATTTTTCTTAATTTCATGAAGTATTTCAATAGGAAGTGTTAATCTTCCTCTTAAATCTCCACCGTATTTATCTGTTCTCTTATTAAATATGGCTAATGTAAACTGATCTAGCAAATAACCTTCATGTACTGCATGTACCTCAATTCCATCGTAACCTGATGCTTTTGCAATTGCTGCAGCTTCACCAAATTTTTTTACTATTGTTTCTACTTCCTCAGTTGATAATTCTCTGCATGTTACAGTTGGATCCCAATAATTCGGAATTGCTGAAGCTGAGACTGGTTGTTTTGCCATTAAAATAGGAGATCCACTTCTTCCAAACCCCATAGTTAACTGAAGGAATATTTTTGTTCCATAAGCATGTACTCTTTCAGTAAGTTCTGATGATGTTTGAATAAATTTAGCTGGATTCCCTGTTGCACATGGAAAAGCGGGCATTATTGTTTTATCTATTTCATTTTCTACTTTAACTATACTTGTTATTATGAGCCCAGTTCCGCCCTTTGCTCTCTCAACATAATAATCAATAGCTCTTTGATTGAATGCACCATCATCTGAGATTAACCCAAACGCTCCCATTGGTGCCATTGCAATTTTGTTTTTTATTTCAACGTTCCCAATCTTGATTGTTTCAAACAGTTTATTTTTTCTCATTTTCATTCCTCCATATTTATAGTATAGTTTAAAAAACTTGATGCTCTTTACTTAAACTTGGCATATAAAAATGTGACCTAACCTGTTGTAATCGCTTACTTCTATATACAGTATAGCACTGTCTAATGAAAAATAAAAATGGACTTAGTCGTCTATAAAGAGGTAGCGCAAAATAAGGGATATTAGACAAGGGATTGTTGACTTTACTCTCATAATGATAGAATCTTTAGTACCTTAGTGATAAAACTTAACTACATTATCAATATCTTTCGCAAAATTAGGATGTTTTAATTTATGTTTATTAATCACTCTGCGTACCCGTGGGCGATTATAGCGTTGGACAATAATAGGATATATATTCAAAAATATATTAAGAAATATCAACCATATTGTTTCCTTAAATGAAAATACTATACAAACATAAACAGATATGAACGCAATTATAATAGCAATAATTACATGTCCAAATTCAGAGGTTCGAGTTCTGTATTCATAATATTCTAATAAAATCAAAGATCTTCTAATGGGAGTTTCCTTTTTTCTACTTCTCTCCCAACCACTTAATACCAACAATTTTCTAAAAAAATTAACGCCAAGGTACTCGTATATTTTTCCGCCCTCTTCAATAGGGTGACTATTAAAATAAGATAATTTGAGTGCTGGTCTCAATAATGTTTGCACTATAGACATCCAAATCATAAGCACAAAGTTTAGTGTAATACTATATGAAAAGGAACTCATACTCATAAAAGGAAATAGGATGAAAAGGCCTATCCCACATGTGGTGGCCATTACAATAATCCAATCGATAAATGTGTTTTTATTTACCATTATCATGTTGCAAACACCACCTTTCTTATTTGTATATAAAATTCATTTTTTATCAACTTTATTATCAATATCTTTTACTTTTCTAGTTTTATTTTTTATTAAACATGTGTTTATTTTATCAAATCATTATAGATTAAGCAAAACAATTTGTGTTTTAACAATTCAGTGACTGTCACCTTTAAATTTATGACTATAATTATGGATAATATCAATGATTATATGATATGGTTTTATAAAATAACCTATTCTAAGTTAATAGGATCTATGATTACGATTCTTAAAAATACTGTACCTTTAAAACAAAGAGCTTTTTACCATGCTTGTATATTTGCAACATTTAGTCTTTACTGGACAGTAGTACCAATTTTTCTTAGAACAAATTTATTACATTTTACTAATACTGAAATTGCATTATTGGGTTTTGTTTCAATTGCAGGTGTTTTATTAACTCCTACAATTGGAAAATTAGCAGATAGAGGTATGATTAACTCATTAACAACTATATCGATGTCGTTAGTTGCCTTAGCAGTTCATCTTCTGCAAAGCTGTTGCAGCGATCCAGAAAATGATTTAATTATTGACATTTGTTATAACCTAAAGTATAATGAAAAATTATAGACCAGTCACTATAATTTATTAGAGAGCTATAATTTATTAGAGAGCTATAATCTATTAGAGAGGTATTTGATATGAATAATAAGGTAAATGTAAAAGAAAAATTTATAGAAACTGCATCAAGACTTTTTCAAATTAAGGGATATAATGCAACTGGACTAAATGAAATTTTAGCAGAAAGTGGAGCTCCAAAGGGATCCTTATATTATCATTTTCCTAAAGGAAAAGAGCAACTTGCATTAGAATCTGTAATCTTAGCAGGACAAAAAATAATTACTCATGTAATTGATGCCTTAGACAGTATTGAAAATCCCGTTGAAGCTATTAAATTAAATATAGAAAACATTGCAATGATAATTGATAATGAACAGCGAACTCCAGATATTTCTATAAGTTTAATAGCTTTAGAGACATATATAACAAGTGAAATTTTAAGAAAAGCTTGCGAAGAAATATTTACTTCATTAGAACATATATATGCAGAAAAATTAATTAAATCCGGAATGAATAAAGATAAGGCCTATGAATTAGGTTGTGTAATTGCTGCAATGATAGAAGGTGGAATTACTTTATCACTTACAAAGAAGAATGGTAATTCACTTAGAATAATAGCTAAACAAATACATAATTTATTAATGCCTATTTAAAAAACAGGTGTTTTTTTAGAAGTTTGTTATACAGACTGGTCTATCAATAAGATGGAATTTATTAATGGAAACAACAAAATCTACAAAAGAATTTAATTCAAAAGCAATTGTAGGAGTATTAGTCTTCAGCGCATTTGTGTAATTTCTGTTGGACCAGCACTTGGACCAACAGTTTCAGGAATTCTATTACAATTTTTTAGTTGAATATATCTATTTTTACTCCTTCATAGAAATATCTCGCTTAAGCCTAATCCATAAATATAATCCTATTATGCAAGTTAATATTTCTGTTAAAGTCATCGACCATATAACTCCATCTAAACCAAAAGTATATTTTCCTAAAATCATAATAGGAATTAATAATGTTCCCTGCACTACAGACATTATGGCTGCCTCTTTACCTCTTCCAGCTCCTTGAAATATTGCTATAAAAAGACCAGTAATGCTAGCAAACAAAGCTGAAATAAGCATAGCTATCAAAATGTATATACCAGTGTTTATTACGTAAGTATTGTGGCTAAATAAATGTACTATTGGCTGCCTAAAAATAAATATTATCAATGAAAAGGCCATAGTTAGGATTGCAATATAGGTTGCTGTAATATTTATAATACTCTTCATTCGTTTTATATTCTTAGCTGCATATGCATAAGCAATTAAGGGAATAACTCCAATATATAACCCTTTAGCAGCAAACTGAGCAAGTTGGGCAATTCGCTGAGATATTCCAAATGCAGCAACAGCATAGTCGCCATAATATGCTGAAAAATTATTTAACAATAAAACGGAAACAATCAGAAATACATCTAATAGGAAAGAGGATATTCCTATCTTAAAAATATCTTTAAGCATCTTAAGCGTTGGTTTGAATGTTCTTATGGAAACTGTCAAAGTAGAACTTTTGTTTTTAAGGTAATAAACATAGTACAATACTGCACATGTATTCGCAACAACTGTCCCAATTGCTGCTCCTACAATATTTAAATGACATGTAAAAATTAATATGGGGTCCAATACAATATTTATGATAACACTTATAAACATACCATTCATCGAGACTTTTGATGCTCCCTCCGCTCGTACTACTTGCCCTAATGCAAAGTTAGCAATTACAAATGGACTTCCTATGATAAGAACCATAATAAAATCTTTGGTGAACAAAACTGTATCACCTTTCGCCCCTAATACTTTTAGAATAGGATGAATTAAAGGTATGGCGAATAACATAAAAATAAATCCAGCGAGTATACTTAAGAAAAAAGTAACTGATGAAACTTTTTTTGCATCTTCTAATTTTCTCTCCCCAAGTAACCTAGATATATAGGTTCCACCACCTACACCAAAAATATTTCCAATTCCCGATAATATGATTGTAAAAGGTAACGCTAATGTAACAGCTGTCATCATTGCAGTGTTATTTAGCTTTCCAATAAAAAAAGCGTCAATAACATTATAAATCATAATAACGGACATCCCCAGCATCATGGGCACTGCCATGTGTGCAATTGCTTTTGGTATAGTTGCTCCTTCAAAATAATATTTTCCTGTTCTTTCCATATAATTAACCCCCTGCAATTTTTCGTGCTAAAACATCACACATTTAAAATTTTCATCTCTCGAAAAAGAATAGTTATGTTTCCTTGGCAACATAACCATTCTATCATTTTATTGTTTCCTTGTCAATAATAAAACGGGGCTGTATCATACGCTGATGTTCCAGCGTTTTGATACAGCCCCGTTTAGGCTACTTTTTGGTCTACCCCATTATTCAAAATCATTTTGATTTGTTATATCGTCGCCTTGCTTCTTTATTTCTGCATCCAAATGCCTACTATACTTTGCAACAAAGCTAAGCATGATATCAAATTGTTCCTCGGTTACCTGCTCAAATACGGCTTTATCCCGCTCTTGAAACTCTTTGTGCAACTGCTCATGGACTTTGTTAATTGCTTTCCCTTGCTCAGTAAGCCTAAAATAGATTTCTTTCTTATTATCCGGTTTCTGGTAGCTTTCGATAATGCCTTTTTTTATGAGCTTCTTAGTTAATTTACTTATGGCACCCCTAGTCACATAAAAGGACTCCGCAAGTTTTGTCACGTTGGAATCTACATTTCTTCCAATGTATCCGATGCAATGTACTTCAGAAGATTTATAACCCTTAAGAGTGTCTTTCATCTTAGGCTTATTAAGCGAAACTATCTTGTTTAATAAGTCCCTGAAACCCATTATGACCTGTTCTTCTTTGTTCATGGCATATCCTCCCACACGTTTATATATTAACAATATTATATCAATTTTTTGTTTCTATTTCAACAATGTTAAAGTAATTATTCTAAAAATTGAGCTACCTCTGAAAAGATAGCAACGGATATCTTCGATTTAGAAATAGTTAAGGATATAATTCATAGCTTTTTAGTTAGATATCTCCTTAATGTACCTGTAAATGATTTATAGTTTGACAATCAGAACCTAATTTATATATGTCTGAAAACTCAATTTTTATTCTGTCCACAAAATCATTAAAGCTATAATCCGCTACCTTAATACTTTCGCCTAAGCTATCGTGCTTTAATATTTTAACAGGAAATTTTATTGAAAACTTAGTACCAACTCCATATTTACTCGCAACTATTATTTCCCCACCCTGCATTTCCACCAATGATTTAACAAGAGATAATCCAATGCCGCTCCCTTCATGATCTCTTGTAAATGATTTATCTACCTGCCGAAATCTATCGAATATTTGATTTACCTTATCATCTGGTATACCTATACCTGTGTCTTCAATTGAAATAGTTATATATTCAACGCCATCGAATATATTAACAAATATGCTCCCACCTGAAGTTGTAAACTTTATAGAATTGGATAGAATGTTAAGCATTATTCTTTCAATTTTGTCTACATCGCAAGCCACTATTTTTTCCTCTATATCAGTATCAAATATGATACTTAAGTCATTATTAATATACTCAGCTACAGATAAAGTAATTTTTTCCACTATATTAACAATATTACAATTGACCATATTCTGTTCAAAAAAACCTGCATCTAATTTAGTTAAATCAATTAGATTGTTTATTAATCTTAGCAATCTAAAACAATTATGTTTTCCGATATTTATATTATTAATAATTTTTTCACGATTTATAGTTTTTCCTTCATCGTTAATGCACATTCTAATATTTTGTATTGCACCTAATATTATATTCAAGGGAGTTCCTAGCTCATGAGAAATGTTAGCAAAAAATTCAGTTCTTAACTTTTCTATTTGGGCAGCTTCATTATGCATTGCTAATTCATTCTGTTTTCTTTCTGTAACATCCTGAATCGTTGCTATAATTATTTCATCTTCACGAATTTTTGTTGCTTGACTATTAACTTCTACCCAAAACTCTTTGTTACTTTTATTTTTAACTCTATACTCTTGTATTAAATGTCCATTATTACTTTGCTTATTACTTAACACATCTATATTTAGCTCAGTATTGCAAGAAATTTTTGAGATAATATCATATACATTCATACCTTTTAATTCTTTTCGCGAAAAACCAAACATAATGGTGGCAGTATTGTTTACATCCATTATATTTCCATAACTATCATGAATGAATATTGAATCACTTACCAAATTAAAAATTGTATTTAAATATTTTTGGCTTTTTTCGAGTTCATCCTGAGAATTTTGATACGAAAGCTGCCTTAAAGCACTTTCAGTAAGCGTCACAATGAGGACTGAATAATATTCAATTATATGATCAATCTTTTTTTTAGAGTAAACTGGTACTTTGCTTAAAGCTTCTAGATACTCTTTTTCATCAAAACCAAATTCTATCGCTTGGGCATCAAAATATTCTTTATCTATTACTTCTTCTTCATAAAAAAATTGGCCAAAAATAATCGTAGCTAAATGTTCTCCTGAAATAACAATAGGTAATGCAATATCCCACATATTATTTAGGCACTTACAAGAACTATATCTACTATCCGTAATATGATCACTTATATATTGATCACTAATACAGCACCTCTTGCATGTAACTGGATGCACTCTATGAAATTTAGTACATATATCCTGCCAGCCTTTTGCAATAATAGTTGTGCCATCTACATTGAAAATTCCAAAAGGAATGCCTACTACAGCATAAATATTTTCAGCCATCTTTTTTAGTGAATCAATATTTACTAATTCTGAAAACCTAACTTCCCTCATATATAATTCCTCCTAAGTACGTACTCCTTTATATAAAATACCAAGTGGCAATTTCTTATTTTTACATAGCTTTCTCACTATGAAATTTTATATTTTATTTTTAAAATTCTCATTAATGATATTTTAACATACTAACTTTGCTGATTTAGGGGAATAGTGTCATATTGAATTAAAAATCATCCCACTCTACTGACAACTGGCAAAACAATTTGTGTTTATAACAATTCAGTAGGACTAACACAATTTTTACATAATAATTTGATAATTCTTATACATTGTTTTGTTACCATTTAATTATAGAAATTTATAGGAGCTAAACTTTTAGAAAAAGGAGATGTTTTATATGAAAGTTAGAAAAGCTATTATACCAGCAGCAGGACTTGGAACACGCTTTCTACCTGCTACAAAAGCACTACCTAAAGAGATGTTACCTATAGTTGATAAACCCACACTTCAATATATTATAGAGGAAGCGGTTAACTCAGGTATCGAGGAAATATTAATTATTACAGGAAGAAATAAACGGTCTATTGAAGATCACTTTGATAAATCAGTAGAACTTGAGCTAGAACTAGGGAATAAACATAAGGATGCTCTTCTTAAACAGGTTAGAGATATATCAAACATGGTAAACTTGTATTTTATAAGACAAAAGGAACCTAAAGGGCTTGGTCATGCTATTAATTGTGCAAGATCTTTTGTAGGTAATGAACCTTTTGCTGTTATGCTAGGTGATGATATAGTTGATGCTAAGACCCCCTGTTTAAAACAACTTATGAAGCAATATGACGAAAAGCAAGTATCAATTTTAGGGGTTCAAAAAGTGGCTAGAAAAAATGTAGATAAGTACGGCATAGTTGACGGAGTTCAAATTAGTGATAGATTATATAAGGTAAATAATCTTATTGAAAAACCATGTATTGATTTGGCACCATCAAATGTAGCTATACTTGGTAGATACATCATAACTCCAGAGATATTTGATATATTAGATCAAACTCTTCCTGGTAATGGGAGCGAAATTCAGTTAACTGATGCTCTAAAGACATTAATATCAAAACAAGATATGTATGCGTATGTGTTTTCTGGACGTAGATATGATGTAGGTGATAAATTAGGATTTTTGCAAGCTACAGTAGAGTTTGCTTTAAAAAGAGCCGAGCTAAAAGTTCCATTCATGGAATATCTTCAAACTTTAAAATATAATGATAACTTTAGTGGCCTATATGAAGAAATTAATTGCAGTAACGAAAATAATTATAAATAAGATTAATTTATTTAATGGCATATATAATTTAATTTATAAAAAAATATCAAATAAACAGTTGCTTAAAACCATCTATTCGATATCTATATTATTATATATAAGTAACCTCTAATGGATTTCTATCCACTAACTTGTTATAGCTATATTTAGGATATCCAACCATAACCGCAGCTGTTATGGTTTTGCCTTCTGGAATATTAAATAATTTAAGTAATGGTGAATTCCTAAGGGATGCACAATACTCAAAAAATCCAGCCCAACAAGTTCCAAGTCCTAGTGAAGGAGCAAATAATTCTAGATAAGTAAGGCAAGAAATAGAGTTAGCCCTCCTGCTAGCAAAATCTTTATCCGCAGTAGCTAAAATTAAATTTGGTGCACCTCGCAGAATTGTGTCAACTCCGCCTTCCCTAAACATACTAATTAATCCTTTTAATGAATCCTTTAGTGGAGATTTTTCTATCATAGCAATAGTAAGTTCAGCCGCTTTTTTTACTAATTCCTTATCCTCAACTACAACAAATGATATCCCTTGACTATTACTCCCAGTAGGAGCTAACCTTGCAATGTCAACTAATTTCGTTAATTTTTCTCTTGATACAGACTTGTCTTGATAACTTCTTATAGATCGACGTGCTCTTAGAAAATGCTCCGCTTGCTGCGCATTTAATTTTGGAAAATCTTTTGCATCAATTTGTTTATCTAATGGTGTTTTTTTATTATCTATAGCCTCACTCGGGCATATAGCAACACAATGACCACAGGCAATGCAATTGGTGTTTTCAACTTCTTCTGGTCCTTTTTTTCCCATCTTTAAGACATATGCTGGACATTCCTTAATACATTGTCCACATTTAATACATTTCTCTTCATTTACAGTTATAAGATCCATTTTGTTCATCCCCTTATAATAATTCACTCTACTAATTTCTCAATATTAGTCCATAAATCTGATAATAATTATATATATTGATTTGTATTTACTGTTAGCTATTATATATTACAAAAAAAGGCCCCCAGATGCTCTAGAGGTTTTTACTATTTTGCTTTTTTAATATCTTTAGATATTTCTATAATCCTACTATCATTATAAGACACTTTCATGCTTATACTATTTACATCCACGTGTAATCTGTCAATTTTATCATCAATAATCGTGATATGTTCAGAGTTGCCTTTATATCCATCTAGGAGAACCTCACTGGTAGGAATAAGTTTCTCGTCTATCTTTACGCCCATTTTTTCAACCTCATTTTCAAGGCTATCAAATTTATTCTCAAGCTTATCAAATCGTTCAGTGTGGATTTTACTCTCAGCTTTTATGTCTTTAAAACCTTCTTGCATTTCTGAATACATTTTGGTCATAAATTCAAACATTTTATCATCACTCATATTATCACCTCGTTTTTTTATTATGAATTACCCCACTATACTAACTATTTAAATAGTACCACGGTAAGTAAATTACTTCAACATACAAATATAAACAAATAGTAAAAGGCGATCTAATAATTTGTCTATGTCTTACTATCACTGAAGAATATTCCCATAAAGCTATTCACAAATCGAAATTCTGTCCTTTTAAAACTCATCCCATTTTATTTCGTTTAATTGATAATAAATATGGTAAAATAGAAAATATCAGATTGTATAAGGAGACAACAATGAAGAATTTAAGAAATCTCAATAAAAAAAGAATAGATATTGACGAAATACGACAATATCTTAACATAACAGAATATATAGATCTAGCAGATTCAGTAACTAATCTAATTAATAATAATGTGATAATACCCATAAAAAGTAGTAAGCTAAATGGCAAGAATCCCTCTCTATATAATAGATATACCATTATAGATGTGGAAGAAGATAATTCTAAGTATACGCTTGAATTATCATATGCTCTTAATATTCATTTAGACAAAACTTATTATATTAAGAACATGGAAAAATATAAAGCTGACAGGGAATTCATTCTTTTACTCAGTAAATTTCTTGACGAGCGAATAGATTTACTTAATATACAAGTATCAGCAAATGAAAGAAGTTTTCAAATTTGGGAAAGAGAAAAATTTCTTAATCGCGAAGGTGGAAAAAGGATACTTAAAAATCTTAACCTGCCTGAGGAATTTTTAAACTTTTATGACACTACGCAGCCTCTTTCTTATTATTCTTATAGCAAAAACTCACCACAAAAGATATTAATAATTGAAAACAAAGATACATTTTATAGCATGAGAAAACACCTTATAAATGGAAATACCAGAATATTTAACGAGGAAATATATACATTAATATATGGTGGAGGGAAAAATATATATAGAACCTTTGAAGATTTTGAGGTTTGCGCTGAGCCCTATCTTATAGATAAGAAGAATGAAATTTTATATCTTGGAGATTTGGATTATGAAGGTATAATAATTTATGAGGGGTTATATAATATTTTCAAAGAAAGCTTTGATATAAAACCCTTTATTAAAGGATATGAATCTATGATAGATAAATCTATTAAGGAAAATATAAGTTTGCCAAAAACAAAAGATGGTCAAAATAGAAATATAGGACAAGAATTTACAATGGAATTTAGTGAGGTGTATAGAAATGCTATACTGAATATACTTACCTCAGACAAATATATTCCACAGGAAATATTGAATATTAGCGATTTTTAAAAGAGTTGAGGGGGGGATTACTAGAAATGCGGGTTGATTTTCTTAAAGATTTTGATATAAGGATGAAGAAGGTTGGAGCTTATGTTTTGCTTTGTAAAAATAGTATGTTTAAGAATACATGGAAGAATTTTGGCTTTGAGGAAACTCATGAATACATAAATCTAATTTTTGCGGTTATGCTCTATATAATGGAAGAGTCTTTAAAGGATGAATACTGCACTATGGATAGTATAGGCGGTTTTATTGATGATGTTAATATGAGATATTTCAAAAAATCTCTAAGCTATGAAGAATGCATGGACCTGGGTGAATTTATAGTAAACATAGTGTTGTGTGATGAAGGAAAAGCAATGTATTTTAAAGGTTTTGACTTTAAAGAAGGTGAATACAAGGATCTATACATAAGTTTTGTTTCTAATAAAATAGTTTACGTTGATGATGTGGTAAAAAGGACTTCTTATTATTTAACAGATGATGGGTATTCCCTCCTTTTATCTACTTTAGAAATTGAAAGCAATATGAAGCTCACCATACATGAAATGATTTTTAAGCTTCACCTAGAAAAAGCTAGTTATGATAAAGCTGTAGATGATGTTAAAAACATATTTAATCTACTTCGAATACAGCTTCAGAAAATGCATGATGCTGTGCGGAGAATAAGGCAAAATGCTCTTAATTATTCTGTGGAAGAATATAGGCAGCTATTAGAAGGTAATATGGATTCTTTAAATGCAACAAGAAAAAAATTTAATGAATATAGAGTTATGGTTAACATTAGAATACAAGACATTAAAGATCAAGGTATAAATATTAAAAAACTTAATGACAAGGAACTTGAAAACTTGAATTTTTTAGGAATAATTGAGCAGTACCTTGGCAGGGCAATTGAAGAACAGCAAAAAATATTAAACACTCATTTTGATTTTAAAAGTGTTTATTCCAAAGAATTAGAGGAAATGGCTTCAATGTCACTTATAAAGAGATTTAATATCGCAACGGATATCTACGATATAATTAGTGAGGACAGTTCTAAATTAGGTTCTATTGATTATATTTTAAGATCTTTATATAGATCACCTATTAATAAAATGTATAACCTTAATAAGTGCTTGCAATATCAAAAGGTTATAAAAGCAAAAGAACTTGAAGAAGATGAAGTGGTATCCTTTGAAGAAGGCCACTGGATCCAGGAAAAAAGGGAAAAATCAAGAATAAAGCTTGCTAAATACAAAAGTTCTTTAAAAATAATTTTAGAATTAGCATGCGTAAAAGGAGAAATATCTCTTAAAGAAATATCAGAAAAACTTAAAGAAGATCCTAATAGTCAAGAAGTATTAATACCTACTATTGAAATATTCAGGGAAATAATAATTGAACTTTTAAAATATAGCCATATTGATCTATCAGCGCTTAAGAAAGAAAAAGAAGAAACTATATCAGAAAAAGAAAAATTTGAATTTGAATTAAATGAAACTATATTAAACTTAGTCCAGGAGAGTATCGAACTTAGTGATATTAAAAATATCTATGTTTCTAAAATATTACATAGCGCGGAAAAAATTAAATTTTATGGACTTCCAAGTGACAACGGTATAGTTAAAACTGTTATATGCTCAAATGTGTCTTTTAAAGTAGAGAGGTAGTGAGGGATATTTATGTATAATATAGAAGATATAAATACTAGCAACAAAATTTTTTATTACTTAATCCAAAATGGAGAACTCTCAGAAGAAAAGGAAAAAGATCTTTTTAGAATGTATTCTGAGAGTGAGCAGGTAATGAATTTAGTTAAAACACAAGGAGAAAACTGTAACTGCAAAGTTGAAAAGTACAGTGGGGTTATATATCTTATACCTAGCGAAGACAATAACTTTTTAGGATACTCAAAGGGTGAGCTAAAAAAAGAACTCTGTAAATCAAATTGCAATGATAAAGATTACTATTTATCACAATTTGTAATACTTACTCTTCTAGTTGAATTTTATGGTTCTCAAGGTAGAACAAGCAAATGCAAATATTTTCTAAAGGGCGGAGAACTTTTAAACATAATAAGTAATAGATTAAAAGAAAGCGTTGAAAAAGAGGATTTAGAAGAGACTCAAGTTAAAACAGGTATTGCCTATACTAATATTTTAGAACGTTTCGAAGCACTTAAAAGTTCTGATAAGCAAACTACTTCTAGAACTACTAAGGAAGGATTTATATATACTATACTTAACTTTTTAGAAAATCAGGGTCTTATAAATTATGTACCAATGGATGACATGATAACTACAACCTCAAAGCTTGATAATTTTATGGATTGGAACATATTAAACAAAAACAACTATCATCGAGTAGTTACGGCTTTTGGAGGTGAACTTAATGAGTAAAATCAATGCTCTTAGAATTGTAAACTTTAGTTACAATAACAATTCAATGAAAATAGATGATGAAACATTTGAGCTAGGTGGAGAGAGTACCCTCTTGAGCCTTAGAAATGGTGGCGGTAAGTCTGTAATGGTCCAGTTGATGATGGCTCCTTTTGTAAATAAGCGCTATAGGGATTTAAAAGATAGAAAATTCAAAAGTTATTTTACTCAAAACTCGCCAAGCTACATTTTAACAGAATGGGTTTTAGATGGTGGTGTGGGTTACGTGCTTATTGGTATGATGATTAGAAAAAGATTAGTAACATCTGATGATGAAACAGGCGAGGATTTAGATATAATAACCTTTATACATGAATATAGAGGAGATAGCAAATATGACATTAATAATTTTCCAGCAGTTGAAGTTGAGAAAAACATTAAGAAAATCAAAAGTTTTACTAATACTAAAAGCTTACTTGAGGAACTCAAAAAAGATAAAACCATAAACTTTAATTACTTTGATGTGACTACGCCATCTCAGACTAAGAATTATTTTGATAATTTAAGACAGTATAAAATAAATAACAAAGAATGGGAAAGCATAATAAAAAAGATTAACATGAAAGAATCAGGATTATCCGAGCTTTTTCAAGAAGCTAAAAATGTGTCAGGTCTTGTGGAGAAGTGGTTTATTAAAGCCGTGGAAGATAAAATTAATAAAGATGAAGACAAAATAAAGAATTTTAGTGAAATAGTTAAAAAGTACATATATCAGTATCGATATAATCAGTCTAAAATACAAAAAAAAGATGCTATAGAAGAGTTTAGAATCTGTGCAAATGAAATATTAGCAGCCGCAGAAAAATGCAGGTTGCATAAAATTTACAGTGAAAGTTTAAAAAACAAAATAGCTAATCTTATAAAATATTTAGAAGATAGTTTAAGTTTAGAGGAGCATAAAAAACAGGAACTCCTACTTAAAATTTCAGAAATAGAATCCTATATAAATGAGATTAAATATGAAAAAATATCCTCAGAGGTTTACGTATTTGAAGGTGAATTCGAAAAAATAAATACAGATAGTGAAATAGCTGCGCGAGACGCCTTAAATACTAATGAGAAAATAACTATTCTTCAAAAAAAGAAGCACATACTGGAGTGCTCAAAGTTATATGAAGAATATGTTAGAGCATCAAAAGATGTTCAAAAATATGAGAACCAAATAGAAATTGCAAAGGAAAAGAATAAGGACACGCAACCTGAAAGAGAGAATACAGGTTTTACTTTGAAGAAATATTATGAAACAAGGCAAAAGGAAACCTCAAAGTCTTTACAAGAAAGTGATGAAAATATAAAGGTTACAAAAATAAATATTCTTGATACTAAAAAGGAACTAGATGAACTTAATAAAGCTCTTCAGCAAAGAAGTGAGGTAATGGGTGAAGTCAAAAGTAACATAAAGTCATATTCGGAAAATGAAGAGCATTTCAACAATAGGTATAAAAAAGCTTTTACACGAAATTTAATGGGATATTATAATAAAGATTTTATAAATAATCAAACCTTATCATATAGTGAAAGCGCACTTAGAAAAAACGAAATCATCATTAAGAGTAAAAAAATATATGAAATGAGATCTAATGAAGTTACAGTTAAAGAAAGAGAAAAAGACGATGTTTCAAAAGTGATAAGTAATATAACTAATGAATTAACCAATATGAAAAAAGAGAGAGAGCACCTGCTTAAAGAAATAGAAAACAGAAAAAAGGTTATAAGATACATAGATGTAGCTGAGAGCAGACTTTTTGACAAAGAATATATAATAAGTGAGTTTAACACTAAAATTAGGATTTTAAAAGAAGAGGAAAATATATTCATTATTAAATTAAGCAAGCTGCAAGACGAGGAGAAAAAGCTTAAGGCAGGAAGAACACTAGAAATCCCAAGAGACATGGAAGAAAAGCTTCGCCAAAGAGATATAAACATAATATATGGTATAGATTGGCTTAAGAAGAATAATTATAATGAAAAAGAAAACATAAAATTTATAGAAGATAATCCATTTTTGCCATACTCTCTAATTATGGAGCCGGAGGATTTAATAAAACTTCAAAAGCAGGATTTGAGTGTCTTTACCTCTTATCCTATTCCTATAGTAAAAAGGGAGAGTTTAACCAATAAATCTAGTGAAAAAGTTAATGGCTTATGTTATTTAAATGATATCACATTTTATGTATCCTTTAACAATAGGCTTATAAATGAAGATGAACTAAAAAAAATATTAAGTGAAAAACAAGGTGAAATAGATTCATTAAATGGATCTTTAACTCAGAAACTAAGTGATATTGAGTTTTATGAAAAAAACAGGAGTGAAGTCCAATTTTCAGTTTTAGATAAAAAGACTTATGAAAACTTAGAAAGTAACTTGGCAATTAATGAAGAATTATTAATATCAAAGGAAACCACGCTTAATAATATTCGGGATGCCTTAACGAATATTTCTAAAACTATAGAAAAAGCAAACAAAACAATAAGATTAGAAGAAACTGCATTAGAAAATTTAAAAAGGGAAATAGAAGATTTTAATTCATTGGTAAAAAACTATGAAAAATATACTTTTGATAAGAAAAAGCTAGATGAACTTTCTCAAAACATAACTCAGCTTACTAATGATAAAACAATTAAAGAAAATAATAAAAATAGCTTAGAAGAGTCATTGTCGAATCTTCAAGGTGGATTCGCAGATTTATTAGGGAAACTTAAAAAAATTCAAGACAATTTTAATAAGTACAATCAATATAACCAAGGCGTACTCCTACAAAAGGATATAGAAGACTTAGAAGCTAGATATGATAGCTTAACTAAAGCAATCTCCACAGATATTCAGCTTTTAGAAGATAACCTAAAGGATGCAAATGAACGATTTAAAGGGAAAGAAGAAGATTTAATAACTAAGGGAAAAGAATATTGCTTAGAAGAAATTGAATATAGGGAAATAACCTATGATAGGTTTAAAGAAGAAGAAATAAAAGGATCTTTAAAAACTCTCAAAGAAGCTATAAATAAAATCAATAATACCATAAATGCATTAAAGGTAGCTTCTGCAAAAATTGATACAAATATAGAAAATCTAATGCAAAAGATGAAAGATGATTTTAATAAAGAAACTCCAAAACCAAGAGAAGAAATATTGGATATAGATTTTAGTAAAAGAACCTTTGAAAAAAATCACGAATTAGCATTAGTTAAAACTGAAAAATCATTATTAGAAACTACTATAGAAAAGCTCAAAAACAATTTATCTAATTTAGAAGAATTTAAAGATTTTGTTATAACTGAAGATATTACAATAGATGTTGAAATTCAAGGACTTAACAAATATAGCGGAGAACTTAGGAGGGATTATAGATACTCCTTAGAGGAAGAATCAAAGAAAAGTCTTGAATTAAGTACTGAAATAAATAAAGTATCAAGAAAGCCATTATTTTTGAATGATGATTTCTTTAAGAAGTCCTTAGAAACCATTGAAAAAAGTATAGATAAGCCCGATATAGTAATAGAGAATTTAAATATAACACTAGCTGCTCACAATGCATTAATGCAAAAATTACAGGCAGATATTGATTTAATAACTAGAGAAAAAGATAATGTATCCCAAAGTATTTACGAGTATGTGCTAGAGGTACATACTAATTTAGGGAAAATTGATAATAACTCTTCAATAAAAATAAGAGATAAATATGTAAAGATGCTTAGTATAAAGCTACCAGAATGGGACCCAAGCAGTGAACTTTATAGATTAAGAGTTAATGATTTTTTAGAAGGACTTACTATGAGTGCTCTTGAAAGACTTCAAAACAATGAAAACATTGAAGACTTAATATCTAAGAGTATTACTACCCGTGATCTTTACAATGAAGTTGTATCCATAAGCAATATAGAAGTTAAACTATACAAAATAGAAGAGGATAGACAAATTCAATTAGGCTGGGACGAAATTGCACTAAACTCAGGTGGAGAAGGATTCCTTTCAGCTTTTGTAATCTTATCAAGCTTGTTATCTTACATGAGAATAGATGAAACAGATATATTTTCAAGGAATGAAGATGGAAAAGTTATCATAATGGATAACCCCTTTGCTCAAACTAATGCAGAGCACTTATTAAAACCGCTTATGGATATAGCCAAGAAAAGCAACACACAGCTTATTTGTTTATCTGGTTTAGGTGGAGAATCTGTATTAAATAGATTTGACAATATCTATGTGCTAGATTTAATACCATCCAAGCTAAAAAGTGGTCTAAAGTATTTAAAATCAGAGCATGTTAAAGGTGAAGAATATATAGAAACTATTGTTGCTTCAAGATTTAAATTAGAAGAAGTAGCGATTGATCAAATGGAACTTTTTTAAACTTAGCATATGGAATTTACCTATTGTTATGCACTAATGTTAATAAAGTAAATAATGGATAGGCCCTAAATGCCTATCCATCTACATTACTCCAATGCCATTTAACTCAAAAAGCTCTAAACCAGCATTCTTGATTTCCGCTACAATTTTGTCATAAAGTCCACTTTTCTTAATTGAACCTCCTCCATATGTCAGAAGTACTTTTCTACCATATTTGTTTAATTCTTCACCAAGATGTTCTAATTGATTTTCACCAAAATAGACTTTTGTTGGAATATCATATATAAAATTATTCATCGTTATTCTCCTTTTGATTATAGTCTGTTCGTTTTACTTATTTTAGCTTTCCGTACACTTCATCTGTAACTGCTTCTAACCATTCATTAGAGGCGTCTTTTGCAGGTACTTCCACTGCCAAATGTGAAAAAGTACTGTCTTTTGCTGCTCCATGCCAATGCTTTACTTCAGGTGGAATGTTAACAACATCCCCTGGATGTAACTCCTGTACCTCTTTTTCCCATTCCTGATACCATCCTCTACCCTCAGTTACGAGAAGAATTTGACCACCTTTATGATGAATATGCCAATTATTACGGCATCCAGGTTCAAATGTTACATTTCCAATTGGTACACCAGTAGTCGTAAGCATATTTAAATATGCTTGTCCAATGAAATACTTGGAAAACATCTCTGGAAGCGGCTCTCCTTTTGGAAAAATTGTATTATTATTTAAATCATTTTCGTTTTTCATATTATATAATCCCCTTTTACAATAAAATTTACAACACAATCATTGTACTACCTAGAGTTCACTCTAAGTCAAGTAATAGTTTCAGCTTTCCGCTTTTACTTCTCCATCTGAGTAGCTGCATCATTTACACAGCGAAGGAATGGAAATACTCTTTCGAAAAATCTGTAATTGCCATTTAAAATCGCTCCTTTATTTTCATTTTTTCTAAATGTTTTTTCCCATTTCATATGCTTCCTGCATTACAGGAAGACCAAGAATATCTCCCATGTCCCATGCACCGGTTCCATAAATAATGCCTTTTTCTTTTGCTCCAGGAAGGCATCTTATATACCCCCTGAATCCTCCCATTGTTTCATCAGTAGCTTCTCGCTGTGGATCAGCCGCTGTAATAATAAAATAGAAATCCTTGTTCTTTATTTCACGGTAACGTGGAAGACATCTATCAATAAACATTTTCATCTGTGCATCCATAGAATAGAAATACACAGGAGTTGATAATACGATTATATCTGCCAAAACAAGCCTTTCAAGTATTTCTGTCATATCATCTTTCTGTAGACAGACACCACCGTTTCGACAAGCATAACAAGCAGTGCATGGACTAAGTTTTTTCTTACCAAGATTTATTTTCTCAGTTTCGTGTCCAGCCTCCTTTGCTCCCTTTATAAACTGGTCACATAATACGTCTGAATTACCACCTATACGTGGACTTCCACTAATTACTAATACTTTCATCTGAATTCTCCTTTCAATTTTGATAATTTTATCCGTTTGCTTATGTACTTATTATACTTTTCCTACAGTTTATGAGCAATTTCAATTCCGAATGGTTTTGATAAGTAAAGCTTATGTGAAAAGTGTGATCACAGGCGGGCGCAAAAAAATCGTGTTCCTGTAATTTGGGAATGCAATAAACAATATAAACTCAAAAGCTAGTGTATTCTTTGTAAAAATCAATTAGTTGATTTTGGGACTATTTGCGAACATACCATATAAAATATTCGCAAAATTTTCAATATCAGCATTACTATTTTCCTTCTTCCAAAAGGCAAAATAATCACGCTGCACATGAACATCACTACGGAAAAGTGGTAGTCTTGTTATAGTTACACCAACTTGCGGAATACTTGTTACTGCCTCCACTGGCATAAATCCTTTATTTCCTGCTACTAGCAAACGACCTTCTTCCAAATTATCAACAAATAAAAAATTTCCACTATATCCTAATACATTCTGGTAATAGTCCTCTTCATTTTCTTGTTGTTCTTTCGATGCAACTAAAATACATGGCATTCTTTTTAAATCATCCATAGTAACTCTGTCCAAATCACTCAGTTCATTTCGATTTGATATTTCGATATAACAGTAGAAGCTATATAAATGAAAATTCTCATATTCACTTGAGAAGGCTCTTCGTTTATCATTCAGAACCAAGTCTACCTCTCCTAAACGCAACAAATCATACAATTCTTCATGTGTTCCATTTACAATATGAATGTCTATGCTCGGATATTGCTTAGTAAAGATTGCAATTGCATGTTGTAATTCCAGTCCTCCATAACACAACAGATAGCCAATTCGTAGCGGACGGTTATTTTTCTTATCTATACGAACCGTTTCCCGGAGTACTCTTTCGGCCTCATTAAGTAATACCAGACTTTGATGGTAAAAATACTCTCCCGCTGGTGTTAATGAAAATTTACGGTTTTCTCTACAAAGCAATTTAACTCATAGCTTATTAATTATGCTAGCAATATACGCTGCACCAAATCCATTATCTATATTTACTACGCTTACACCGCTGGCACAACTATTTAACATTGACAGTAAAGCTGAAATCCCCCCAAAGCTTGCTCCATAGCCAACGCTAGTTGGAACAGCAAGTATAGGTTTATCTACAAGTCCTCCCACAACGCTAGCTAAAGCCCCTTCCATTCCAGCAATCACTATAACGACTTTAGCTCCTCTAATAACATCTAATGTTGAGAAAAGCCTATGTATACCTGCAACACCTACATCTATTATTTTGATAGCTTTGTTTCCTAATATTCTAGCAGTTTCATATGCTTCTTCTACAACAGGTAAGTCAGAAGTACCTGCTGCAACAATCGCTATATAACTATCTGCACGTGGTTCTCCCTTTCTATTAATAGTTATTGTTCGTCCAAGTTTATTATATTCTGCGTCGATGCATATTTCTTTTACTGCATTATACATTTCCTCATTAGCTCTAGTTCCTAATATATTATTATTTTTTGTAATCATATATTTAACAATATCTCTAACTTGATCTACACTCTTTCCTTCACAATATATTACTTCTGGATAACCAACTCTAATTTCTCTATGATTATCTATTTTAGCAAAACCTAAATCTTTAAAAGGTAAATCTTCTAATTTTTCAAGAGCCTCTTCTAAATTTATTTTATTATCTTTAACACCTTTCAATAAAGCTCTAATTTCTTCTTTATTCAATAACTTATACCTCCTAAGATTATCATTCATTTTTTATAGCTTTTAAATTGATTCTCAGCAAACTTTTTATTTGTTTTGCTCATCAGTGTTTTTAATTATTGTTTCATTAAAGCTCCCTACCCTATAACCTTGCAAGTCTAACGTTACATATTTAAATCCACATTCTTTTATCTTTTGAGAAATAGTGTCTAAAAGTTCTTCATCAAATAATTTACTTCTGTCATTTTTACTTACTTCAATTCTTGCTAAATCTCCATGGCATCTCACTCTAATGGCTCTAAAACCTATGCTCATCATATATTTTTCTGCATTTTCGATCTTCTCAAAATCTTCTACTTTTAATTCATTTCCATAAGGTATTCGTGTTAAAAGACAAGCGTATGCTGGCTTATCCCAAGTATTAAGTCCTAATTCTTTGGAAAAAGCTCTTATTTCTGCTTTAGTTATTTTGCATTCTAAAAGTGGACTTTTTATTTCTAATTCCTTTAATGCTCTAAGACCTGGTCTATAATCACTTAGATCATCAAAATTAGTTCCATCTATTACACAGTTATAATCTTGCTTTTTAGCAATAGCTAATATCATACCAAACACTGCAGTCTTGCAAAGATAACATCTATCTTCTGGATTAAATTTAATTGAATCAATAATTGGAGCTTCTATGATCTCATGCTGTACTCCTAATTTTTTAGCTAATTCCTTTGCTTCTGCTATTTCCCACTTTGGAATATATGGAGACATAATTGTAACTGCTTTTACATTATCCCCAAGAGCAACTTTTGCTACTCTAAGTAAAAAAGTACTATCTACTCCACCTGAAAATGCTAAAACTACCTTTCCTAAACCCTTGAGATATTTTATTAATTCATTATACTTTTCATTGTTTATCATTTACCTTTCCGCCTCTCACCTATAATTCATAATTTTAATTTCAAATTCTATCTTGTCTAATATTTAATACTGTTAAGTTATATTATGTTATATTTTCTAAGAAAATCTAGATCATTTATAACATTTCCATATTTATCATCTCTTATTATTTTATGTTCCTGCGAAAATACAATAGCTCTATCAAAAACACCTTCTATATATTCAAAATCATGAGTTGCACAAATTATAGTTTTACCGCTTTTATTTAGATCAATTAATAGTTCTTTTAAGAATTTTTTTCCTTTTGGATCTATTCCATTCATTGGTTCGTCTAAAGTTATTACTTCTGGATTCATAGCTAAAACGCTAGCAATTGCCACTCTCTTCTTTTCTCCTCCGCTTAAATTATATGGATGTTCATCTTTTAACTTATCTATTATATGCATAAAGTTATTCCCTCATTAGAATCAACTAGACAACCAAAGCTTTAACTATAATTAATATTTTTACTATCAATTAATTAAGGCTATTCAAATAATGCCTTAACATTTTTTAATTCTTCACGGATTTTAATTCCTTGTGGACAATGCTCTTCACATTTACCACACTCTACACATTTATCTGCTCTTTCTGACACATCTACAAATGCATTATAAAGATGCTTTAGTTCTGCTTCTGTCTGCGGGGTGGCAAGCATATGAAATTGATTGTAATGAGTAAAATTCTTAGGAATATTTACTCCCATTGGACAAGGCATACAATATTGACAACCTGTACAGTTAACTTTTGTTCTTTCACTATATATTTTTTTTACAGTATCCATTGTTTCTAATTCTTTTTCTGTTAGTGAGTTAGGTAATGCAACGCTCGCAATTCTTAAGTTTTCATTGACATGTTCCATTTCAGTCATGCCGCTGAGTACTACAGATACTTCTGGATAATTCCATACCCATTTTAGCGCCCATTCAACGGTCGATTTTTTAATTTCCGCTTTGTCAAAAGCATTTGCAACTGTTTCTGGAAGATCTTTAATTAACTTTCCACCTCTAAGTGGTTCCATAACAACAACTCCAAGACCTTTATCTGCTGCATATTTTAATCCTTCTGTTCCAGCCTGGAAATTTTCATCTATGTAATTATATTGAATTTGGCAGAATGACCAATCGTAGTAATCAACTATTTCTTTAAATACAGCTAAATCATCGTGAAATGAAAATCCTGCATATCTTATTCTTCCATCTTTAATTGCTGAATTCAAAAATTCATCTATTCCTAATTTCTTTAAATTCTCCCAAACACCTCTATTTAAAGCATGTACTAAATAAAAATCTATTTTATCTGTTTGTAAACGTTCTAATTGTTCATTTAAATACTTATCCATGTCTTCTCTAGTCTTAATTAACCAACTAGGAAGCTTTGTAGCTAAATTAACTTTTTCTCTATATCCATCTTTCAAAGCTCTACCAACAAATGGTTCACTTTCTCCGCCACTTGCCATTCCAGTTCCATGATAAGGATATGCAGTATCTACATAGTTCACTCCTTCATCAATTGCATGATGAATCATTTTTATTGCCTTTTCCTCATCAATCTTTGTTACATCTCCATCAATAATAGGTAATCTCATACATCCAAAACCTAAAGCTGAGATCTTTTCATTTGTCTTTCCTAATGTTCTGTATAACATATTAACTCCTCCTTCTTCTATGATCTTTAATTTTCTCTTGATACCTTACTCATTCTCGTATTTTGTTATCATTTATCTTTCCGCCTCTCTTTAAAACATTAATTTATATCTTGTTTATAAACTGCCTTATATACCTTATCTATAGATATATTTTTTTCTTTTGCTATAGCCTTGCATTCCTCATACTCTGGTTTATATTTCACTAGCTTCCCTTTATAATAAGATTTCTTTATTGTAATATCTCCATACTCTGTTTTTACTTTTGAAAAATCTCTATTAAGCATTATTTTTTCAACTTTATATTTTCTAACACCTATTGAAGTAGTTTCTTCAAAAATAACATCTAAAGCATCCTTTTCAACTTTTTCATTAGTTAGCACACTTAATTTTATCCCTGCTCTTCCCTTTTTCATAAATATAGGTGTTTTAAATACGTCTAAGGCTCCTGCTTCAAAAAGTTTTTCTTCTACATATCCATAAAGTTCTGGATTCATATCATCTATATTAGTTTCAAATATATAATGCTCTCCTACTTTTTCAGAACTTTCCTTCTCACCTAAATATACTCTTAAGACATTTGGAATCTCTAGATCTCTATGCCCTATTCCATATGCTATCTTCTTAATTGAAAAATCAAGATTTTGAGTAAACTCTTCAACATTTGTCGCCAGTATTGCTGCTCCAGTAGGAGTGGTCGTTTCAAATTGAACTATTCCAGCTTTTATAGGAATATTCTTTAAGATTTCTACTGTTGCAGGCGCTGGTACTGGAATAATCCCATGAGCACATTTAACAAATCCTCCTCCAACTTGAACTGGAGATGCGATAATTTTATCAACTTTTAGATAGTCTAAACAAATAGCTGCTCCTACCATATCTACAATTGAATCAATAGCTCCTACCTCATGAAAATGTACTTCATATAAGGGTTTTCCATGAACCTTTGCTTCTGCCTCTGCAATCTTCATAAACATATCTAAACTAAGCTTTTTAACCTTATCACTTAAATTACTCCAATTTATTATCCCCTCAATATCCTTCAAGTTTCTATGGTGATGTTCATGATTATTTAATATAACGTCTACCCTAGTCCCTGTTATTCCAAGTTTCACAGACCTTTCAATTTTAATTTCATATTCAGAATTCAAATTTATTTTTGAAAGTTCTTGTATTAAATACTCTTTAGGAACTCCTAAATCTATAAGTGCAGCTAAATTCATATCGCCACTTATTCCACAGAAACAATCGTAATATAAAATCTTAATGTTTATCACTCCTCTAATAGTTTGAAATCTCCATACTCTCTATTTTAAGAGTACGGAGATTCTAATCCTGTTACAAATCGTTATTCTACTTATCCCAGGACAAAACGCCTGTCACTTCTGCCTTTTCATATCTGTCTATTTTATAATCCAGTCTGTCTAACGTTTTTACCGTATCTTCCATTTTTTTCACAAGCTTTTTATGAACTTCCACTAAAAGTTCTTTTCTGGTTGTTATGGTCGAGTCCCCCTGTTGCGTTAGTGCGCAATATTCAATCAGGGTTTCTATTGGCACTCCAGCCAAACGCATGCATTTTGCGAGTTCAATCCAACCGCAGGATTCTTCTGTATAATCCCTGATACCACTTTTCGTACGGTTTACCTGTGGTATCAGTCCAATACGCTCATAATAACGCAATGTATCCTGAGAAAGGTCAAATTTTCTACTTACTTCAGTAATAGTCATCTTTGCTTTCCTCCAATCTTCTGTTTGTTCTATTCAAATTGTAACTACTCAAATGTATTTGCCACTTCTTTTAAAAATTTTGTGATTTCAATATGCTGTGGACAGCTTCTTTCGCACTTCTTACATTCGATGCAATCCGATGCTTTCCCATATTTCTTTATATAGTTTGCATAATATACGCTCTGAGTTGAAAACATTTGATTTAACGCTTGTTTTTCAGAATTGTACAATGCAAAATATTTTGGAATCGCTATGTTTTTGGGACAGTCATCAACACAATATTGACATGCTGTACAAGGAATTGCGATTGCCTCATTTATGGTTTTTACTGCACCATCAATTATATTATATTCTTCCTTAATAAGTGGTTTAAAATTCTGCATATATCCGGTATTATCAAGTAACTGCTCCATATTAGACATACCACTTAATACCATCATAACATTTTCCTGGCTTGCTGCGAATCGGATTGCCCATGAGGCTACAGACATATCAGGATGATATCCCTTCAGTGATTCTTCTACGTTGACTGGAACGTTTGCAAGCGTACCGCCTTTGATTGGTTCCATGACAATGACCGGTTTTCCATGTTTTTTAGCAATTTTATAACATTTTCCTGACTGAATGCTTTCATTATCCCAATCCAAATAATTGAGCTGCAACTGTACAAAATCCACTTCTGGGTGTGCTGTTAATATTTCATCCAGCAAGTCTGCTGTATCATGATAAGAAAATCCTATATTTCTAATTTTTCCTTCTTCTTTCTTCTTTTGAATAAATGCAAAACTATCCATTTTTTTTGCTATTTCATAATGAGAGACTCCAAGGTTATGAAGAAGATAATAATCGAAGTACTCTACACCACACTTTTCCAACTGTTCGTTAAAAATTCTTTCCTGATCTTCTTTAATTTTCAAAAACATTGTTGGCATTTTTGTGGCTACGATAAAGCTATTCCTATCATGGCGCTTAACCAAAGCTTCTCTGAGAGCAATTTCACTTTTAAAATCATGATACATATATGCTGTATCAAAGTAGGTAAATCCTCTTTCTAAAAAAGTGTCTACCATCTGATTTAACATATCCGCATCAATACTTGTTGAATCATCCTGATTCTTTACAGGTAAACGCATAAATCCAAATCCCAGTTTTTTCTGCTTCATATCTGCACTTCCTCCTTATATTGTCCTAGCTTATTTTTCTTTGTTCTATATATATCCTATCACTTGAAGTGCACTCCAAGTCAAGTAGTTTTTCTAAAAAATTAAAATTAGCACCATCAACTCCTCGCTTTCATTTTTAGGATATGGTAATATATTATTGAAATGTGCAATAGTGTTTTTAATAGAAAAGAGGTTTATTATGATAAATATTTTAGTGCTAGAGGATGATGAAAAACTGAATTATATTGTATGTTTATATTTAAATGACAATGGCTATCATGCCATTAGTTGTAAGAATGCTATGGAGGCATTTGATAAGATGCTAGAAGAAACAGTTAGCATCATTATTTCAGATATTATGATGCCGGAAATGGATGGCTTTGAGTTTGCAGGGGAAATTAGGAGGCAGGACAAAACGATTCCGATTTTATTTATGACAGCAAGAGATGATATTACGTCGAAGCAAAATGGGTATCATATTGGGATAGATGATTATATGGTAAAACCCATTGAGATGGATGAATTAATATTGCGGGTGTCGGCACTTTTAAGACGTGCAAGCATTGCAAATGAGAGAAAGTTAGAAGTTGGTTCACTGATTTTAAATGAAGACGAGACGTCTGCCTACGTAAACGGAGTTGAAATACCATTTACCCCGCGAGAATTTAATATTCTTTTTAAATTGTTATCCTATCCCAAGAGAACATTTACAAGAAATCAGTTGATGGATGAATTTTGGGGATTTGATAGTGAAAGTACGCCTCGGACAGTTGATGTATCCATAACAAAAATTAGGGACAAAATTTCAGTATGTAGTAACATTGAAATTGTCACAGTTCGAGGCCTTGGGTATAAGGTGGTGATTAAGGAATGAAGGTGCAATATGAAGAAGAAAATGACAATAGGATTAATTCAAGACGTTCATTTGTAAAAGAATATCTGATTGTTTTTGCGGTGGTTTTGTGGTGTTGTTCTGGTTCAGTATTGATATTTAATAAACAGATGGAAGAAAATGAAAATCCATGGTTTATGGCTCTTATAGGTAGTTCATATGTATTATTTATAGGAGTGGTTGTATATGTTGCGATTAGAATTGTAATTCGTACTAGTTTTACAAAGCCAATACATGAAATAAGAAAAGCTGCAAGAAAAGTGGCAGAAGGGGATTTTACCGTCAGGGTACATTCACAACGCACGGATGACAAGAAAGATGATGTAGAGATACTTATAGATGATTTTAATAAAATGATAGAGGAACTCGCAACCATAGAAACCTTGAAAGGAGATACTTCTCATTCGACAATTGGCAATGGGCTGGGTCTATCCTTAGTAAAACGTATTATAGACTTAGTGGAATTGGAAATTAAGGTTGACAGCGAGCGAGGCATCGGGACAGAATTTACAGTAATATGGGATTGTGTAGTAACGGGACAGAAAATCCCGTTACATAAACTATAATTTATCACAACTATCATCACCTTCATTTTCTAATTCACGGAATATCTCATATACTGTATTTTTCAAATCATCAATATCCTTATATTTCACAAAAATTATGTAGTCATCATTATATTGTATGCTTCTTGCCAGTATAATTCTTTTATTTTGTAAGCTGATTTCTGTCTTCCATTTGAGGAGGTTCTTCCATCCATTTATGCTTAATCATAATTTTTCCACCCTCTTTTGAAAAATCAAATATATTCTTTGACATTCGTCCAAGTTTAAGATGTAAATCCCTTCTCATACTAAAGGACGTGCCCAAAGCAGTGTATCCTATTGATGCACTGGAAACTATACTGGTTAGATACATCATAAGTTTATCTGAAAAAGGTGGTATTGTAGAATCTGTAGCTTTTCCTGCCCATGTACTCGGAGGTTGAATATCACTTTGTAATAATATTTTACTTAATTCAGTAATAATCTTTTTTGATAATTCCTTACCTGTTATAAAGTAATTTTTAACTTCACTTTCTTTTGCAACTTGTGCAAATCCTGTCATCAACTGCATACCAAAAATGTTATCTTCTATAGCTTGATTAATATAACCAACTTCAATTGTATTTAATGCACGCTTCTCAGATAAAGGATTAAATCCACTCATGTAATTTCTGCCTTCAATAAATTCTATCGTTGTTGGCATAGTTACATACGGTGGTTTTGGAAGCACTCCGTTTTCTAATAGAAAGTTTGTTGACCTAAGATAATAGTTGTTAGCAATTTCAAAGTTTAGCTTTAATATATCATTAACTTCTTTCATATATGACATAGTTAAAGACACAGCAGAATGACCAAAATTTAATTTCATCATTTGACGAAGAAACATTATGTTAAAAAAGTCATCAAATAGAGGAGGTGCTTCTCTTACAATATCTGATTCTTCGTATCCCATTGGGATAACTGCATTTTCATTATTAAATATATCCACTGACTTATTTTTTATATTTTGACATTCAACGATATAGTCAGCAAGTATGTTTTGTGCCTCTTTATTAATAGTCTTTTCCTTAAATAAATCAAATATCATTAAAGATGCCGATGTTGATTGATAAGTCATCCATATGGTACCTAATTCTGTTGAAGTCAGTTGTATTCTTGCTTCAGTTGTCATTTTAATCCATCCTTTCATTAGTTATTATAATTATATTTACTCTTTTATTTTTATAAGCTGATTTCTGTCTTCCATTTGAGGAGGCTCTTCCATCCATCTATGCTTAATCATTATTTTTGCGCCTTCTTTTGCATACATAAATGTATCCTTTGAAATAAGTGCAAGTTTAAGAGGTAAATCATTTCTCATACTAAAAGATGTGCCTAATGCTGTGAAGCCTAATGCTGTGGTAGATATCAAACTGTTTATATACATCATAAGTTTATCAGAAAAAGGTGGCTGAGTAGAATCTGTAACTTTACCAACCCATGTACTTGGAGGCTGAATATCACTTTGTGATAACACATCACTTAATTCAGCAATAGTCTTTTTTGCTAATTCTTTACCTGTTATAAAGTATTTTTTCACTTCTCTTTCTTTTGCAACCTGTGCAAATCCTGTCAACAACTGCATTGCCCAAATATTATCTTCTATAGCTTCATTGATATAACCAACCTCAATTGTATTTAATGAGCGTTTATCAGAAAAAAGATTAAATCTACTCATATAATTTTTATCTTCAATAAATTCTACTTGCTTTGGCATAGTTACACCTGGCGGCCTTGCGAGCACTCCTTTTCCCAATAAATAGTTTGTAGTGAGCATATAATATTTATTAGAAATATCATAGTTTAGCTTAAATACATCATTAACTTCTTTCATGTATGACATTGATGAATATACAGCACTATGTCCAAAATTCAATTTCATCGTTTGGCGAAGAAACATTATATGAAAAAAGTCATCATAAAGCGTAGATGGTCCTTTCATTTCATCATGTTCATCAAATCCTATTGGAATAACTGCTCCCTCATTATTAAATATATTCACAATTGAATTTTGAACATTTTGTACTTCGGCAATATAAGAATCTAATATGTTTTGAGCCTCTTTATCTATAGTTTTAATCTTAAAAAAATCATACATTATTAACCTTCCTGATGTTGATATATAAGTCATCCATAATGTACCCAATTCTGATGAAGTCAATTGCACTTTTGCTTCAGTTGTCATTTAAACCCCTTCTTTCTTAACCGTATTTATTTTGTAAGCTGATTTCTGTCTTCCATTTGGGGAGGCTCTTCCATCCATTTATGGTTAATCGCTATTTTTCCACCTTTTTTTGAATAATTATATGTATCCTTTACAACAAGTGCAAGTTTTAAATGTAAATCGCTTCTCAAACTAAAAGATGAACCTAAAGAATTTAAATTTAGCGATGAGTTGGTTAATAAATCTGTCATAAACACCATAAGGTGATCCGAAAAAGGTGTCACAGTTGAATCTGTGGCTCTACCTGCCCATGTACTCGGTGGCTGAATATCACTTTGTAATAACACATTACTCAATCTAGAAATAATCTTTTTTGATAATTCTTTACCTTCTATGAAGTATTTTTTAACATCGCTTTCTTTTGCAACTTGTGCAAATCCTGTCATCAATTGCATACCAAAAATGTTATCTTCAATAGCTTCATTAAGAAAACCAACCTCAAGTGTATTTAATGCACGTTTTTCAGAAAAAGGGTTATGTCCACTCATGTAATCCTTATTTTCAATAAATTCTACTTGTTTTGGCATAGTTACATATGGCGGTTTTGCTAGTACTCCTTTTCCTAATAAATAGCTTGTTGTCATAGCATAATATCTTTCAGCAACTTCTATGTGGTGTTTAAAGACATCTTGAACTTCTATCGAATATGACATAGCTAAAAATATAGCATTATGAGCAAAAGCAAGTTTCGACATTTGGCGAAGAAACATTATATTAAAAAGGTCATCAAATAGAGGAGGTGATTCCTTTACGATATCTTGCTTCACAAACCCTATTGGAATAACTACTTTTTGATTATTAAATATATTAATAATTTCATTTTGTATATTTTGCATTTCAGTGATAACATTAGTTAATAAGGTTTGAGCCTCTTTATCTATAGTTTTATCCTTAAAAAAATCATAAAAGCTTATCCTTCCTGACAGTGACCTATATTCCATCCACAATGTACCTAATTCTGTTGACGTTAATTGTATTTTTGCTTCCGTTGTCATATAAATCATCCTTTCTTAACTGTATTTATTTTGTAAGCTGATTTCTGTCTTCCATTTGAGGAGGCTCTTCCATCCATTTATGTTCAATCATTAGTTTTCCACCTTTTTTTGCATACTCAAATACATCCTTTGAAATAAGTATAAGTTTAGTATGTAAATCACTTCTCAAACTAAAAGATGTACCTAAAGCATTGAAACCTAATGCTGTGTTGTTTAATAAACTTATTATAAACATCATAAGCTTATCTGAAAAAGGTGCTATAGTTGAATCTGTTGCTCTGCCTGCCCATGTACTCGGAGGTTGAATATCACTTTGTAATAATATATCACTTAATTTAGAAATAATCTTTTTTGCTAATTCTTTACCTTCAATGAAATATTTTTTAACTTCACTATCTGTTGCAACTTGTGCAAATCCTGTCATCAACTGCATACCAAAAATATTATCCTCAACAGCTTCATTAATAAAACCAATCTCAAGTGTATTTAATGAACGTTTTTCAGAAAAAGGATTATGACCACTCATGTAACTTTTATTTTCAATAAATTCTACCTGTTTTGGCATAGTTACATATGGAGGTTTTGCAAGCACTCCTTTTCCTAATAGATAGTTTGTTGTTATAACATAATATTTTTCAGAAATATCGTAGCTAAGTTTAAATATATCTTGAACTTCCTTAGCATATGACATAGCTGAATATACAGCTAAATGTCCAAAATTTAATTTCATCATTTGGCGAAGAAACATCATATTTAATAATTCATCAAATATAGGAGGCGCTTCGCTTACAACATCTCGCTTATCAAATCCTATTGGAATAGCTACTTTCTCATTATTAAAAATATTTATAATTTCATTTTTTATATTTTGTCCTTCAGTAACAACATTAGTTAATATGCTTTGAGCTTCTTTATCAATAGTTTTATCTTTAAAAAGATCGTATATTATTATCCTTGAGGATAGTGATATATAACCCATCCATAATGTACCTAATTCTGTTGAAGTTAATCGTATTTTTGCTTCTGTTGTCATTTAAACCCTTCTTTCTTTGATTTTTAACATTACATAAGTAAAGTTAAAATCCTTACTATTTAGTATATATTATGTTTAAATTCATCCTATTTTATGCTACTATATGGTATTTTCCTAATAAAAAATAAGATATGAGGACTTATAAGTGTAATACCCCAAGCATACAATGGCTTTTTATAATGAAAATATAGTAACTAGAACAATATATAATTAAATATGGGTGTTTATAATTATAGATTTCCCTAAAAAAAATCATTTTAACAAAACTTTAACAATACCTTAACACTTAGGAATATTTGAGGGCTAAGATACAGATATGGAATGAAGCAGAAAGAAAAGGAGGAAAACAATAATGGCTGAAAATAATGCACGTAATAAATTTGTGATGAACGAGTATATTGATGTCAATGTAAAACCGAATCTTGTACAACTTTGCAGTGACTGTTATAAGGAGTTAGGCTGGGTCGTAATAAATACAAGTAGCGCAGTAAATTCGGTTACAATGAAAATGCAACGTGACCGTAAAATCAAGAACCGTGCAGCGCTATGTGATTTACAGCGAAAATATGAGCAAGCATTTAGCTCTATTGAGAAATTGGAAAGAACGAAAACAGGTAAAGCAATGGGTATATCACTAGGGATAGGAATCGTTGGAACGGCTTTTATGGCTGGCTCAGTGTTTGCTTCTTTGGCATCAATGGTTCCATTATGCATTATTTTGGCAATTCCAGCATTTATCGCATGGGCACTTCCATATTTCTTTTATAAGAAAATATATTTTGAAACAAGTACAAAAGTCGATGTAATGATTGAGCATAATTATGATGTGATTTATGATTCCTGTGAAAAGGCAAGTCATTTATTAAAATAAGCTAAATCATAAAAAATATATGAATTAATAGGGGGAAAATAATATGAAAAAAATAATAAAAGGTCGCTGGGTTATACTCTCAATATGGATTATCGCGACTATATTACTTACAGCATTTCAACCAGATATCAATGCAATACTGCGAAATAGAGGTTCGCAGGCCCTGAGTAAAGATAGCCCTTCAGTAATTGCAGGTTCTATGTTAAGTAAGATGGAAACCACTAAAGGAACGAATGACCTTATAGTTTTTTATAATAAAAATAAAATTTCTAATAATGAAATGAAGCAAATCAGGGATGGTGTACGTGCAATCACCAATAGTAAGTCTGAGCTCGGTATTAATGACATGATAGATCCCTTCAGTATGCCTGCTGCTAAAAGCTCTTTAATCTCAAAAGATGGTACAACTCTTATGGTGAGCTTTAAGCTTGATAAGAAATTAAGAGAAGCAGATGATATTAAAAAAGTTCTTGATAGTAAACTCAGTAAGGTAGATGCGCAGTACTATATTAGTGGAGAAGATTTTATAAATGATGATTATCAGAAGGCATCTGTAGCCGGAGTAACAAAGAGTGCTGCATTGACGGTCATATTTATTTTAGTAGTACTCGTACTTATGTTTAGATCAGTAGTTGCCCCTGTGGTATCCTTACTCTCTGTGGGTTTTGCATACCTTTGTTCCATGGGAATTGCAGCTCAATTAATTGATAAAGCACAATTTCCAATAACAAACCTTACCCAAATGCTTCTTATCCTTATACTCTTTGGTATAGGAACTGATTACAACATACTTCTTTTTAATAGATTTAAGGAAGAACTATCCCATGGTCACTCTACTGATGATGCCATAGTAAACACCTATAAAACTGCAGGCAAAACAATTTTCTATAGTATACTCACTGTATTTATAGCATTCCTAAGTCTCATCTTTGCCGAATCACCTATTTATAAATCAGGTATTGTAGTGGTAATTGGTGTAGCTATACTACTGCTTGAAATTGTAACTTTGACTCCTTTTGTAATGAAGGTTTTGGGAAAAAAACTTTTTTGGCCATCAAAGACTGCAACTGGTCATAAAGAAAGCAAGTTGTGGGGTAAAACATCCTCTGTTGCAACAAAACATCCTATTATATCAGTTATAGTTGTACTTTTGATAGTAGGACCAATGGTTTACTTTAATCAGCAAAAGCTCAACTTTGATACCATTAGCGAACTTGGAAATTCATATTCTTCTTCTAAAGGCATTAACATAGTTGCAGACCATTTTGGTCGAGGTCAAGCAATGCCGACCACTGTTGTAATTGAAGATAGTAAAACTCTTGATAATAATGAATATCTTTCAGTAATTGATGGCTTAACTGAAAGAATTAAGAGTATTAAAGGGGTTAAGCAGGTATCTTCAGTAACACAACCTCAGGCTAAGCAAATTGATACTTTTTATATAGGAAGTCAGGTTAAATCAGTTACTGCTGGCTTATCATCAAGTCAAGCTGGGCTTAATCAAATATATGATGGGTTGAAGCCAGTTCAAGATAAACTCGGATCAGCCGACTTTGCTAAGATGCTTGATGGGCTAAAACAAATTTCTGGCGGACTAGGACAGACCAATAACTTTCTATCACAACTTAATACAAATAAAACCTTCTTTATGCCAAAGGAAGCATTGACTAGCGATAGCTTTAAACCAGTTTTAGGCATGTACATGTCTAGCGATCGAACTATCACAAAAATGAATATTATTTTGAATGATGATCCTTATTCAAAGGAGGCTTTAAATACAATAAAACAAATAAATGAAATTGTTCCTACTGGACTTAAAGGCACAGTTCTTTCAAATGCCAAGTTTGGAACAGCAGGACCAACCGCCACAACTTATGATATGAATAACATATTGACAAATGATCTTAATAGATTAACAGTAATAGTAATTATAGGAGTATTCCTAGTTCTGCTTCTTATAATAAAATCCTTCTGGACACCGGTCTTCATAACCGCATCCCTTTTAGGAGCATACTACTGTGCCATGTTCATGTTAAACTTTATCTTCATAGATTTGAAGGGATTTTCAGGGATTTCTTCCTTTGTTCCATTCTTCTCCTTTATAATAATAGTAGCACTGGGTGTAGACTACAGTATATTCCTAATGATGCGATTTAAGGAATATCCTCATATGCCAGCGAGTGAAGCAATAGTTTTGGCTTCTAGACATATAGGCGGCGTTGTAATGTCGGCAGGCTTAATACTTGGAGGTACCTTTGCTACACTTATGCCTTCTGGAATTGTACTTTTGCAAGAATGGTCCACAGCTGTAATTACAGGTCTGATAGTGCTTTGCTTCATAATGCTTCCAATATTTCTTCCGGCAATGATTGCCATTCAAGGTACTATAGCAAACTTATTTTCAAGAAAGAAAAAAGACTTAAGTATAGAGAAAAAAGCTGGTACATTTTAGTTATTATTAAACATCCGTCAACATTTTCTGGGAAATGAACAATTATTGCTGGCCTCCTCTCTTTTTCCCGCAGTTAATAATGTTGTTAAATTTAGCAAGATTTTAATTAATTTAGTTGCTCACATATTCTAATCATAAATTTTCCAAATTCTTCATAAATTAACCTTTACTTAATATAACCTTAACTTTAATTAAGTATTATATAAGTATATTGTAGTTCAGGTACAAATAATGGTAAGTATTTTGGGAGGATATATTTTAACATAATCTTTACATAAATAATTGATATTCTCCCTACAATTATTGATTATAATTTAAACATAGGAATCCGATAAATAAAAAAAGATACAGGAGGTTTTGATATGTATAAAATGGAAATTAAAACAAATGCAAAAATACTTCTAATAAATATGAATGGGTTTATGACACAAGAAGAAATTATATCCTTTATAGAAGAATTTAAAAATAATTTAAAAGATATAAGCTCTAATCAATATAGTATAGTTGTTGATTCAAGAGAATTGAAAGCTTTTCCACAACAATTATTAGGTAATATGAAAGAAGCCATGTCATTAATTACTATTACTCCATTTAAAAAAATATATAGTATTATGCCTAAAAGTCTTATTACTACTATGCAGATTAAGAGAGTAGGCATGGGTGTTAAGAAACTTAATGATATTATTACTGTAGAATCTTATGAAGAAATACTTGAATCAATAGCTTAGTAGAAGTAATTCCAGCTGAAACATGTATTATGAAACCTATTTTTTCTTAAATCTTAAATTGTTGAACTATTTCATTTAATTTTTGAGCAAGTTCTGCTTGGCTTTGTGCTGTTAATGCCACTTGCTCTATAGCCTGCGCCGTTTCATTCATACTCTCTTTTATCGTAATTGCTTCAG
>Ga0209125_1000745_pt1 | contig 37672 bp, 22 predicted proteins | sample BarGraIncub1131A_FD_184503 | JGI IMG/M metagenome (GOLD analysis project Ga0209125, IMG submission 184503) | Arctic peat soil microbial communities from Barrow, Alaska - Barrow Graham LP Incubations 11-31A (SPAdes) (version 2) | ecosystem: Environmental > Terrestrial > Soil > Wetlands > Peat... | reverse complement strand
TGACTATCTCCAAGACGGGGTATATCACCAAGACGACCACGGGCTACGTCGTCAACAGCAACAAGAGCGGGCTGGTGTTCTACCTCAGCGCCGCGCCGAGATACACCCTGAGCGGGACGGTACGCCAGGGGAGCACAACGGGGCCGGTCCTGGCGGGGGCGACGGTGGCGATCGCAGGCCTGACGGCCACCACCAGCAGCACCGGAACCTTCAGCATCACTGGGATCCTCGCCGGCACCTACACGCTGACTGTCTCAAAGACGGGGTATATCACCAAGACGACCACGGGCTACGTCGTCAACAGCAACAAGAGCGGGCTGGTGTTCTACCTCAGCGCCGCGCCGAGATACTCCATGAGCGGGACGGTGCGCCAGGGGAGCACCACCGGGCCTGTGTTGGCGGGGGCGACGGTGGCGATCGCCGGCAAGACGGCCACCACGAGCAGCACCGGGACCTTCAGCATCACGGGTATCCTTGCCGGCACCTACACGCTGACTATCTCCAAGACGGGGTATGTCACCAAGACGACCACGGGCTACGTCGTCAACAGCAACAAGAGCGGACTGGTGTTCTACCTCAGCGCCGCGCCGAGATACTACATGAGCGGGACGGTGCGTCAGGGGAGCACCACCGGGCCGGTGTTGGCGGGGGCGACGGTGGCAATCGCCGGCAAGACGGCCACCACGAGCAGCACAGGGACCTTCAGCATCACGGGTATACTTGCCGGCACCTACACGCTGACTATCTCCAAGACGGGGTATGTCACCAAGACGACCACTGGCTATCTCGTCAATAGCAACAAGAGCGGCCTTATTTTCTACCTGAGCGCTGCGCCGGGATACACCATGAGGGGCGCGGGGGACAGATTGGACTTCCGTCTGCCTCATGTTTTGGGGTATTTGGGGGGGGATACTCTCATGGCCGCATTGAGAAATACTTAGTATATCATTTCGTTGAGAGTCCGATTTAACGGAATGAACCCCATATCAAAGTAAAAGCGTCATGACCCTGCGGTTATGACGCTTTTACTTTTTCTGACAGCGTTTCTGCTCCCTGAGTCACCTTTCCGTGTTGTCCCGCCATCCCCTGTGCCGTTGCTGAGCCAGCTTGCTTCAGTAGTGCTCCCAAACGGCGCTGCTTTGATTGTGGTTTACCTGTCAAAAATCCGGGGGTCGGTCTTTTTCTGCCTCAACCTTTTACTTGACCCGTTTGGCAAAACGATTGGCAACCTCGGCCAGCGCCGCGGCATCCGGGTACTTTTCCAGTTGCGCTTGCAGCCTTTTAATCCGCTCATCCAGCGGCGGATGGGTCGAGAACCACGACCCCTTCTTGACACTGGAAGCCTCGATCCTCTGCATTTTCTTCAACACGCTGATCATCCCCCGCGGGTCGTAGCCGGTCCGATACGCAGTCTCCATGGCCGCACTGTCAGCCTCGAATTCCATGTTCTTGTCCAACCCCTTGTCGAAAAGGACCGACTGCAGGTCGCCGATCATGGATTCGAACTGTTTCCCCTTGTCCCCCTTCAGGTTGGCCGCGGTGATGGTGCCTACCCCCTGCAGGAATTGGGTGCGGCGGATGCTGCTGATGGCGTGCTTGCCGGCCACGTGCCCGATTTCGTGGGCAAGGACCGCGGCCAATTCGGCTTCGTTTTCCATGAGGCTAAGGAGCGCCTTGCTGACGAATATCACCCCGCCCGGAGTGGCAAAGGCGTTTTGCACCGGGCTGTCGAGCACGGCGAACTGGTAGGGGATGGTCGGCCGTTTGCTGTTGGCGGCCAGCGCATTGCCGACCAGATTGACATACTGCTGCAGGTTTTCGTTGTTGACCGGCTTGCCGAAACGCTGCAACCCCTCCAGGGCGAGGGATTCGCCGATGGCGCGCTCGGTTTTATAATCCATCTCTTTGGCGCTGGAAAATACCTGCGTCGCCCCGGACAGGATTTTCCCCTCTTTCGAATCGGGGTTGCCGAACTTTTGCAGCTGATCGAGCAAACCGGCAGTGGCACTTCCTGCGCAAAGAAGGGTCAAAAAGAGTGCTGCGCAACATTTCCGTTTCATTTCCATCCCCCTATGGCGCATATTCGCCGATTTTCCCTTCACGAAGGAATGTCTTGAGTTCCTTGGCGCTCACCTTGCGCGCCAGCACCTTGTCCAGTTCCTTCCTGAAAGCCTCGGGTGTGCCGCGCTGCTTGGCGTACTGGGTTACCTCCGGGGAAAGCCCGCGGATGCTCCGGGCACTGTCGGCCTTGGCGGTGTCGATCTGGCTCTTCTGCATGGTGTCGCCGAAGAGGCCGCTCTCCCCGCCGGAAACCTCGGCCGCCGGTGCGGCCTCGGAAACGCGACCGGCATAGACCCATCCCTCCCTGCCGTCGGCCGCCCTGACCTTGATCCAGCGGCCGCCGGCCTCGACGACCGTCAACTCGGTGCCGACCGGCAGCGTCGCCAGGTCCGCCGAGGTGATCGAGGCCTCTTTCTTCAGGGTCGTACCGTCGCTGGAGACCCAGCGTTTTTCCGCCGCCAGCGCCACCGTTGCGGCCAGAGCCAGCAGCAGAACCAGCATTGACACAACTCTCTTACGCATAACAAACCTCCCTTTACCCATGACTTTTCCGCAATTCGGCCGGAAAGTGTTTTGCAACTATACTCTCATGTCCCCCTCCCGGCAAACAGGACTCTACTGATAGTCCCCGGTAAGGATAAAGGCCCCCCAGTAGCCGGGATGCGGATAGCGGCTCTTGACGTGCAGCATCGCCTTGCGCAGGCTCTCGGCCTTGTCCAACCGGGTGTAGGCGCGGTAGAACTGCTTCATCAAAACCGCGCTGGAGACATCGCTTACCCGCCAGAGACTCGACACCAGGGCATGGGTGCCGGCAAAGATGAAGGCCCGGTTCATCCCCACCACGTCGTCTCCCCCGCGGATGTCCCCGAGCCCGGTCTGGCAGGCGCTCAACACCACCAGGTCCGCCGTGATGTTCAGCCCGAATATTTCCTCGGCCTGCAGCCTGCCATCGGCCTTCTTGTCCGGCGCCAGTCGAATGGACGAGAAGAGCGGGTTGACCGGATCGAAATCGCCATGGGAGGCGAGATGGATAATGCCGAAGCTGCTGATATGCTCCCGCACCCAGCTTTCCGTGGCCCGCTCCCGGGTGAGGGTGGTCACCTCCGGGAAGTTCCAGTGCAGCGTCCCGGCCTCCCGCTCGGCAAAGGGGAGATCGAGGGAGCGATCCCCCAGATCGGGGTTGCCGATAGCCAGCACCCGCAATTTCTTCGAGCTCTGGCGCCGGGAGAGGGTGTAGCGCAGCACCGAGGCAGCCGGGAGATAAAAGAGCTGCTGGCGGTCCACGAGGTAGTCGCGTCCGTCGTTCAGGGTGGCAAAGGATAGGTAGTGCAGGGAGCCGTGGGGCACGATGCCGAGAGCCTTCACCCCTCCGAGCCCCGCCAGCGGCCGCGCCAGGAGCCGGTCGTACAGCTCCCGCGAATTTTTCTCCAAAGGTTCCAGATTCTGCAGCATCCGGCGATAGCCGGCTATGGCCTGGGCGAGCTCGCGGGCTGGAGCCGGGAGGATGAACAGTTTGGCCTGATCACGTTCGATCCGCCAGCAAAGGAGCCGCTCCGGCAGCTGGTAGTAGGAAAGGAGCACCACCCCCGCCTCCAGCGTGTGCCGGATTTCTGGGAGCGACACCGAAGCCACCTTTACCAGCGCCAGGAGCTCGGGGCGCCGGCGTTCGATATCCAGCAGCAGGTCCTGGTAGTCGGCTCGCAGCCGGTCCAGCGCCTGGGCGTACATCGTCCTCTCCTGGGGTTTGGCCGCCTGTGCCGAGAGCGCCTCCTGCTCCTGGATCTGCTCTCTCAAGCGGTTCTGGCGGTCATAGAGCTCCTGGTCCTTCGCCCCCCCGAGGGAGAGCCGCTGGCGGCCGAGAATGTCGATCAGGTTGCGGGCCCGCGAGCGCTCGGCGTAGGCAAAGGCCTCGTCGCCGCGGTCCAGATCCACCAAAAGCCCGACCATCGCCCCGTAAAGGTCGGTCTTGTTCGCGAGGAAACCGTCTTTCAGCTGATCCAGGCGGATTTCCGCCCGCAGCCCCTCCACCGTGTCGATGGCCTGGGCAAAGGAGGCGAGGGCGCCGGCCGTGTCGCCGGAGCCCTGCTGCAGCCGGGCCAGGCCAAACAGGGCGCGCCAGCGCACCTCGCGAAGCAGCATGGCGTCGGCCGCCTCCAGCGCGCGGCGGTAGCTGGTCTGCGCCGCCGGGTTTTTCAGAGCCGTTTCGGCATCGCCCCGGGCCAGGTAAATCTTGGCCAGGTTGACCTGGTCGCCGATCTCTGCGGCCATGGTGCCGGCCTCTGCCAAAAGCCGCACGGCCGATTCCGGGTCCCCCATTTTGAGGCGGGTCTGGGCCTGGTTGCGCAGGTCATAGGCCATGGCCCAGCGGGAGCCCTGCTTGCGGTCGATGGCGAGTGCCTTCTCCAGGGTCGCCAGTGCCCCCTGGTAATCTCCGGACTCGCGCTGCACCACTCCGATGTTGTTCAGGGTGGTCGCCACCTCATCTGCCCGCACCTCGAGCTTTTCCGCCTGGACGAGCGCGCTCCCAAGTTCCAGGAGCGAGCGCCGGTTATCCCCCAGGGTCCACCAGATCAGCCCGCCGGTGTTCTTGGCCATCACCTGCTCCAGGGGCCAACCCTCCTTGACGGCGCTCTTCTCCACCTGCTCGCGCAGGTCGAAGGCCTCCTGGTAGCGCCCCTGGAACCAGGCGTTATTCCCCTGCTCCAGCACCACCCGCATCCGGGTGCGCAGTTCCTTCTCCCCGAGCTTACCCAGAGCCTGGCGGTACAGCGCGTCCGCGGCCGGGAAATTCCCCAAAAGGCGCTGGCAGCGCCCCCGCTCCAGCATGGTTTCGGCCTCCAGAGCGCGGTTGCCGGAGTTGGCATAGATCTCGCCCGCCTGGGCGTAGTAGCGCTCGGCGGCGGCGTACTGGTTCAGCCGCAGATCGTAGAGCCGGCCGAGGTTTCGGTACTGCTCCGCCAGCGGGAGGTCATCCTTCAGGGTGCGGCGGATGCCGGCCGACTCCTCGAAGAGGGAGCGGGCCGCGGGGTAGTCGACCGCGTTCTCCATCACGACGCCGAAATCGGCCAGCGCCGACGCCTGCTCCTTGGCAAGCCCCAGCTCGGCGAAGATGGCTACCCCCTCCTTAAGGTTCGCTCCGGCCTCGGCGAACCGCTCGGCCCGCCCCTGCAACAGGCCGAGCCGCAGGTAGGCATCGGCATGGTCCGCCGAAAACGGCTTCTCCTTCGCCGTCAACTGCAGCAGGGCTGCCGCGTGGCTGATCGCCCGCTCGGTGGCGCCGGCGGCATAGGCGCTCTCCCGCGCATAGCGCTGGAGGGTGGAGCGCTGCCTGGCCAGGTCGGGGTTCTCCTCGGCGATGGCCAGGGCGTTTTCAAACTGCGCCAGTGCTTCCGTGTAGCGCCCGGCATTGTGGGCCTGGACCCCGGCCTTGCCGTAATCGGCAAACTGCTTTTTCCCCAGGCGGGCAGCCTCGGCAGCATCCGGCCCCCAGTCGCCAAGGAGCAGCCAGCCGGGGGGAAGCGCCTTGCGAGCCGCGCTGGCCGACCCGGTTGCATAGGCGGCGACAAACGGCGCCGGCCCCTGCGCCGAGCTCTCCGTCAGGAGCAGTGATGGGACCCCCAGAAGCGCCAGGAGCTGGCCGAGACTGTAGGCCTGATCGGCGCCGGCCCGCGGTGCGACGACCAGGGAGACGCCGCCGGCGCCGGCAAAATCGTACAGGGCCCGGCGCTCGCCGCTGGACTCCTCCCAGAGGGGGGCCAGGGCTTCGCCCACCCCAGGCTCGGACGGGACCTGGGGCAAAAGACCGGCGCGCCCCGGGAGGATAACGGTGTGGGCGAAGGGGAGCCGGTCGGTGCTGCGATCCGCCGGGAGTTTCGCAAACGGTGCCTGGTCCGGCCACCATCCGGCCGGATCGAGCACCTGGCGCCGGAAGGGCCGGCGCTCTTCGACCGAGCGGAGCAGGTGGGAGGCGCTCAACCCCCAGGCCGTAACCGGAGCGGCGGCGAACTGCTGCGGCTCCTCGAAGGCCGCCAGAACCGGAGGCGCCGCGGCGAGCCGGGCTTCCAGCGCCCCCCGGTCCACCGTCTCGGCCCTGATTCCCGCCTTCCCTCCCAGGGTAAAGAGGAGCCAGCGCCGCTCGTCCAGCGGGGTGAAGCGGAGCAGGGTCCGGCCGGGGATTTTTTCCAGGACATCGATCGCCTCGACCGGGAGCGGTGTCAGGATCCGGCACAGGCGCCCCCCCTTGCCGGCGGCGCACTCCTTGAAGTAGGCTCCCTGTACCTCGCTTAAACGCCGGCGCGCCGCAGCCGGATCGAGTGCTGGCGCCGGGGTTGCCGCCGTGTTGAAATCCGCCGCCGAGCCGGCCGCCGCCTCTCGCAGCGCCGCGGCTGCCGCGGCAAGCCGCACGGCCCCGGCACCCGCCTGAGGGTAGAAGGGCGGGAGGGCTTCCAGTTTACTCCCCAGCAGGCCTGCCACCAGGGTCTCTTCCTGGTGCAGGCGCAGGTTCAGGTACTCCCGGTCGGCAGCCGGCGCGCTGCCAAGCTTGGCGCGCACCCGGTCCAGTTCTGCGAGGTGCGGCGCGGCCGCGGCGAGCTGCGACCGGGTGGAGGGGTCGTCGAGTCCCAGGACGCTTCGTCCGAGGATCTGCACCCGTTCCAGCTCGCTTAACCGCTCCAGCAGGGCGAAGGCGCCTTCGGCATCCGTTGCGGCCAGCTGTTCCAGTCGGGGAGCAAAGCGCTCCGGCATCTCGCCCCGCGTCACGCCGAACTCGGTAGGGGGCAACTGCTCCAGCACTTTTAATGCGGCATCAAACTCTCCCAGGGCCGCCAAGGCCCGCCAGGTATAGCCGTCAGCGCGGGCGGCCCGGGCTGCGTCGAGCGCCGATTTACGGGCGGCCTCGGCAGCCTCAGGGAGATCCAGGGCTGCCAGCAGCTGACCCCGGTTCAACTGGAGCGCGCCACGCAGCACCAGGCGGGCGCGTTCCCCCTCCGCTTCGCGAGCTTTTGCCGTTTCCGCGAGGGCCCGGTCCCACTCCCTCAAGGCCCGGAACAGGAGCGCCTCCCTGCTGCCGTCAGAAGGGTGCGAGGCCGCGAGCCGGGCAAAAATGGCACCCGCATCGCTGCGGTAACGTGCCAGGGCAAGCGGCGGGAGCGTCTCGCGGTAGCTCTCCGCCAGCTGCGCCGTCTCCCCCTCGATCTTCAGAAACTCGGCCGGGTCCTGAGGTGCGCGGGACATGGCGAGGAGTTCCCCCCAGTTGATCAGGTTCAGCATGGCGGAGACCGGATTGCCGGCCTTGAGCGAGAGGAGGGCGGAGCGCCGGAAGCCGGCGGCGGCAGCTGCGTGATCGCCCAGGGAGTAGTCCAGGTGGGCGGAGCGGTGGGCCAGCAGACCCACACCGTAGAGGTCAGCGACGGCGATCTTCCCGATCTCCTCCGGGTAGCGGCGCAGCTGGCTGCGCAGCAAGGGAGCCGCCGCGGACGGTGCGCCGAGTTCGGAAAGGATCCGGGCCAGATAGGTCTCGGCCAGGCGCTGCTCCTGCACGGCGGAGAAGCCGAATGCCGCCTGGGTGGCCGCTCCCTTGTCGAGCGCCACGACGGACGCGACCTTGATCAGGCCGCCGCCGCGCTCCGCTTTTTCCTTGGGCCTGGGCGGGTAGAGCGCAATAAGGGAAAGAACCTCGCGAAAGCCGTCGCGTCCCTGGCGCAGCAGCTCCAGGCGCTTGTCACCCGAAACCGTTTGCGCCTCGCGGTAGGCGGCGATGCTGGCCGAGCGGCGGTTTGCCGCCAGGTTCCCGGTCCGGCCCAGCCCCTTGTTCAACCGGAACGCCGCGTCGAACTGTTCGCGGGCCGCTCCGAAGCGATCCGCCTCCAAAAGGGCGAGCCCCAGCCGGTCATGCAGTTCGGCGCTGGTCTCCACCAGCCGCGGCACAACGGCTAACCCATTTTCCACCCCGAGCAGCTGCGCCTGCAGCTCGACCGCGTGCCGTGTCATCGCCTCCCGGTTCCAGGAACCGGCCCCGGCAAGGAGGGCGCGCTCCCGCTCCAGGAGCCGGCGCAGGCTCTGCGCGAAGCCCTCCCACCCCGGGGACGGGGGGGCTTGCGGCACGGCGCCGCCCAGCCGCTCCAGCTCCGCGGAGATTCCCTGCTGCTCGGCGAGGGCGTTTCGCGCGGCGCTACTGGGTGATTTTTCGGAGAACAGGCGCTCCATGACCCGGCGGGTCAGGCGGCCGAACAGCTCCAGCGGGCGCGCCGGGTTGAGCCTTCCCTCGGTCAACTGCAGGGCCCGGGTGTATCCGGCGACCGGCGCCTCCTTTTCCCGCATCTGGAAGGCGACTGCGGCATAGCGCTGCTGGAAGATCAGCTCCGTCTCCGGGTTGTCGAACGGCACCCCGGAGGCGAGCCGGCGGCTGTAGTGGCTCCAGGCCGTGGCGTTCCCCCCGAGCAGGAAGGAGACGTTGCCGATGTCGAGGTCGAGGTTGGCGCGGTTCTCCGGATTCTCCCGTGCCCGGTTCAGGAGCAGGGCACGGCGGTAGAGCTGCAGCGCCCGCTCCAGCCCCCCCCGCTCGCCGTGCACCGTCTCCATCACCTCGGCAAGGTAGCCGCGGGTCTGGGGAGGGTATTCCGACTCGGGGCTCCGTTCGGCGGCGCGCGCGATGCGCCGGTCCGCGGCCAAAAGGTGCTCCCGTCCCGGCAGGTAGCTTTCGGTCAGACCCGCCGCATAGAGGAGCACCGGATCGTCCGGGTAGCCCTGCAGCAGACGGTTGTAAAGCCTCAGTAGCTCATCGGCCTGCCCCTGGGCGGCGACCGACTTGATGTAGCCGCGATGGGCCTCTATGCTGCGGCCGTCGTAGCGGATCAGCTCCAGGAAGAGCGCGCGTGCCGCGGCCACTTCGCCGCTCCGGTACAGGCTCTCGCCGGCGGCCAGGGTCTTCCGGATGTAGGCGGCCCGGGCCAGATTGTAGAGCGGCGCGTCCTCGACCTGGCCGGCCATTTCCTTCTCATAGAGGGCCGTCGCCTCGGCGTAGCGCTCCTCCCGGTACAGCACCTCGGCCAGGGCAAAGCGGGCCGCGGCGGTCGGGGTGGCAAGCGGCGGGAACTTCTCCAGCACGGTCCGGTAGGCGTCCTTGGCCCGTGCCCATTCGTTGGCCCGATAGGAAAGGTCGCCGATCCGGTTCCAGGCCCCCATCGCCAGGCGGGGGAGGGTGGTGCGGTAACGCTCGGCCAGCGCTGCGTAGCCGGTCTGCTCGTCCCCCACGCCCGGGGAAAGCCGGTCGAGAATGACGGTAATGGCCGCCTCGGCCCACTCTTCCTGGTCACCGTAATCGCGGACCACCGCGGTCAGGGCCGCGAGCGCTCCCTCTCCCTTTTCCAGCCGGGCCAGGAGGGCACCCCTGCGGTAGGCGGCCTCGGCCCGCAGCGCCAGGGAAACCTCAGGCAAGGCAAGCGACTTTTCAAGGAGGCCGACCGCCGCCAGCTGATCCCGGGCGCCGGCGCCATAACTCTCCAGGAGCCGGGCCGCATCGACCAGGGCCCGGGCGCCGGCGTCTGCTCCCTTTCCCCGGGCGGCCGCGGCCAGAGCCTTTTGGGCCGCCTCCAGCAGCGCGGCTCGCGCGGCTGCCTCATGGGTCGCGGCGCAGCGCCCGGCCGTCAGCACCCGGATCCGTGCGATCTCCGCCAGGGCAGCTTCCCGCGCAAACGCCCCGGAGCGCTGGACCACCGCCCCGTAGGCCGCCTCCGCCCGGTTCAACTCGCCCGCCTTTTCCCAAAGGCCGCCCAAGGCTATTCCTGCCAATGCCCCTTCTCTGGTGGGGGAGACCTCGCGGGCCAGCACCCTCGCGGCCGCCAGCCGGGCGTGCGGAGGATCGGGCGGTTGACGCTCGATGATAAGCTGCGCCAGTTCCCACTGGGCGGCGACACTCTCGCGGTCCGGAATCTCCCCGGAGGCGGGAAGCCGCAGGAGCTGGCCGCCGCTTCCCTGCCCGGCCACAAAGAGAAAGCCGTCACCGGCCGGAATCGGCGCCAGGGCCGACAGGGTGCCGGAGGTCAGGGGAAAGAGGGCCGGCAGGCCGTCTGCGCCGGTCCGCTTGAGCTCGGCCCGGAATATCTGCCCGACGGCCACCCCGGCAGCCTCGGATGGCGTTTCGAAGCGGGTGAACAGGAGGTTTCCATCGGCTTCAAAGGAAGGGTAGAGGTCCCGGTCGGCTCCGCTCGTTATCTGTTTTATGGCGCCGCTTTTTTCATTCCAAAGCCAGAGGTCGCCGCCGGGGTCGTCCTTTCTGGAGACCAGCACCCAGCTCTCCCCATCGGGGGCAGGCGCGGCAAAGCCCGCGTCGATGCCGACCGGCAGCACCCGGCTTTTTCCCGTGCTGTAATCGAGGCGCACCAGCTCGCGGCTCTCGGACCCGGTCCGCTGGCGCTGGTAGACCAGGGCCTTGCCGTCGGCGCTGAAGACCGGCGCATCGTCCGCCGCCTCAGGCCCGGTAAGGCGGCGCGGCTCACGGGCGCCGGCGGCGAGGTCGAGTAGCCAGATATCCCCTTTGACGTCGTCCCGGGCGTCGACAAAGGCCAGCAGGGTTGCCTCGCGATTCAGGGCGGGTGCTGCCAGCCGCACCGGGCTTTCCCGGAGCAGGCGGGGGAGTTCCCGGGAACTGCCGGAGGGATATAGCCAGAGCTCGTCGCCGTTATCCCCCTTTTCCACGGTGGCGATCCATCTGCCGTCCGCCGACCGGGCGGCATAGGAGAGCGATCGGGCGCTAAAGACCGCAGGCCTCGGGGCCACCTCGGGACGCGAGCGGGGCGCCGGCCGTGGTGCCGCCGGGGCCAGGAGCTCGTCGCCGAGCGGCACGGCGAAGGCCGTCGCGACGCTCCCGATAATAAGCAGGGAGGCGAGCAGCTGCAGTGCCGCGCGCCGTTTCATTGGGTGCTCCAGGAGCCGTCATCGGCCTGCACCCTGGTGCCGGGCGCGGAGCTCTGGCGGTTCAGCTTGGCAAAGACCTTGGCGATGGCGGGGAGATCCTTGGCGGTGAAGTTCTCGTTGGTCTGTACCACGCGCAGCATCAGGACCTTGCGGGCCTCGTTCACCTCGCCGATCACCTGGCGGAACTCCGCCTCGCTGTAGAGTGTGGCGAAGGCCTGCAGTTCCGGGGTGAGGCTCTTCGGGATCTCCCGGGGAAACGGGGTGATCAGGCCTTCCCGGTTCTCGCCGGCCCAGCCCAGGCGCTTGAACGACTCGAGATCGTCGGCGTGGAAGGCGATGGTCTCCAGCGCCCGGGTGGCGTCCTGCTGTTCCGGTGAGCGGCGCGGCGGGGACTCGATCTTGCCGGTCGGCGACACCCCGCGCACCGAGGCAACCAGCAGCAGATCCTCGCTCAGGCTGTTGTAGGTGCCGAGCACCTGGTTTTCCAGCGAAGTCCGCTCGCTCACCACTTTGACGTCGACCTTGGCCAGGGTGCAGCCGGCAAAAAACAGCAGCGCGGGGAGCCAGCACCCGAATCGTTTCCTATTCATGACCTCTCCTTTGCAGGGCGAACTCTCCCTTTGCTCCGAGCACGATGGTATCTGCCCGTACCAGATCCAGCACTTTCCGCGCCGAGGCGATCCCGGCGAGGGTCCTCACCATCTGCTTTTGGATCGCCAGTTCAGAAAGGCGGATGCGCTCCACTTTGGGCAGTGCGATATCGACACCCTTCACTTGAACGTTCCCGTCCAGGCTGAATGCCCCATCAAGTACGCTCGCCCGCAACCACTTCAGGGTGCCGTGCCGCAAAAGCTTGCGCTGCGCCACCAGCTGCTCGTTTCGCTCATGGGGGTCGAGACTGAAGAGCGCCCGTTCCAGGGTGTCCGCGCCGATCTTGCGGAGATTCATCCGCATCCTCATCCCCTCCAGCAGCTCGCGCTGACCCGTCACCAGGGGGGCCGCGAAGGATACCTCGCCGGTTATCTCCGTCTCCTGCCGCGCCCTGGCGCTTTTCTCCCGGGTCTCGGGAGGGAGCAGGAGGAAGGTCTCCAGGTTGGTAAAGGAGCTGGACGCGGTTACGGCCGGCACCTCGGGTTTCAGGTCGATCACCCCTTGGAGCCGTACCGTCCCCCCCAGCGTTTCCGCCTGGAAGAAACTCAAGCCGATCTCCTTCGGGGTCAGGAGCAGGTCGCCCTCCAGCGAGGTGAGCTCGAACGGCGTCCCCCCGCTGCGGCCGGCCAACCTGCGGATGCTGAACTTGCTGCTGCCGCGCTCCCCGCCACGCAGATCCTCGCGCATCCGGTTCGCGATCTCCGCCACCCCCTCCGCGCTTACCTGCTCGGGCAGGGGGCGCACCAGGGAGGCCGAAAGCGGGGTCCAGCCGGCGGTCTCCCCCCTGGCCAGGGCATAGCTCCGGTCGATGAGCAGATCGGCGCGTACCCCTTCGAGCGTGGTGCCGTCCGAAAGGCGAGCCCCGAAGCCGCGGGTCGCGGCGCTGGCATGCAGCCGCAGGTCGCGCCCGGCCGCAAGGTTGATCCGCACCCCTGCAGTGCAGTCCCCGGAAACCTTGGCCCCGCCGGGAAGCGCCGTCGGTGTGGGGAAATGGGCCGCGGCATCTGCGGAGAAAGTCGCGTCAAGTCGCTGCAACAGGAGTGCGGAGCTCAAGGCCTCCCGTCTCTCCAAGAGCGCATCGATCCGGCCGATCGCGGCATCTGTCTTCAGGACCACCCCGAGCGGCTCCATCCTTAGTTCGTCGTGCAGCCGCAGACTCTGCCAGTCAGCCAGCTCGCCATTGAGGGAAAGCGAGCCGCTTTGTGCAGGGAGGCGCCCGGCCGAACCGGGGAGCCCGCTCAGACCAGCGAATTCGATGACGCCCTCCAGGCTGATTTTCCCCCCCTTGCCCGGCAGTACCATCCGGACCGGTCGTTGGGTGCGCAACTCCCCGAGGCTGAATTTGCCGCTGGCAAGCGGATAGCTGATCGCCCGGTTTGCCAGAGAGACGGCAACCACTCCGCGCTCGACCTGCGCCAGGGCCGCCCTGGCAGCGCGCAGCGGATTCTTTTCCGGCTGCGGCGGCTTTAGGCCGGTCGGCAGCGCCAGATTCCAGGTGACGGTGCTGACGCCGCCGGCGGCAACCCCCTTGGGCAGAAACGGGGCAGCAAAGGGGAGGGCGCGGTCCAGGTCAACCCGCAGGGTGCCGTCGGTGGAGGCCTTTCGGGGCGAAGCGGCGGGTAGCCTCCCACTCGCCGCGAGCTGCAGGAAATCGCCGCCCGCTACGGTGCAGTCGGCGCGCTCGACCGAAGGGGAGGCCCCCCTCTCCGCAGGGAGCCGGATTCCGGCGGCAGTCGCCGTGGCAGATATCGGCAGGGGGGGGATCTGCTTACCGGAGGCTCGCGCCTGCAGGGAGCCTGTTAACGTGCATCGGGCGAGGTCGATGAAAGACGGAGCCCCCTTGGCAGCCGGCAGCCGGATCCCCGCGCCAGTGGCCGTCGCCGTTACCGGCAGGAGTTTGATCTGATTCCCGGCGGATACGGTTTCAAGGGCAGCAGCGGAAACCTTCAGAAGCGGCAGCGACAGCTCGATCTCCCCGGTCTTTCCGGCATTGAGCTGTGCCGTGAGCTCCTCATGGAGGTTTGCGGCGGTCAGCTTTCGCTCCTGGATTATCCGGAGCACATCCAGAGACTGTTTAAGTTGGGCGGTCCCGGCGACCTTGCGCGGCGAAGAGCTTCTGAGGTCGAGATCCTTAAGCGACAGTTGCAGGCCGCCCCGCACCCCGTCCAGAACCAGGGGATCCGCGCCGGCAAGGGCGAAGCGGCGTACCGCATAGGTGAGGGCGGCTTCAATCCCGGTGGGTTGCAGAGCCGCCAGGGGGGCCGTCGCCTTGTCTATGGCGAGGTCGACGCCGTCAGCGGAGATCTTCCCACCCTCCCGCGCCAGCCGCACCCGGTGCAGGCTGACCGAAAGCCCGGAAAGGGTGACCTCCCCGCGATTCTTGCGCCCCTGCAGGCGAGCCTGCAGCTGCTTGAGCGTCAAATCTCCCGTCACTTCACTGACCGGGAACCGCGGCGGCAGCAGCGGCCCGGCAACAGCCAGCAGCTGCTTGAGATCGACCCGGACCGGGCCAAGCTGCGCCGTCAGGTCGCGTTCCCGACTGGACGGCCGGTCAACAGTCGCCGCCCAGGCGGCCTGGAGCCAGCTGTCGACCGTGGCGCTCCCATCGGTGAAGCGCACCTGCTGTCGCTTTAGATCGGAAGCAAATTTCTGCCGCAGCCGCAGGCTCAGCGGCCCGACCCGGCCCTGCCTCGGCCGGCCGCCCTGCAGAGCGATCCGCGAGCCGTTCACTTCGAGGGCTCCCTGGAGGTTATGGGCCCCATCGGCCTGGGCCCGCAGGTCAAGCAGTATTTCCCCGCGCACAGCCGGCAGGGCTGGTGGGAGAAACGGCACGGCAGCGGCCATGAGCCGGGGCAGATCGAGCCGGGCCCGGGCGTTGATGCCGCCGGGCTCCTTCAGCCCCCCCTGCAAGGTCAGCGAGGTCCCCGGCAAGGCGGCATGAATTGTCACGAGCGCCGCGGACGGGTGGAGGTGCCGGGCGGCGTCGACCAGATGCTTCAAGTCCGCCGTGAGCGAGAGGGCCTCAAGCCGGTGCCCGGCCAAGTCCAGATCGCCGTGGAGTTGCACTGCAACCGGCAGATCCGCCAAGGACGGCGCGTCACAATGAAGGGTCCCGTTTTTGAGGGAAAGTTTCCGTCCGGTCTGCGGATCGCTGTAGGAAAGGTTGACCGGCTCGACCTCGAGCTTGGCTCCTAGATCAAGCGGCAGCGGCCAATCCAGCTTCTCGAACCGCTGCAGCGCCTCGGCAATGGCGGTCAGCGGCTCCCGGTACGGCTTGGGCGGAGCGGGCGGCCCAGGGGCGAGTTCCGCTGTCACGGAGCGAAGGCGCAGCAGCAGGTCGACCCGTGGGCGCCCGTGCCGGAAACCGATCTTGGGGACGATGACCGCCTCGCCGACACCGCCCCTCAGAAAGGGAGCCGGTCCGGCCCCAAGCGAGAGGCCCCTGACGGCGAGGCCGTCCGACCAGGACAGTGTCAGATCCGACCAAGTCACCTGCCGTTTGAGGGACTTTTCCAGCGACTGCCGGATAAGGGTCTGGACAGACCGAGTGGAGACGATAGAAGGGAGCGCGGCAAAAAGCGCGGCCAGGAGCACCAGGCCGACCAAAACGGCAAGAGTGCCGTAGAGCAGAAGGCGCCTGAAGCGAGGCGTGCCGGAGAAATTAGCTAATCGAGATGCCATCGTCATAGAATTCCAAAATAATTTTTGATGATTATACCGGAACAGGTGCCCATTTCCAGAGTTAATTGATAACCGCTACGTGATTCCAATAACATTGACCAAATGAGTTTCCTGTGTTATACGATTCTAACTTTCTCACTGGGTAAGCTAAAATCGTTAACGATAGCCTTTTCAAAGGTGAGCTACGTATTGAACGAGGATATTATCGGCAGATGCCTCAATAACAAACGGGAGAAAATATGACGAAATCTGAATTTGTTGGGAAAATTGCCGAAAAGGCCGGGTTCACGAAAGTCGACGCTGAAAAGGCGGTTAATGCCTTTCTAGAGACAGTCACGGAAACCCTGAAGTCTGGCGACAAAGTTGTTTTTACCGGCTTCGGTTCTTTCGAGGTTGCCGAACGTGCAGCTAGGGAAGGCCGTAATCCTCAGACCGGTCATACGATACAAATCAAAGCATCCAAAGCTCCCAAGTTCAAGGCTGGCAAAGGATTGAAGGATGCCGTAGCTTAATTCTCTGTCCATTAATACAATAAAAAAAGCGGTGCTGACTCTGTTAGGGGCTGCACCGCTTTTTTTGCAGCACCTCTTGGGGGAAATGGGACAGCAAGGGTGCTTGCTTCGTCCTGTAGGTGCATCGCGTTGTGGACCACGACAGTAGATGGCGATCATGTCCCGAATGGTCAGTCTCTCACGTTTGACTGTAGTGTCGGCACTATGGGCTGATCTCTTCATCGTCGGGACTCCAAGGGAACCACTGGGAACAGAACTCAGAAGCTTGAGTCTGGAATCTCCCATTATTAAAAAAGGTCGTCATCCTTGAGATTGGCGACTTTTTCTGTTATTAGATGTGCCTCAGGATTTGTACGGTTGGTTCAGGACTAATTCTGAGGGATCTCCAGCGACCATCTGGGAATCTGGTTGATGAACCGGACCGACTGTCACGGGTAGTTCGACGGAACCGGCTCCAAATCGACTGGCAAAGGAGAGAGTGGCAAATGTATAAAGTGGACATGGACGCTGAAATGAAGGTGAGTGGTTCCAAGATGGAGATGGTAGCAAAGGCCAAAGAGACCTTGGAACAGGGGGGGCGTGGGGCGCATCGGTTTCCCAAAACTCTCGAACTCGCTTTCAACGAATACCACCGCACCAATACGCTGAAGCATTTAAGGGTAGCCCTTCTAACTGGGCTATTCCTCTTCATGGTTTTCGGGATAGTAGACCTCATGCTTCTACCAGCAGACAGAACGCATATGTGGATCATACGTTACGTGGTTGTCTGTCCCACTATAGCTGCGGGGCTTGCCTTCACCTTCGCCTTGCGTTTCAGACGTTTCATACAGCCAGTCATTTCGTTTGCGATGCTGGTGGCGAGTCTTGGGATAGTCGCCATGGTATATTTCGATCCGACTCCTGCCAAGAACTACTACTACTCCGGCATACTGCTCCTCATAATGGGTGTGAACCGGCGTGGAACTTTGACCCAACATCGGCACCCAATGTTGACCCATCTCATGGTGTCAGGATCGTAAAATTAGTGAGTTATCGATTGAGGTGGGTCAGGGTTCGACGCCGATAGAGGGTCAATCTTCGAAGCCGACTCACAGACCATAAATATACTTGGTGAATTCCACTAGGGCGACCGCGGAACCGGTCTCTAGGATGGTCCATCCAGATGAGATTGGCATCTTTGAGCAGCCGGCTTTAGCAGGAGGAACTTGTCCCCAATGATTCCCCTGTGGTGCACACCGAAGCGATGATGTCATCCTGAGCCTTCATGTTACCTCATATCTTTAGGATCACCGTCGCGTTCACCTGCTGTCCGGAATCGAGGGCAATCTTCTCTGAGGTGTCCTGTCAACATTCAAACATCCCATCTCAAGCAACTGACGGTTGTATATGGAGATTGCGGCCATTCCTCGAGCTACACCATCCTCAGTGAGTTTTTATCGAGCAGTGAATGAGATTTTCAGCGATCACAAACAGAATCGACCGGTCTCAATGCGCGATGAACATCAATCCCGCAATGCCGACAACGAACGCGAGTATGGCGACCAGCGAGTCGAGCCCCAGTCGTAAATATCGTTTTGCGGGACGCATGACAACCGAGGACGCATAGAGTGCCGTCAGCAGGATTCCTACTGCGGCCAGCCAGCCGTTCTCGACTCCCGATAGTGGCAAGGCTGGCGTGCCGGCCATAATGTCGGCCAGCACAAACAAGCAGAGCTGGAACGCATTGCCGCCGAATACGTCACTCATCACCAACTGGTGATCGCCGAGGCGAACCGCCGCTATGCCGGTACTGATCTCCGGCAGGGCGCTGGCCGCGGCAAGAATGGTCGCGCCGAACACGACGCCGTTTATGTGAAAGCGGTCCGAGAGAGCGGCGCTGCTTATTGCGAGGGCCACCCCGGCCGCCAGTGTCACGATTGATCCGATCAGGAACAACATGGATATGCGGGTCGTACTCCATTTCTCGTAGGGATGGTGGACCGTAGGATGCGGGATGCGACGGTGCGGACGCCCGGGTTTGCTTCCCGGCATCGTGATCTCCCACGCCGGGGAGTTTCGTACCTTGTTCAGTATCGCGATGCCAAGCACCCATATCAGGATGATTACCATCGAGGCGGGGCTCACTCCGAAGACCGCAATTGACGGCGGCAGCATTGAGCCCATGAAAACGATGGCCACAATGGCCATGACGAGGGAGGCCTCAAGGACCGGCATCAGGCTTCCTACCAGGTAGCTGAGCGGCTTCTCGCCCTTCACAAACATGTCACAGACGGCGAGCACCATCGTCTGCATCGCGATGCCACCGATGAGATTGCCGGCGGCAAGCGGAAGGTTGTGTTGAGCGGCGGCGGACATCGTGATGGCCATCTCAGGCAGGCTGCCAGACACCGACAGCAAGACCATCCCCCCGAGGGCATCCCCGAGCTTCCATCGGAAGTCGAGGGCGTCAGTCGTCTGCGAGAGGTAGATACCGGCGATCCACGTGGCGATGGCTCCGACCAAGAAAATTCCGATTAGGGCAACGGTGCTGAGGTTCTCCACGGCTCGATACTCCTTAGGTGAAACTGCGATTTCTCATATGATCATGAAGCGGCACTTCAGAACAATCCGATCCGGCAAGCAAGTGTCACCGCACACGCAATGCGGCCGCCAAGGACATAGATGGGCGCTGTTCGATCATCGGGAGGAGAAGGTCTGCTGGTACATTGGCAGTTGATTTCATACCAACACTGCCACTCGACCTGATGCATCACGATGGCGTCATCCAGTGCTCCGCCACCTCCATTATTCGCCGAACCTGCGGATAAACCAGGTTTTCACCACCTGTGTCAGGAGCGCATAGCCCAGCATCATGAGGGCCAGAAACAACCAGTACCGCGGCGGGAGTTGGACGAACCCGAGCGTGTCCGCCAGTGGTGAGACCGTCAGCCAGGCGCCCACCGCGACGATGATTACGGAAGTAAGGATTAGCGGCCAGCTGGCCCGGCTCTGGATGAACGGGATCTTGTTGGTGCGAATGATATGGATGATCAATGTCTGAGTGAAGAGCGACTCCACAAACCAACCGGTGTGGAACAGGGCCGGGTTGTGCCAGCAGTTGAAAACATACAGCATCAAGAAGAACGTCAGGTAATCGAAGATCGAGCTGATCGGCCCGATAATCAGAATGAAACGCAGAATCTTGTCAATAGTCCACTGACGTGGCTTGGCCAGCCATTCAACATCCACCTGGTCGGTCGGGATGGTGGTCTGCGAGAAGTCGTACAGAAGGTTGTTGATCAGCACCTGGATCGGCAGCATCGGCAGGAAAGGGAGGAAGGCGCTTGCCCCCACGACGCTGAACATGTTGCCGAAGTTCGAACTGGCCGCCATCTTGATGTACTTGACGATGTTGCCGAACACCCGCCGGCCCTCCAGCACGCCCTGCTCCAGGACCAGCAGGCTGTTCTCCAGAAGGATGATGTCGGACGACTCTTTAGCTATATCCACGGCGCTGTCCACGGAGATCCCCACATCGGCTGCCTTCAAGGCCGGGGCGTCGTTGATGCCGTCGCCCATGAACCCCAAAACGTGGCCCTTGCTCTGGAGCGCACGGATAATGCGCTCCTTCTGAGCCGGGACCAGTCTGGCAAAGACGCTGGTGGCGCTGGCGGCTTCGGCGAGTTCCGTCTCGCTCATCGCCTCGATTTGAGAGCCGAGGAGGAGATTCTCCACCGGCATGCCCACTTCCTTGCAAATGTAGGCGGTGATGATTTCATTATCGCCGGTCAGGACCTTGACGTCCACGTTCAAGCTGTGAAGCCGCTTCAAAGCCTCCACCGCCGTGTCCTTGGGCGGATCGAGGAAGGCCAGGAAACCGAGCAGGATGAGGTCCGACTCATCCTTGACCGCGTAGACCGGCTCATCCGATGAGCCCGGCATCTGCTTATAAGCCAAAGCGACCACCCGGAAGCCCTGTCCGTTCAATTCGTCCGCCAGCTGCCGGCGCTTGGCGTCGTGATCGGGCAGGACCTCTATGACTTCCCCTTTGACCTCCACCCGGGTACACAGGCTCATCACCTCGTCCACAGCACCCTTGCAGATCAGGGTGTTCAACCCGGTTTCATCTTCCACCACCACCGACATGCGGCGACGTACGAAGTCGAAAGGTATCTCGTCTATCTTATGGTACTTCTCGTCCGCTTTAAGGTGCTCTTTCAACTCCTCATGGTCGAGAATCGCCTGGTCCATCAGGTTCTTCAAACCGGTATGGTAGTAGCTGTTCAGGTAACCGAAATGCAGCACCTTCTCGCTCGGTTCGCCGTACACGTCGAGGTGCTTTTCTAGGATGATCTTTCCCTGGGTGAGGGTGCCGGTTTTGTCGGTGCACAGCACGTCCATCGCCCCGAAGTTCTGAATGGCGTTCAGGCGTTTGACGATCACTTTCTTACGGGACATCGCCAGGGCGCCTTTTGACAGGTTAACGGTCACGATCATGGGTAGCATCTCGGGGGTAAGCCCCACGGCCACGGCCATGGCAAACATGAACGCTTCCAACCAGTCGTGTTTCATTATTCCATTTATGAGGAAGACAGCCGGAACCATCACGGCGATGAAGCCGATCATGAGCCAGGTAAACTTGTTGATGCCCTTGTCGAAGCTTGTCAGCTGTCGCTGCCCGACGATGCTGGCAGCCAGCGAGCCAAAATAGGTGTGGTTACCGGTATGGATGACCACGGCGTTTGCCGAACCGCTCTCTATATTGGAACCGAGGAAGCAGAGATTGGGTAGCTCGAGCGGGTTCTCAATATCCGTTGGAGCCGTGGCGGCTATTTTTTCAACAGGCAGGGCTTCTCCGGTGAGGGTTGCCTGATTCAGGAACAGGTCTTTGGCGGAAAGCACCCGTACGTCAGCCGGGACCATATCACCGGCCGCCAGGCGGATGATATCGCCGGGCACCAGCATCTTGAGCGGTACTTCGGTTTCCTTGCCGCCCCGCACCAGCGTAGCCGTGTTGCTGACCATTGCCTGGAGCTTCTCGGCAGCGTTATCGGCCCGCATCTCCTGGTAGAAACGGAGCACCACGCCCAGAACCACCATCGCGAAGATAATCACCGTAGCCCGCTTGTCACCGGTTAGATAGGAAAGCACGCCCAGCGCGAGGAGCAAAAGTACCAATGGGTTCTTGATGTTGCTCAAGAGGCGCATCAAGCCGGATTGACGCTTCTCTCGGGCAATCTCGTTCGTTCCGTACTTCTTCAGGCGAGAGTCGGCTTCAGCCTCGCTCAGGCCATCCGGTTGCGAACCAAGGTCCTTCAGGACGGTATCGGTATCGGCACGCGCCTTCTCCACTAGCTGAACTGAAAATTGAGAGCCGTTGGCGATTGCCGGCTTTATGGGTGGCTGCTCGTCTTCTGATTTATCTGGTTCTTTTTGCATTGTGACTTCCTTCCTACATAAGGTTCTCCACCTGGAGGCCGAAGTAGAATTCATCGGCCAGGGCAAGGTCGTGCGTCGGCATCGCCAGGAGCCAATCCGCAAACTTGTAGCGTAGCGTACCTACGATAAGGGCGAGTTGTCCACAGCCATTTAGTGAAACATCATCCACGCAAAGAAAAGTATCCCCGCTCCTCCGGAGAGAAGCGAACCGAACCAGACCAGCTTTGAGCGCGTCAGGGCCGCCACCGCTCCTAGGGCGATCGAAACCTGGAAGAGGACAACCGCGCTGGCGAAGCCGTGGTGTCTATGGAGAAGGTGGTCGGACTCGTTTAACTTTCTGTCCCTCTCTCCCTCCTTCTCCCGCGCCTTATCCTGAATCTGCTTCTGCTCCTCTCCGTAGCGCTGTATCTTTTCTCCATAACGGACAGGCGGTTCCTTACCGAGAGCCAACCATGGGGTAATGGACGCTTCCTGGACCGCGGCCTTAATCCCCTTTGCCTGATAATAGGCCCATTGATCCGAGGCCTCGGATTGCAGGCGAGTCGCGTCCGTTTTCAGCATGATGGCCGTATTAACCGTAACTCCAGCTTGTAGTGAGGCAATGGCCGCAAGGATCGCGAGGATTGCAGTGGTAAGGGAAATCTGTTTGAGAAATGTCCCACCTTCACGCTCGAGTTTTTCTTTAATCGCTTCATGTAGATTCTCGGTCTCAATTTCGGGGCCTTCAGGCATTTAGTGTCTCCTTTCGTTTGCTGATTATATCAGATGAAATTGGAGTACGGGATTGTAGCCTTGCGAAAAACTGTATCTTCCGAGAGCGATAAGTCAAAGGAATGCAAAGGGGAAACCAAAGGATGAGATGTGTTTGGCAAATCCAAAAACGGTTCGAATGCGACCGGATAGCTGACATCGAGCGTGCATGCTAGGGGGGGGTGGGATACACCTTGCTATGGTTGATACCGTGGTGTGGACAAGGATAAAATTTTAGCCCTGCATCGGAATCCTACGTTGAGAGACGCCGAGATGGGTTAAAGTTCAACGCCGATCAATAAACTTGTTTTAAATGGGTAAGATAGGGCTATTGACCGCGCGATAGAGGGTGGAAACCTTGTGTTAATCGAAGTGCGAAATATATTCGCTTTGCGGGCTAACCAACAAAAGGCACCAAGGATGTAACCTATTACTTTAGTTGACTATCTTTGCTACCTCTCCGATTGTAGGGTGTAACTGCCTTCAGCCTCTTTTCGAGTCCCGATTGACATCTAACACAATATCGAACTCCCGGCATTGCTTTGCGACGAACTTCAGGAATAGCAACCTCGCATTCCGCACAATGAGTTAAGCTTTCGCCATCCGGTAATCGGCTTTTAGCTAATTGGACTCCGGATTCCACTGTGGCATCTATTTGTTCTTGCACCGCCCCATCTCGGGACCAACCAACTGCCATAACCTATTCCTTTTATTCCGTTATACTGCTCTCCCGGAGAAACCGGCCAGACTTCCTTGAATCCAGTATACTCTCTTGTTGTCCGATATATTTGGATTTAATTCTTCCATAACTCTTTTTAGAACATCCATAGCAAAGGGAAAGCCCATTTTACAGGGCTTCAGGAGTTGACCAGATACAACGAAATCCTGCAAAACGGCGATGAATTGACCCGGAATCGAAAATGGAACTCTTGACAGCGCTGGAAAAAGGACAAAAAGACCTGGCAGTGCTTAAAGAGAGGTGATCCAGATGATTGGCTGATCTGCGGCTTAAATGGTGAAAAAAAATCTTCTCATCCCTTCCAAACCGTTAACCCGTCGCAAACGACGACTTCCCTGTCGGTTCGCGTACTGCGCTATCACAGTGATTCTCTAACAGCACTCTCCTGTCAGATGCGCTCCCACTCCATGACTTCCAGGGCATTTCGTAGCTTCATCCGGCGCCTTTTAGTCACGGTACTGATGCCGGTTAACCATGCAGATGCTCGGATCGTACAGGCCGCTAATCGGCTCGGTCGGTTCCTCTCGCCGGAACAGCGACAATCCAGGGATGGCAGTCGTGTGCAGCTCACCTTTCTCGGTCCATCGGGCAATGCTCGAGTTCAAAGCCTTTATAGCGACTTCCAGCCTGTTGTCCTCAACTATCTGCATAACTAGCTCATTTCGCATACGTACCTCCTGATTGCATAGTAAACAACCCCACTTTGCATGGCAACTATTTTACGGCGAATCGCACTATCAGGCAATAAATTGACAGGATTGGTCTATCTGTCATTATTCACTCTGGGGTAGTCTGCAACTATCCTCAGGTCCTAGTGGAGGGGCTCGGCTCCTTAACCGCCGTCGCCCCCATCATCCTTTTGGAGGTAGCGGTCTTCGCTGCACGGCGCCTTTCGAGTATTAGCGGTACCCTTCAGCGACCGTTACAAGAGGATGGTTAACACCAGACGGTCGGGGGGGCAACATCTTTGCGGGGATGGTCCACACCGACCGCTCCCCGTATTTGCAAGTATCTTCTGCACATACGAGCGATTCGCGTGGGACCAATGGTGTGTACTCCTCGCCATGTTCGGCAAATCTGGCAATTGAGTCGCACTATGCTTTAAGCGCCATTCCTCTTTTGACACTGACTCATACTCCTGTAATGTCGGAACCTTGCGCCGATAGTTTGTGTTTCTAATGCTGCCATGACGATCACTTGGTGCAGTTATTGTCCGGTCGTCCGGATGATCAGGCAAGAATAGAGCAGGATCGATCTACCGGCCATCGCTCTTCGTGGAGTATGCTGAGGTCATCACAAGGCGATCCAAAAGAGCTAAACCGATCTTCGGGCATCTTTACCCCGCTTCAGTCAGGAGGCGATGGAATAAAAGGTTTGCCATCAATACTGAACACCACACAGGAGACGAAATATGAACAATTTCATTTACAGCATTCCAACCACAACCTACTTCGGCAAGGGACAAATCAATATCCTCGGCGAGACCATCAAGGCGCATGGCGGCTCCAAGGTGCTGCTGGCCTACGGCGGTGGCAGCATCAAGAAGAGTGGCATCTACGATACGGTTCTTGAGCAGTTCAGCAAAGCCGGCCTTGCCTATGCGGAGTTAAGCGGCATCAAGCCCAACCCCCGGATCGAAAGCGTTGAGGAAGGGATCAAACTCTATCGTGAAAACGGCTGCGATTTCATTCTGGCCGTGGGGGGCGGGTCTACCCTGGATGCCTGCAAGGCCATCGCTGCCGGGGTTAAATATGACGGCCCGGCTACCGACCTCTTTGTCAATGAGTCTGGGGTCTCTCCTATCGCAGCTGCGGCCCCCTTGGCCACCATCCTGACCATGGCGGGGACTGGTTCCGAGTTGGATATGGGAGCGGTTATCACCGTCGGTGCAGATCATAAGAAAAAGGTGGTCATGCACCCGCTCCTCAATCCCAGGTTCTCCATCCTGGATCCTGAATACACCTACACTGTGCCGGAACATCATTCCATGGCGGGGGTCGCGGACATCCTGTGCCATCTCATGGAACAATATTTCACACCTGATGCGAACGCGAAGGTTCAGGACCGCATGAACGAAGGGGTTATGAAGGTGGTGCTGGAGGATGCCCCCAAAATCCTGGCAAATCCCAAAGACTATGACGCCCGCGCCAATATCATGTGGGCGAGTTCCATGGCTTTGGCCGGCTTCCAGTTTGTACTCGGCAAGCCGATGTTCCCGTTCCCTCTTCATGGCATGGGGCACGAACTCTCTAGCAAGTACGACATGACCCATGGCGTCACCCTGGCCCTGCTGACCCCCGCCTGGATGCGTCATACCATGAGCCTAGCTCCCGAACACCTGCACGTCTTTGCACGATTCGCTCGCAATGTCCTCGACATACGTGAGGAAGACGATGCCAAAGCCGCAGAGGAAGGCGTCAGAAAGTTGCAGGCATTCTATTTCGCCATCAAAATGCCGGCGAACCTTCGCGAGGCGGGCGTCAAGGAAGAAGACCTGGAAGTTATGGCAGAGAAGGCAGTGGAAAATGGGAAGCTGGGCATCTTGGCCACGATTGGCAAGGACGAGGCCCTTCAGATCATGCGTGCGGCATTCTGAATCAAAGGAGTTAATTATGGAAAAGCGTAAATTAGGAAATAGCGGCCTGGAAGTCTCGGCCCTCGGGCTGGGGTGCATGGGCATGAGTTTCGGCTACGGACCGGCCGGAGATAAACAGGAGATGATCGCGCTGATTCGCTCGGCCGTGGAACAAGGAGTCACGTTCTTCGACACCGCCGAGATCTATGGCCCGTTCACGAACGAAGAACTCGTGGGCGAAGCTCTCGCTCCGTTCCGCGATCAGGTGGTCATCGCCACCAAGTTCGGCTTCGATTGTGACAGCGGCAAGCCTGGCGATCTGAACAGTCGGCCGACGCATATTAAACAGGTCGTCGAGGCCTCACTTAAACGGCTCAAAACGGACAGGATTGACCTGCTCTATCAGCATCGCGTTGACCCGAACGTGCCCATTGAAGATGTGGCCGGAACGGTGAAGAAGTTGATTCAGCAAGGCAAGGTCAAGCACTTCGGACTGTCCGAAGCGGGGGCGCAAACCATTCGACGCGCGCATGCTGTTCAGCCGGTGGCTGCGCTCCAGAGCGAATACTCTCTTTGGTGGAGAGAGCCGGAAGCGGAAGTGTTGCCGACCTTGGAAGAACTCGGAATCGGATTCGTTCCCTTTAGTCCATTGGGCAAAGGCTTTCTCACGGGAAAGATCAACGATAAAACGAAATTTGACAGCACCGATTTCCGAAATCAGGTCCCCCGTTTTAGCGAGGAGAATCGAAAGGCAAATCAGGTCCTGGTCGATCTGATCGGTCGATTTGCGGAACAGAAAAAAATAACCCCCGCCCAGGTCGCGCTGGCCTGGCTACTGGCCCAAAAGCCATGGATTGTTCCGATTCCCGGCACCACGAAGCAAGATCGCTTGCGCGAGAACCTCGGAGCCACTTCAGTTCACCTTGCGCCGGAGGACCTGCGCGAGCTCGAAAGCGCTGCATCAAAAATTACGGTTCAAGGTGCGTGCTACCCGGAAAACCTCCAGAAACGGGTTGGACGCTGAAACCGGAGAACGGTGCAAGCAGGCAAACAGTCATTACGGCAAAATGAAACGACTGAGAAGAGGAATACATAATGGGAGTAACCATGAAGACAAACGATCTTAGCAAGAGTGTGATTTTCCCTGTTGGGGAAAAACTTGAAAGTAAAAATTTCAACGGCACCGTCTGGCTCAATATGCTGGTGCCTTTCGGTTCGGCCCTTCCCATCGGGAACGTAACCTTTGAGCCGGGATGCCGCAACAGCTGGCACAAACACGCGGGCGGTCAGATTCTGCTGGTGACCGGCGGCAGAGGCTATTATCAGGAATGGGGCAAGCCTGCACAGGAGCTTCATGCAGGCGATGTTGTCAATATCCCTGCCGATGTTAAACACTGGCATGGCGCTGCCAAGGACAGCTGGTTTGTCCACCTTGCCATTGAGGTCAATCCTGAAAAAGGTCCGGCAACCTGGCTGGAACCTGTAGCCGAAGACGATTACAACGCGCTGAAATAACGGGGCAGTAGATCATGATCGAAAAAATAACAAAAAAGCAGCCTGAAGATGTCGGATATCGACGAAATTCTGTTGCGCCCGACATGTCAGGAGCTTCAGTGTCTACCTCACCTCAGTCGGAAACACAAAAGAGTAACGGCGCTTCAACACCGGCCACCCCGGGTTGGCGCGTGCTTGCTGTTCTCAGCCTGCTGATGGGATATGCCTCGATTTCGACCGATCTTTATCTGCCCGCCATGCCTATGATGAGCCGTTCTCTTCACGCGAACGAGGGCTTGGTCGAGCTGACGATCTCCGGCTATCTCATCGGCTTCAGTTTTGGGCAGCTGCTGTGGGGGCCGATCAGCGACCGGTATGGCCGCCGCTCCTCGGTGGCGATCGGATTGGTGCTGTTCGTGATCGGCTCGGCCGGTTGCGCTCTTTCGGGAAGCGCACTGGCTATGATCGGCTGGCGTGTGGTGCAGGCCCTTGGTGCCTCTGCCAGCGTGGCATTGTCACGCGCCATGGTGAGGGATCTCTATCAAGGTGTCCGTGCGGCGCAGATGTTGTCAATACTGATAACGGTGATGGCGGTTGCTCCGCTCGTCGGACCGCTGGTGGGCGGGCAAATCGTCGCCCTTGCCGGATGGCGCGCCATTTTCTGGACGCTGGTCGGCATCGGTATAGTGACCTTCGCGGCACTGTTCACGATTCCCGAAACCTTGCCCGCTGCGCGGCGCAACCAGGAATCGCTTGGCCGCGCAATGGCCCGTTACGGCGAACTTTTACGTGACCGCCGAATTCTGGGCTATGTAGGGGCAGGTGGCTTCTTCTACGCCGGTATGTTTGCTTATGTTGCGGGTACGCCGTTTGCCTACATCAGCTACTACCATGTGCCGGAACAGCTTTACGGTCTGCTGTTCGGTCTCGGTATCATCGGCATCATGGCCTCCAATCTTCTGAACTCCTACCTGGTTTCACGGTTCGACTATGACCGGATGCTTTTGGCAGGCACAATCATCGCGGCGTTCTCGGCCATCATGGTGGCGCTGTTCGCTCGCTCCGGCTGGGGTGGACTTTGGGGGTTGGTCGTTTCTTTGTTCGTGTTTGTCTCCGCAACCGGTTTCATCGTCGCCAACTCGATTACGGGTGCCTTAGACAACTTCCCGGGACGCGCCGGTGCCGTGTCCGCGCTAGTCGGTGCCGTTCAGTACGGCAGCGGCATCGTCGGCTCCGGTTTGGTCGGTATCTTCGCTAACGGCACGCCTTGGCCGATGGGCTGGGTGATTGCGATTTGCGGGATCGGAAGCTTGCTTTCTATGCGGTTGCTCTATCCGGACACCGGGCGTGTTGATGGAAGGTGCATATCGGTATCGCTTGAGCTCACGGAGCTGAACCGATGAAACAAATCCTGTTCATTACCCTGATATTGGGAGTTCTTATCCTTATGGCGACCACGATACTTACTAACAACAGCGCCGCCGCCCACACCCGGTCAGTGCTGTCCCTGGAGTGCGAACTGAAAAATCCCGTCAAGGTGTCCAAAGGTGGGCAGCTTGAGCATGCTCGCATCCTCTGGGATTTCTTTTTCAATAAACCGGCAAATACCCGCCCAATCGGGAAAATCCCGGTCCAGAGAGTGACCAGAGAGCAGTTGCAGAACGCGCCTAACGGTACGGTCTATCGCCTTGGACACTCGACCGTCCTGCTGAAACTCGATGATGCCTTCTGGCTCACTGACCCAATTTTTTCAGACCGGGCATCCCCTCTCCGGTTTTTTGGACCGGAACGGTTTCACGCGCCCCCCATCAGCATTGCCGAGCTCCCCCCGATCAAGGCGGTGATCATCTCGCACGACCATTACGACCACCTGGACCAGGGTTCCATCATGCACCTGGCAGGCAAGGTCGAGTACTTCCTGACGCCCCTCGGGGTGGGGGATATTCTGATTGGCTGGGGGGTGCCCGCGACGAAGGTGAGACAACTCGACTGGTGGCAGGAGACGAAAGTCGGTGGCGTCCGTTTGGTTGCGACACCGGCGCAGCACTTTTCAGGTCGTGGTTTCTTCGACAAGAATCGCACCCAGTGGGCGTCATGGGTCATCCTGGCTGCCGACCGGCGCCTCTTTTTCAGCGGAGACTCCGGCTACTTTGACGGCTTCAAAAAAATCGGCGAAACCTATGGCCCCTTCGACATGACGATGCTCGAAACAGGTGCCTATGATGCCAACTGGCCGGGGGTGCATATGCAGCCGGAAGAGAGCATTCAGGCGCATATCGACCTGAAGGGCCGGAGACTGCTGCCGATCCACAACGGCACCTTTGATCTGTCCATGCACTCCTGGCACGACCCATTTGACCGGGCCGTCGCTCTGGGCGAGGCTCAACATATTCCGGTCTTGACTCCAAAGATGGGTGAACCGGTCAGCATGCAAAGCACCGAGCGTGGTCAGCAATGGTGGGGATCTGTGGATAGTGTGAAAGAACCCGAGCAGGCCCAGGGCAAGGGGCAGCCTGCGGTCGGGAGAATTTGATCTGAGCGATGGCAAGAGAGGGTGTGAAGGTGCACTGGCAATGACGGGCCGCTAGAAGTCATAACCACGGTGGCAATAAGGTCATCACTTACAAGCATAGGAAAATCATGAAAGCTATAGCTATTAACGGAAGTCCTAGGCAGGGTGGCAATACGGAGATCATGCTCAAGAAGGTGCTCGAACAACTGGAAGCCGCCGGTTGGAGCACGGAGTACATGCAGATTGGCGGGAAGCCGGTGCGGGGTTGCCTTGCCTGCATGAAATGCGTCGAAAAGCGGAATGGACGGTGCATTATCGAGAGCGATGTTGTTAACGATTGCCTGGGAAAGATGTACGCAGCTGATGCCATTATCCTTGGCTCCCCAACCTATTTCGCTGATGTAACCTCAGAATTAAAGGCTCTGATCGATCGTGCCGGTTTTGTTGCACTGGCCAACGACGGAGCGTTTAGCGGCAAGATCGGAGCCGCAGTCGTGGCAGTCCGGCGTGGTGGTGCAACTCATGTTTTCGACACTATCAATCACATGTTCCTCACATCCTCTATGATTGTTCCTGGCTCCATATACTGGAACCTGGGCGTGGGGTGCGACAAAACTGAGGTCCTTGACGACGAGGAGGCTATGCGGAATATGAGCCATCTCGGGCAAACCATTGCATGGCTTGGAACGGCCATCGCCTCTGCAGCTGCTACCTCTCCCTTTCCTAAGCTTGATGTGGAGTTGCATTAGTTACTTGCTGAACATCCGTGGATTATTTCTGGGGCCTCTCATATGGACCTTTACGATAAGCCCCAGTAGGTAGCGCCCGTTATTGCCACGCTGAAAGAGATCTTCGGCAAGGCACTGCGATAAGGAGGTCCTTTCATGGGTACGAAGCAGAGGGAATTATTCAGTGGGCTCACACTGATCCTCGTGCAGAAGTGCTAGCCATTACGGGAATGGCAAGAATAAAAGTCGAGATAGAACAGGTTCAAAATAAAAATTTTAAAAAAATGTTCGCAAGTGCCCTGCACAAGGTTAACAGCCCTTCAGAGCAGAAAAAGACATCACGTCGCCGTAATGATCCAGGGCTTGAACGAGTCTTTTCGGATGCATGCAGGTCAGCTTTTTACGCGAGGCATATCTGCAACATTTACAATATTGAGAGGAGGGAGAGGGACATCATTCTCTCGGTGTGCATTCTTGTCGAGTTGGTCAGAGAAAATGGTGGACCTGAGTCGTTTTTTGCAGACCAGAAGGATTCGCTCCTGAAACACCAAGAAATCCGGCAGCTTTTGTCTATTCTGACTCTCTTGTTTGCGCCAGGAAGAAGCTGGGCACGAAAACTCAAGGAGTTGTTTGAAGGAGGAGACAGGATAGAAATCGTTATCGGGTTATCCCTACTCTCTTCAAAATCGGGCACTTGCTAGGTGTCACAGTGGCAACTAATTGCTATTGTCCATGGTGTTGAGATTAGATATGGTTAAATAACTGCTTTGCCCTGGCTTCGAGTCTGTCGAGATCAATGTGCTCAAGGTGCATTTTTTCGTGATTTCTTTTAATGTTGTCGCTTTAGTGATTTTGGTATAGCGCGCAGTCACGCTCTTGCCGGTGGAATGGCCCATCATGTCAGCTGTAATCTTGTAATCCACGGTGACATCGAACACGTTTCCGGCAAAGGTGTGTCTGATGCTGTACAGGCATTTTGACTCATCGGTAGTTACGTGCTTTGTTTCGAAGCCAACAACTCGTGTGCCATCTTTTCGCAGTTCGTTTCTGTTGTACCAGGCGCTAAATGAACGGGAGCTGTCCTGAAAGAGCTTGGCGTTTGGCAGGGTTGCAACCCATTCGAGAAACCCAAGCAATAATAGTGAATCACAGATGGCCACGGGCCTTACCGTACTTTGAGTCTTACCGCTTCGCAGGTGAAAGATCCACATCCCGCTATCCGTCTGACATATATCCCTCTTGGTAAGCGCGATTATGTTACCGAGCCGGAAACCATGAAATAATGCAATCAGGATGATCCAAAATCTCTCTGGGTGCGGCGGATTCATTATCCACAGCGGTTTAGTGCATATCGCATCACCTGAGGTGGATCAGGGTTCGGCGCCGATCCTGGGTCAGAATTGTACGCCGGTTCACATGTACTGGCAAAATCGCGCTGGCCTGAAGGCTTCCGCTGCCAGAACTGTGGCAGTTGTGAGGGCATGGTCAAGAAGTAGGCTCAGGATCACTCTCTGGAAGCTCCCTTTCGTCATGCTGCTTGGCCATGCCCGTCCATCCTTCGTAGGAGCTTCCAGTCTTCGAAGAAATCTTCCACCACCATCTCAGCGTATAGTACCCAAGAATATCCAATGTACGCTGCTACCGCCGAGGAAGTTTGAACCCATCCCCCGTCGATAAACGGACCCACCTCCTCGGTGATAATCCTTACGGCCCGATGGACCCACCTCAGTCATTTATTGAGCATTAAAAAAAATGCATTAGTGGGTTGCCGTAAAGAATTTGAGATGGTAATATTTCGCCTGTATTCCTATTGTGGGAAGAAATAGTCCAGTTGCGGCGTCGCAACCGTCCCAGGAATTGAGAACCCACGACGCCAGCCTTAAAGTAGGATCTGGGGCTTCTCCCTCGGGAAGAGCTCTTCCTTCAACGTCGTAGCTTCTGAGGGGGAGTAGCTGCTGAGGGGGAGTAGCTGAATTCCTGACAATATCGTACCTTCAGGAAGTTGCCACGGTGAAGGGTTGATTGATCGGGTCTTCCCCTCCCAGCTCCGAATGGTCGCAGAGGCGGGAAGGTTGCCGTGCTGCAGCTCGCGCAGGTTCCGAAGATGTTTTCGTCACGGCTTCGGCCTGAGAAAGAGACGGCCGATTGACTTCCCTCGCGGATAGGATAATGAAACATAGACGAAACGGAGCAGGGAGACAAAGTGAAGAAACTCGCGATTCTTGTTCTCGGCACCGGAGTCGTCCTTATTGTTCTGCTCAGCGTTTGCCGCGCCGAGACTAAAGCCGAGCCGTTCGGGATGAACAACGTCGTCGAAATTGCCAGGAAGCTTGCTCAACAGCCGTTCCAGGAACCGCAAAAAGTCCCCGAATTCCTGCGCAAGCTCAATTATGATCACTGGCGCGATATCCGCTTCCATCCGGATAAGGCGCTCTGGCGCAAGGAAAAACTCCCCTTCCAGGTCCAGTTCTTCCATCCCGGGTTTCTCTATGACAGGACGGTCAGCATTAGCGTCCTCGACCACAACAGGATCGAACCGGTTCCCTTCTCCCCGGATCTCTTCAGCTATGGCTTGAACGATTTCAAGGGAACGATTCCTCCCCGCCTGGGGTTCGCCGGGTTCCGGCTGCACTACCGGATCAATTCTCCGGATCACTTCGACGAGGTTGCCATTTTCCTCGGTGCCAGCTATTTCCGAGTTGTGGGCAAAGGGGAGAGGTTTGGTCTTTCCGCACGTGCACTGGCAATCGATACTGCGGATCCTTCGGGTGAGGAGTTCCCCTTCTTCAAGGAGTTCTGGCTGCAGCGGCCAGGCCCCGATGCAAACCGGATGGTGGTCTATGCCCTGATCGACAGCCCTTCCGCCACCGGTGCCTACCGGTTTGAGGTTCGCCCTGGGGGAGCGACCGAGGTCGGCGTTACCTGTACCGTTTTCCTGCGGAAAAAGGTCAAGAAACTGGGACTGGCTCCCTTGACCAGCATGTTTTTTTATGGCGAGAACACCAATAAGCGCCCGATCGACGATTTTCGGCAGGAAGTACACGACTCGGACGGTCTGTCGATCCTCACCGGCGGCAACGAGCGGATTTGGCGACCCTTGGAGAATCCCCCAGCACTTCTGGACACCTCGTTTCAGCTCAACAATCCCAAGGGCTTCGGACTCCTCGAGCGAGACCGGAACTTCGATCACTACCAGGACCTCGAGGTCGACTTTCAACTACGACCCAGTGCCTGGATCGTGCCGAACGGCAACTGGGGCGAGGGAGTGGTGGAGCTGGTCCAGATCCCGTCGCAGAAGGAAGCCGACGACAACATCGTTTCCTTCTGGGTGCCGGCGGCAGTCCCCGAGGTGCTACGGCCGCTCACCTTATCCTATACGATGAGTTGGTTTTCCCGTGCAAAGGCACCGCTCGCCGAGGTAGTCTCCACGAGAACGTCCCGAGGAAGACAGGATCACTCCCGCAGGTTCCTGGTCGATTTTGTCGGAAGGAAGCTCAACTCCCTGGGGAAGGACGCCAAACTGAGTGCCGGGGTCAGCGTAGGAGGCGGCAAGATAATCGAGCAACACCTGATTAAGAATCCTTTTACGGGAGGATGGCGCCTGGAGGTTGAGGTGCTTCCCGATGAGACGGGGATTTTGGGGAAGGTCCTGCCCGACAAACTGAAGAAACCGCTCGAACTGCGGGCACTGCTCCGGAAGGATAATGAGATCTTGACCGAAACCTGGAGCTATGTTGTGTATCCCTGAAGGAAGCGAAAATGGTCGACCAAGACTGGCTCTGCGCCAGAGACCGGGCACTTCTCTACGTTCGGGCCCGTGAGCTCCCCGTTATCCAGGGGGTTGAGACTACGCTCGAGGCACTGGAACGGGCGCAGCGAAACGTGGCCCGCTTCCCCGAGCGCTCTCCGACGGCAGAGACCATGCGTGTTCTGGGGGAATTGCTGGGGTCCGCACCCGACCCCACCCTGCGCGAGGAACCAAAACCGGTTTGTCACCCGCCGCTGCATCGCGCCAGCATGGTTCCTCGCCCCCTGCAGCGACGCCTGGGCAGGACTCTTCCTCTGCGATTCAGTCATCCGCGCCGCGGCCGTAGCGCTTCCACACCAAAAGGAGACTTGCGGGCGCCGGAGGCGTCGCCCCAACCCTGGGAAAAGGCTGCGTTCTGGAGGCGGATGCTCCTGCTACTCCTGGTCGTCCTCACCAGTTCGGTGATCAGCGATTTCCTGTCCATTCTGCTCCTGCGAAGGGGCAGCTTCGGTCTGGAGATGCTCCTCGTCGTTCTCTCCACGGTTCTCTTCGCCTGGATCTCCTTCGGCTTCTGGACCAGCATCTTCGGCTACCTCACCCTGCGCCGGCAGGACAGGTTTGCCCCCTCCGCTGCGCCGGATTCCCCTGTCTTAACCGAGGCCAGGATCGCACTGCTGCTCCCCATCTGCAACGAGGGGGTGGACCGTGCGCTCGCCGGCCTGCTCGCGACCTTCCGGTCGCTGGAAGGGACCGGAAGGCTCGAGATGTTCGATTTCTTCATCCTCAGCGATACCAGCGATCCGGATACCTGGATCGAGGAGGAGGCCGCCTGGGCCGACCTGTGCCGCTGTCTGGGGAGCTTCGATAGGATTTTTTATCGGCGTCGGCGCGTCAACCTGAAACGCAAGAACGGCAACATCGCCGACTTCTGTCGACGCTGGGGACGCAACTACCGCTATCTTGTGGTGTTCGACGCCGACAGCGTCATGACCGGCCCGACACTGCTTCGCCTCCTGGAGACCATGGAGCGCAACCCCGGTATCGGCATCCTCCAGACCGCACCCCTGGCTATCAACCACGACAGCCTCTTCGGGCGCCTGCAACAGTTCGCCAACCACGTTTACGGACCGCTATTTACCGCCGGCCTTCATTTTTGGCAACTCGGCGACGGCCAGTACTGGGGGCACAATGCCATGATCCGGGTGGCACCTTTCATGCTGTACTGCGCTTTGCCGAGGCTGCCGGGACATCCTCCCCTCGGAGGGGATATCCTTAGCCACGACTTTGTGGAAGCATCGCTGATGCGTCGAGCTGGTTGGGGCGTTTGGCTCGCCTACGACCTGCCAGGAAGCTTCGAGGAGACCCCCGCTACCCTTCTGGAGGAGCTGAAACGCGATCGGCGCTGGTGCCAGGGGAACCTGCAGCACATGAGGCTTCTTTTGACGCGGGGCATCTTTCCCGCCCATCGGGCGCTGTTTCTTAACGGTGCCATGTCCTACGTGTCGGCCCTGCTCTGGTTTCTCTTCCTCTGTGCGAGCACGGCAGCTGCTTTTGCCGAGGCCCTGGTCGAGCCCAACTATTTTCCGCAGAAATTCAGCCTTTTTCCGCACTGGCCGGTCTGGAGGCCGGCGTGGGCGCTGATCCTCCTGGTCACCACCGCCGTCATTCTCTTCTTACCGAAACTGCTTGCCACGCTCGATATCATGCTACGTCAGGGGCGGGGGAAGTCGTTCGGGGGAGGGGGACGACTCCTGCTGAGTGCCCTGTTCGAAGTTCTCTTCTCGGCGCTTTTGGCTCCCATACGAATGCTGTTTCACAGCAAGTTCGTTTTTCTGACTCTGACCGGTCGGAAGGTAGGATGGGGGACGGCGTCCCGAGGCGATCGGGGCACCGGTTGGCTGGAAGCCATCAAGTTTCACGGCGTGGAAATGGCCCTCGGCGTCATCTGGGGCGCCGCCATGTATCCGGTCAACCCTTCCTTTTTCTGGTGGCTTACGCCCATTCTCCTTGCCCTCGTCCTCTCCGTCCCCTTAACGGTGTACTTCAGCAGGACCGAAACCGGGGGATGGTTCCGCCGGGCGGGACTGTTTCTCATCCCCGAGGAGACCGCCCCACCGCAGGAGCTGGTCTGGTTGAGACAACGGCTTCAAGAGCTGCGGGAGGCTCCCCTACCTCTGGCCCTCGCATGGGGCGACGGCTTCCGCAGGGCGGTCGTCGATCCTGCCGTTCTTGCCCTGCACCTCGCCCTTTTGAGGGGTGATCGGAAACTGGCCGCGCCCATTATCGCCCGACGTCGAGATCTCAGGGACAAGGCGTTGCACCAGGGTCCCGACAGCCTGACCGCTGCCGATAAGCTGGCCCTGCTTTACGACCCGGAAAGCATCAGGCTGCTGCACCGAGCGGTGTGGGGGCTTCCTGACGAAGATATGGCCGCTCGGTGGGGACTAGTACCCCGTCCGGCTTAAAATTTCGGGCACAGCCTCTTTAATTTTGTCCTGGCGTCGGTTGTGAACTGTCAGTTTATCTTCTTGATTTGGTTGTTCCTGTTTGTTTGCCAAGAATCAACTTCATTTTTCATTGTTTCTATGTCAGCGATTCGACGATTTAGACATTGTCCTTGCAAAACACTGAGTTCAATCTCTGCGATATTGAGCCAACTGCCGTGCTTAGGTGTATAGTGAATCTCTAACCTTTCTGCCAAGCGCCTTGCTTCCTCGGGTAGGAAGGCTTCATAGAATGAAGCGGTAGAGTGAGGATTCAAATTGTCCATCACAAGTACAACCTTTTTTGCATCAGGATAGCGTATGTCGAGCATTTCCTTTATCTGTGCAGCCCAGTCTATTTTGGTCCTGAATCCTCCAGATGGAAAGCGAGCTCTTCATAGGTGAGGCAGCGGTACTGTTTAAGTACGCATGCCCGAAGCACCTGCTCGGCGGTCATCCCTTTGCGCACAGTTTCCTGGCGACGATTACGGATCAGATCGTTGTAGACCCGATCCAGCATCTCCGGGGTGGCATCAAGGATCTCAGAGAAGACACCGAGTTCCTTGCCGATGTCGTGTCGGGCTGTGACGGAAAATAAGCTCATCTGTCGTGTTAGTTTTTGTCGCATCCGGGCCGCTCATGTCGTCATAATACCCAATGATTACAGTCAATTACGGCGCGGTTTATGGCACAAGTAAGACAAAAACCGAAGCACTTTTGCTATATTTTTCAATAATTCAGGAATCTTACGTTTCCGGATGGAAACTACATATGACATTTCTGCTAAATTTCACGGTTCCGGCTGACGGGTTTTACTTGCAATTAGATTGGTTTAACTATTTATACCATATAATCAGCTACTTGTGCTTCCAGTCTCCGATTTCTATTGCCAGGTGCGTTTAATGCTATAATTGCAAGATAAGTAAAATCCAATTTATAGGCAAAAGGAGATTAAAAAATGATTCAGGGAAAGGACCAGGAAAAAGGACACGCCGTCGTTAAGGAAACCTCCACCCCCTCCACCACCCCCAGCAAAGACATCACTCTTTGCACTGAGCACAACAAGGATAAAGCTCTTTGTGCAGGTCTGCACCACTCGAAGCCTGTCACTGGCACCGGACACCAAAAGAAGTAGCTCTGCCGAAAAAAAGGAGATCATTCATGGATAAAAAAATCGCAGTTTTTGGAATGTATCGAACACGTCAGGACGTCGAACAAGCGGTTCAGGCTCTGCAAACTGCAGATTTCCCTAACACCGACATATCCGTTCTCTTCGCGGAAAGCTCGGGGACTAAGGTTTTTGCGCATGAAAAGCACACCAAGGCCCCTGTAGGCAGCACAGCAGGAGCTGGGACTGGCGCGGTCATTGGCGGTGCTTTGGGCTGGCTCGCGAGCATAGGAGTATTG
>Ga0209125_1000744_pt1 | contig 37676 bp, 39 predicted proteins | sample BarGraIncub1131A_FD_184503 | JGI IMG/M metagenome (GOLD analysis project Ga0209125, IMG submission 184503) | Arctic peat soil microbial communities from Barrow, Alaska - Barrow Graham LP Incubations 11-31A (SPAdes) (version 2) | ecosystem: Environmental > Terrestrial > Soil > Wetlands > Peat... | reverse complement strand
TCCATAATTAAAGTATATATCAAAATGTGTATGTTGTCGATAACTTTATACACATTTTAGAATTTAATTTCCTATCCTATCCATCCCACACCTTAAGGAGTGGGCTTTCCGCACAAATTCATTGTAAGTTGTATAATACAACATTTAAATTCACGAAAGAAAAACTACTTGTCCATCACAAGCTTTTTCTACTGAATAACCCTCTCTTTTTAATGCACAAGCCAATACATCTAAAATGCTTTTTTCATCATCTACTACAAGTATTTTTTCATTCAAATTTTGCACCTCCATTTTGAAAATGTTTTAAAACTGAAAGAGATATAAATAATATTATAATAGTTGAGCAAAATATATGCTGAGGTGATTTAATGAGAAGAAGATTAAGTAGAATGGTTACTATTATAATAATTATAATGGTCTCTACTAATAAACCTTATTATACTGTTTATGCTAAAAATAAAGTAGTTAATAATCAAAATATAGCAAAAAATTATTTGGTGCTTAGAACTGCTTCACCGTGCATAACTAAATCAGTTAATGAAAATAGAGCAATAAGTTTAAGTGAAGCATTAAAAATTGCCTCTAAAGCGTCTAGAATATGGAATTTAAAGGCTGAGTTAATGTTTATTACTAGTATTGACAATGATGACTTGAATGTAATGGATGATGGACACGATGGAAATAGACGGTACTGGAATTTTATGTTTATCGTTCCTAGAACGGAAAAACAGTTGATATTAACAATACATGATAAAAAGATTGTTAACAACCACCCTAATAATGGACCTATAACCAATAATGGGTATATAAAAAATGAAGAAATTAAGCTTACCAGTAAAGAGGCAATAGAGAAGTGTAAAAGTTATTATGAAATTATTCCAGGACAAAATTGGGCATCTGGATATCATTTTACACTAAGTAAGCAAGATAATATAGTTGTACTTGCTGTTGTATCTTTAGATAAAGAAGGATATTTTACAAGAACCATGTTTAATGCTACAACTAAACAACTGATTTCTGGAATACACAAAATTCCAAGGGGAGGTGGCTTGTTTAAGGAAGGCAGTAAAATTAATTTGAATAATGGAAAGCAAGTATCGATGGAGACTATATCTATTTCACCAAACTATGCAAATGATAAATCGATGATTGTTTCATATTTTATTAATCCATATAAGACAAACATGTCGCTTGCAGCTAGTATAACAACAGATAAAGGCATAAGCTGGCACGTACTCACTATGAAGGATATGTTTTTTAAAATTTTCTTTTCAAATTCATATTCTACTGATAACTTAATATATGCAACTACACCTAAAGGATTGATTGCAACCAACGATAGTGGAAAGACGTGGAAAAATATTTTAGTATCCCAGTCTTATATTTTCGATATACATACAAATAAACAGAAGATTTTAGTGGATGCTGAAGATGGACTATATATATCACTAAATAAAGGAGTTACATGGAACAATTTAAATACTCCATCGAAGGTTTTACTTGCTGATTTTGATTTAGACGGGAATATATACATTCTCTCTAATAATAAAGTTTTAAAAGAATCTAATAAGCTATGGATGGATATCAAGGTTCCTTTGTTAGGTCGTATTATGGGGTTTAAACTATATGATAAAAACTTAATTGCTTACTCATCTGATTGCATACAAATGCTAAATATGAAAACAAGTAAATGGAAAGGGATTGAAAAATTTAGTGGAATTAATAATATATTTATTACCTCAAATAATCAAATATTTTGTTTATTAGAAGATAGAACCTTAGTAAAACTGACAGAAAACAAAGGATTTAATACATGGAAAACTCGGAAAGTAAATATTAATAGTGAAGGAAAACTTTTCGATATAGAAGAAGATAGTGATGGAAAATTATACTTTTGTATGAGCTCAGAAGTAGTATGGGAACCTACTACTAAAAGGATATTTAAGTAGAGATAAAGTGTAAGCTAAATGAAACAGACTTCTAGTGGATTCCGAGGAATCCACTTTTGGTGTATAATTTAAGTATGATTAATAAAGAAACAAAATAAGGAAGTCAAAGTCCGGATATCAAGCTAGTGTAACAGTTTATGAATGTGAGGATTGTGATGCCTGCCAATATAAAGCAAAATGTACAAAAGCAAAGGGTAACAAAAAATTCCACTTAATTATATCCTTTTCATTAGATTTACTGTCTTAACCAATTTATCTCTATCAAGCTCTTCATCACTATTATCAAATTGCTTAATTTCAACATGCTTCCACAAACACTTTTTGAATTTTAGGCTTATTATAAAAACATCCCAATTGGCAAGTTTCCAATCATCTCTTGCTATATTACGTTCCTTTATTCTTTGACGTAATACTTCTGAGCTAACTGTTACTTCTAAAACTAGAGGAGTAGAGTCTTCCCAATTGTATTTTTCTTTAAGATTTTGTATATACTCTTCATCTGAAAAATAGCCTAAAAATGGTGCATCTAGCACTACGGAGATACCATTTTCTATATTATCTGCAGCAACCTCTAATAAAGTTTCATACTCTAATGGCATAATCTCATTTTGATAAAATTCACAACCATCTCTCTCATTAGGAGAAATTTGCTGAGTCTCCAACAACTTTCCAGTAAACTTATTGCAGACTACATCTTTATCTAAGTAACAAAAGTGAAAATGAGATGCTATCATTTTACCAACTGTAGACTTTCCCGAGCCTGGTGCTCCTACTAAAAATATCACTTTAGGTGCCATATCTATTTTCCTCCTTTTTATTATTTGATTTATCGTTGCTTATAGATCTCTAAATTCATTAATTTTATTAACTAATTATATTTAGCAATTAACTAATTATTCTCTTTCTTTAGAAATACTCCATATGAGAGAGCTCCAAGAAGTAGTAACGTTGCACCTATCAAAAACACATTATTCATGCTTCCAGTTTTATCTAGTATAATACCTGTTACAATTGGAGCCATTGCAGCTCCCAAAAATCCGCCAAAATTTTGAATTGCTCCTAAAGAAGCGACCTGATTACTTGGTGCAATATCAGAAGCAAGCGTCCAAATAACACCAGAAGGTAATTGAGAAGCAAAGTAACCTATTGATAATAATATAACGCTTCCTATTGTGCTACTTATAAATGGTAATGGAGCTACTGATGCCGCAGCAAGGATTGCACCTCCAACGATTGGGAATTTACGTGCAGTTATTGCGTTTACACCTTTTCGGATTAATTTATCAGATATAAATCCGCCTAAAAGTACGCCAATAATTCCAAAGAAAAATGGTATAGAAGCAACTAGTCCCATTTGTTTTATGCTAAAACCACGTGCAGTAACCAAATAACTTGGGAGCCAAGTTAGATATACCCATATAGTAAACATTATCCCAAAATTACCGATCATCATAAACCAAGTATTTTTCTTTTTAAACAGTTCTCCCCAAGAAGCCTGTTTTTCTGAAGACTTTGCCTGTCTTGCCTCTACAGCAGCCTCTAAAGAACCCTTAATTGCTATTGTTTCGTCAGATGTTGGATTTCTATATAATTTCTGCCATGCTAATAAAACTAAAAGTCCTAATACTCCTATTACAATAAACATACTTCTCCAACCGACAGTAATCATCAATATAGTCAAAATTGGAGGAGCAATTGCATTAGCGATTTGAGAACCAGTATTAATAATAGAAACTGGTAATCCACGTTCTTCATTAGAAAACCAAGTTTGATTTACTTTTAATCCAGCTGTAAAAAACGGTGATTCAGCTACTCCCAAAATTGCACGCATAATAAAGAAGATGGGATAAGAACTAATGAAAGATGTAATAATAGTTATTGTGGACCAAGATCCACAAGCAAAAGAGAACATCTTCTTCGGTCCGAATTTATCTACTAGCCATCCAGACGGCAAATTTGCAATTGCATATGGCCATAAAAATGCAGAAAGTAAAATACCCATTTGAGTTGATGATAATCCAAATTCTTTAGAAATAGTTGTATTTGCGATACTTAGGTTTGCCCTATCAAGGTAATTTACAATTGCGCCAATAAGTAGCAAACCAACAAATGTCCAGCGTATGTTCAAATGTTTTTGTGCAGTATTAATCGTTTTTGTATCAATTGTTTTCATATCAGAGTTAGTTTTGGTATTTCCATCTAGTTTCATTTTAATTCCTCCAATTAAGTTTTTGATTTGGTTTTTGATTTTGTTTCAATTAATTCTTTAAGTTATAAAATATAATCGTTTTCATTTCATATAACCGTCTTCATAAAATATACTTATTGCAACATATCATGTGCTGCATATTATTTGTAAAGCCTCACGGTCAAATAACTTTACAAATAATACAACTACAATGTTAAACAACTATTAATTGTATTTTAGTTGCCCAATCTACTTTCTTTAACTGCTTTTAAAAATAATTTAGCTGCCTCCGTTACTTTTGTATAATCGCCGTCTTTTTGTGCGGCTTTAGAAATAAAACTTCCAACCCCAAGACAAGCTGCTCCTGCTTTAAACCATTCTTTAGCATTTTCAGGAGTAATACCTCCCATTGGTAAAATAGGTGTTTGTGCTAATGGAGCTTTAACTGTTTTAACATATGCTGGCCCAAAAAATTCAGCTGGAAACAACTTTACAATATCTGCACCTGCTTCCATGGTTTCTAAAATTTCTGTTGGTGTAAATGCTCCACTAATTGAAATAGCCTGATAGCGATTTGCCATTTTAATCATCTCACGATTTAATTGTGGGCTGACTAACATATTCGCACCTGCTAAAATAGCTGCCCTTGCGGTTTCGGCATCAAGTACAGTACCTGCTCCTATAACAATACCTTTCTCTTTATATTTTTCTGATAATGTTTTAATGATTCCCAATGCATTTGGTACACTCATAGTGATTTCCAAAGCTAAAATCCCACCGGCGATAGCAGCCTCTGCTACCTTCATTGCTTCTTGTTCGTCGCCTAGGCGGATGACTAAAACAATTCCTGTTTCATCAATTTTCTTTAAACATTCCATTTTGTCCCACATATATGTTTTCCTCCTGTAATATTTTTGATTTTATCATAAATATATACTCAGTTTATTTCTACTAATCTGATCTGAATAAGCTCAATAAGGCATATACAATTTACTGCCTGTATATCCAAGCTTCCTGGAAATTTGCATGGCAGTTTCCGTCAATGCTTCCGAAATAAATATTTTTCTATCCTCACTCATAGTATTGTATAAACTAGCAACACTAATCGACGCAACCGGACCACCCCACTGATCATAAATTGCAGCACCCATGCAGTACATTTCTGTATTATCCTCACGATTATCAATTGAGTATCCACGGTTTTTAATCTCTCGCATATCTCGTAATACTTCCTCCAAAGTGCTATGAGAAAATTCTGTTTTATTTAATAGAGGATTTTTACTAAGTATTTTCTTAATTTTATCTTCTGGGTATGCAGCCAATAAAGCTTTACCAACACCAGTTGTATGTAAGTACCTTCTAGCACCGAGTTTAGCAGTTGGTCTCATAAAGGAATGATTTTCTGCCTTGTCAAGATAAACAACATCTCCGTTATCCTCTATCCCAAGGAATACTGTACTCCCTATTTGTTTATTTAATTGTTGGATATAAGGCCTCGCCTGATCAGTCACTCCCAGATTAGAAAGGTAAGAACTTCCAATTTCAAATGATAACAAACTTAATCCATAAGTTTTTAGGCGTTCATCCTTTACTTCAAGTAACCCCTTATTAACTAGCGTTTGAATTAACTCAAATGCACTACTTTTCGGCCATGACTGGGCGTGGCAAATTTCATTTAATGCTAAAGGAGCATCACTGTGTGCCAATAATACTAATAGATCCACAACCCGTGCAACTGATTTATTTTCTTTTATATTATCCATATCATCACCCCTTGTTCGCATATACGAACGTCGTTCTCGTTTATCATGATTACTTTTACATCGTAACCTTGTTTATCATAGTTGTCAATACCTCTAGCTTCAAATTTGCTAATGCACTCAATAGAATATAAATATCTAATTTCACTGCAGTGATTTTTAAAAAATATAACTAATAATAAAAAAAAAAGAAATCGATTATACGATTTCTTTTTTCTTTATTAAATATTTATCATATATGTTATAGTATCCTAAATAAAAAATTCCTAGACCTATTAACGAACCTGCAAAGTCTATCAGTACATCACTTACAAGTGAGCTCCTACCGACCACAAACATTTGGTGATATTCATCAGTTACTGCAAATAATAAACATATAAACATAATATAAATCAATGCATTTTTTCCTTTTACACCGCTCAAAAACAAAATATTTGAGGAGAAAATAGCTAACATACAATACTCAAAGGCGTGCGCATTTTTTCTAATAATTAAATTTATTTTTTCATCTTTTGAACTATTTGGGAGCACACTAGGTTTTGCCTTCGCTATATTTTTTTTACCCTCAAGGGCATTCCTATCATTTCTTATAGATTCAACAATCTTATAACTTCTCGAATTTGATACAAGGCCTGGCCTTGAAGAATTATAAAATATAAATCCCATCCATAATAAGCATAATACAATACTTAGCTTTTTCAATATACCACCATCCACTTTTGTAATAAGGTACATTGTATCATATTATTTAGTTTATTGCTTTTGATATATAAACTAAATCATAAATATTAATAATTCCATCATTATTGATATCTAATATATCTTTGAACTTAGAGTCCCCCTCACGTGAATTATAAGCTTCCCCAACTAATGCTATGTCTTTAATATCAGTTGTTCCATTTTTATCTACATCAGTAACGCCATAGACCACAGATGGGCTTGCGATGCGCATGGCACCAAAAGCATCTGCAATAGCCCCTGAAGATATTTTTTTTACTGAAATAGGTAACTTATTAGTGCTTTTCATTATACTATTCTTCACTTCTATTGGTGTTAAATTCATGTTCGTACTTAAAACAAGCGCCGCCACTCCAGTAACATAAGGTGTAGCCATAGAAGTCCCACTTTTATAATCATATCCACCTGGCACTGTGCTATAAATATCACTTCCTGGTGCTGCAATGTCCACTGAAATAGCCCCATAATTAGAAAAAGTTGATAACGTGCCATCCGATTTCATTGATGCTACTGATATTATATTAACTAAATCAAAACTTGATGGATAGTTTTTAACAGCATTATCATTGTTCAAACCATTCCCATTAGCATCACCATTCCCTGCTGCACACACAAACAAGGCATTTGAGTTTTTAATGGCATCATATTCTGTTTGGGAGAAATCCACACCACCAAAGGAACAATTAAATATTTTTACACCATGACTGATGCCGTATTGAATAGCACTAACTACATCACTTGTATATAAATCACCTTGGTCATCAGCCACTTTCAAAGGCATTATTTTAACAGTTGGTGCAATTCCTACCGTCCCTATACCATTAGCTGACGCTGCTATTATTCCACTAACATGAGTTCCATGACTATTATCATCAAAACAATCGTTAGTTCCATATGCAAAATCCCACCCATTATAATCATCTATATATCCATCATTATCATCGTCTTTTCCATTACCAGCTATTTCTTTATTATTAATCCAAATATTACTTTTCAAATCTTTATGATTATAATCTACTCCAGTATCAATTACACCAACAACTAAATTCGGATTACCAGTAGTAGTCTTCCAGGCATTTTCCACATCGATGTCCTTCCCCTTTGTTGTAGTGTTTTTTAATCCCCACAATTTACTAAAATCTGGTTCTAGCGATGGAGAACTGGATACCTTGCTGATATAATTTGGTTCTGCATATTCAATATTTGAATCGTTATTTAGATTTAATAGAACCTCATCAAGGTCATATTTTTTACTGTCAAATTTAACTACATCTAGCTGGTTGTTTAGATGTTTCTTAGTTCCCATACTGTACTTTTTCCCTACTGACTCAACTGACAACTTACTACTACCTGCTTTAACTTTTACTAATATCTCGCCTTGCTTAAAATTTTTCTTAGCCTTATTTTTTTTATAAATGCTCATTACCTTTGATTTTGTACCAGATTTATCATTTTTAATACTACTATTCAAAGTATTATTAGTTACAGCTTGTACCCTATATCCATATATACTAAGTATAAATACAATTGTCAGTAACTTGCTTAAAGTCTTTTTTTTCATAAGTTCCCCCAAATTATTAATTATTAATTATTAGTTTTGCTATCATGTTTCTTCTTATAAAAATATATTCCACCTACAACTGCTAATACCAATGCAATTGTACTACCAATTAGTACTTCCATATGCCACCCAGTATTGGGTGTGGACTTAGCTTTATTTATTTCTTGAATTTTGGCAACAGCACCCCCCTTAAAATCATATCCTTTAAATTTATACGTAATTTCTTTAATATTTTTATTACAGAGTTGTATTTTAAGATTGTTAATTTCATTAGGACTAGCTAAAAATGGTAAACTTTTCATGTGGAAACTATCTTTCTTAAGAACTTTTGCATTTATTTTTAAAAAAGTTCCTGAACCTGAAAAGCCATTAGTTTGACCCACACATGTAAATCCACCAAAAACTGCTATTCCCTTTGCATTATCTATTTTATTTCCAACATCAAAAGTATTTACCCCAGCTTTTTTAATTAAATCGCCTTTTTCAAAACCGATAATTTTCAAAATTTTAGGGTCATACTTTAAAGTCGCTGATCCAGAATAAAGACTTTCTATACTATCTACATTTATCAATATCTGAATGGCTTGTCCTGCTTCTATACCACCTTTTATACCTACAATTAGTGATGTGGGAGTTGATGCTTTGACATCCCTACCATAGATACATAGTATAAGACATAAAAAACATAACATTAATTTTTTCATAACAACCAATACCTTCCCTCTATCTTTAAATTTGAAATCATGTAGTGTATAATGTACATTATACACTTTAATAATCGTACAAAAACATAATTCCTTGATACAAAGAATATTTATATTTTACTTCATTATTATTAAAAGTCAACGATAATTATAATAAAGACCAAATTAAGGGGGAAATACTTGAAACTTAAAAAGATGACTTATTTTCTAATATCATTTTCATTATTTACATGTATGTTTATCTCAAGTGGCATAAATGCAAATGCGGCGACTTTAAGTAGAGTTTCCTATTCTGTAGATAATGCCTTCATACAAGTTGGACAAACCTTTAACATCTATGTTAATTGTCAAAACATAAGTGATCTTTATGGGGCATCTGTAGATTTTAAATATGATGCTACCATGTTAAATATACTAGACATTACTGAAGGTGAGGTATTTACCAATTCAGGCAAAATTCACAATACAGTACTGAAGACGACCATCCCAGATGCTACCGGGATCGTGAGTATGGGACTTTCACTTCAAGGTAATGTAGCTGGTTTTATCGGAAATGGCAAACTATTTGTCATAAAAGCTACTGCTCTTAAAACTGGCACGGTTAACTTAAAAACCACTAATGATTCATCTAAGCTCGCAACAAACGGACTAAACATGTGTGTCAATTTAGCAAACAGTACTGCCGATGCTAAAATTGCTGCTCTTACCTATTCGAATTATAGTTTTTCTATTAATAAAGCTGTTGATAAGGATTCTGTAATAATTAGCGATAATTTTCCTACTACAATGTTACCTGGTCAAAAATATCATGTTAAAATTGTAGTTAAAAATACTGGTTCTAACACTTGGACAGCTGCAAAAAACTATAAACTTGTTCCTGTAGGTTATAGTGATCCCTTCCACAATTATAAACTTGTTTTGTCATCAAGTGACAACATTCAACCTGGACAAACTAAAACTTTTACTTATACAATGATAGCACCTTTAACTCCCGGAACATATACTACTGACTGGCAAATGTATCAAGAAGGTTTACTTTGGTTTGGACAAAGCGTAGTTAAACAAATTATTGTAAAGGATCCAACTAAAACTTCTTTAATTGTTAGAAATAATATCCCTACAACAATGGTACGTGGCAAAAAATATAGTGTTCAAATTGTAGTTAAAAACACTGGTTCTGACACTTGGACGGCTGCGAAAAACTATAAACTTGCTCCTGTAGGGTATAGTGACCCATTCCATAATTATAAACTTGTACTTTCATCTAATGATAAAATTTTACCTGGACAAACTAAAACTTTTGCTTTTTCTATGAAAGCACCTTCAAGCAAAGGAACATTTACTTCTGATTGGCAGATGTATGTAGAAAAAACTGTTTGGTTCGGACAAATCGTAGTTAAACATATCATTGTAAAATAAATAAAGTTACAATATCTTTAATATCAGTAGATGATATCCATGCCCATGTCTTTAGAAGCTTTAAATACTGCTGATGTTTTCGCCTGCCTAGACGCATCTGGCCTCTCAACGGCTATTCTATCAATTTCTTCTGTAATAATTAGATTATAATGACCTATTAAGTAAAAAATTGTATCCTATACTCATCGTGTAAATATATTATTTCTGAATAGATAAATCAAATTTTATATACATATTCTTCTTAATAACCAACATCCACATATACAATTTAATTTCATTACATATAGTATAGTATAATAGAATTAGATAGAAACAAATTAAACTAATTATAAAAGGGAGAATAATCAATGTTTTATATAATGAAAGCTATTGCTAATCTAATTTTACCTCCAGGCTGCTTGATTATCGCTTTACTCATGTATATTATTTTGTATTACAGAAAAAGCAAAAAATCCCCTAAACTTATTATTGCTATATTTACTATTTTTTACATGTTATCCATACCGCTGACCTCGGACTTATTAATGCATTCATTAGAATACAAATATCAACCACCTGGTAAAATAGACGGTGATGTTGTTATTGTACTCGGTGGTGGAGCTACCTTAACTTCTCCTGATTTCAATGGTAATGGTAATCTTTCCGGCCCTGCTGCCAATCGCTTATTAACTGCTGCCCGTATACATACAAAAACTGGACTACCAATAATATTTTCAGGTGGTAAGGTTTTTAAATCTACTGGAAATGAAGCTGAAATTGCTAAACGCCAGTTATTGGATTTAGGACTAAGTAGCAATGATGTGATTATAGAAAACAAAAGCATTAACACCACTGAAAATGCGAAATTTACTGCATCTCTTTTAACAAAATATAAATTTACCAAACCTATATTAATAACATCAGCTTTCCATATGCAACGAGCAGTAATTAATTTTAATAATTCTGGAATAAAGAATTTTCAAATTTATCCTACTGATTATTCTACAAATAAAAAGCTTTCTGTAAACTTTAATTCTTTTGTACCATCAAGTTCAAGTTTTAATTATTCAACTGTAGCATTACATGAGTACTTAGGCATAATTCAATTATTAATCAAAAAAAAATAGAGCCAGTAAAAAAGTGCCTCAAAAGGGCACTTTTTTTCACTTCCATATTGCTATTCAAAACTAATTTTAAATCAACACCACTATCTCCGAATAGCTGTTACTGTAGAGCTACTTACATACCCTGTTCTCTTGTTATAAGTTACCCTATAAAAAGTTCCTGCTACTCCTGTAATATTGATCTTAGTTCCCGTAGGCATTGTCGCATATACTGAGTAGTTTGTATGTGCGCCAGTTCTTACGCTTGTTTTTGCTTTAGTTACTCCATATAATGTTTTAGCTATTGTAGCTGGTGTAGGTGCAACTATTGATACTGTTAAAGCACTTACATATCCGCTAATACCATTATAACTAACTTTGTAGAAAGAACCTGCTGCACCTAAAATACTAAGTCTAATTCCCTTAGAAAAAGATCCTTTTACTGAATAGTTTACGTGAGCGCCAGTTCTTATACTTGTAATTGCCGACGTAACTCCTACTTGATTCTTATATACTGTTGTTGGTGTAAGTGCTGATGTTTCTGTTGTAGGTACTGATAGTAATAGTTTTGCACTTACTATAGATGAGTAACCACTGTACACCTTAACAGTACCAGCCATCCTATATGCTCTAACCTTATAGTAATAATCATTGTTATTTGTAATACCAGTATTGTTGTAACTTATTGCAGTCGTTCTTGATAATAAAGCGTATGCTGCACTGCTTGATGTTGCTTTGTAAACTTCATATCCATTTGCTCCAGCTACTGCACTCCAACTAATATTAATACTATTATATAATGGTGTAGCATTAATTACTGTTGGTGGTATGGGCGTACGCACATAGAAGGCAAAAGCATCTGTTTCAACAGTTACACCCATGTTACGTACGTGCACAGATCTACCTTGGTTGTCTGCAACATATGCCGAGGTATAATTCCCAGGAGTAACCCATCGTATAAATGCAAAGGTGTGAGTTGGATAGCCATCCCAACCATTAGTTGTAAAACAAATAGTTCCTGGTGTAAGCTCTTTAATATTGTATGATGCTACCCATGCATGTGCATTTAAATAACTTAAATACTGTCCTGTATTGCATGTTGCAACTGGAACCGCTACACCTATTCTTCTCATTGCTTCACTTGAAAAATAAACACAAGTGTTCTTTGGATCTCCACCATGTAGTGCCACAGCTCTGTTTAGTACACTAGTAATATTAGCTGATGAGCTTAAGTACGATGATAATTTTGCTTCAATTTCTGTTTGACTCCGCCCTACTGTTGCAAGTATAGCTGATTCTATCTTGGTCCTATTTACACTTTCTACTCCTGCTGCTTTCTGCTGTGCTTTATCAGCTGCTACTTTCGCTTGACTAGCCGTATTTGCCCTCTGAGCGGCTATTCTGTCAATTTCTTCTTGTTTGGCTTTATCCGCATAAATCTGTGACAATTTGTTAGCTTGTACTTCATTTGAAATATATGTATTATCTTTGATCCTCACTTCTGCCTTACTTTGAATCGTCCAAATATTAGTATTTAACATTACCCCTAATGTTAATGCTGTTATTATTACTATTATCTTTCTTCGTTTCACTTGTAATATCCCCCCCCAATTTATTAATTCCTTAGAATTGTCCCTCTTCACACTAATTATATTATTTTTTCATTGTCATAATATAGTATAATTTCGATGATCATAATGTAAATTCACCTTATCATGCCTAAGATGTAGAACACTGTATTCTATACTAATCGTTTAAAAATATGATTTCTGAATACATTAATCATATTTTATAATTTTATAATTATTTAATTGCTTGTTGCCATGTCCTAGTTATATCTCTGTTTGAGTAATATCAACATTTGTACTAATATATCGTAGTTATTAGTACAGGCTAGTTAATCTAATGTTTTTATTTTAAATGAAATTCACATATTTTTTTGATATTGTTTTTACAATTTGTTGTTAAAATAAAACTATAGAAACAATGTAAAAAATAATCATTTGTTTTTTAATTACAACTAGGAAAGAGAATATACAAATATGTATTTAAACTGGTTTAAACTATAATAAAATTAAAGGAGATACGTTAACAATGAAAAAATTAGATGTATTTATAATAGAGGACAAGAAGAAAACCAAAAATCAAGAACTTATTGATCATCAATTAGAAGAAAAAATGTTATTAGAGAATTTTGGGGAAGAAAACATTATATTCTTAGAGTGATTTTTATCAAGGAAGCAATTTGGTAACAAATGTCTTAACGTATAAAATCAGCGTTTCATGGTCACTACCCCACCATTGAAAATTAAACTGGTTTAGCTATTATTTTAACATACTGATTACTTACATATCCAGTTATTCCATTGTAACTTACTTTATAAAAACTACCTGCCGTTCCAATGATGTTAATTTTAGTTCCAAGTGCAAAACTTCCTTGCCAAGAATATTGCGATCCTGCGCCTGTTCTTATACTTATACCGTCTCCCGTTGCGATGCCATACTGTATTTTGTATACTGTTGGAGGTGTTGCTACTACAACTGGTTTAGCTATTATTTTAACATACTGATTACTTACATATCCAGTTATCCCACTGTAGCTCACTTTATAAAAGCTACCTGCCGTTCCAATGATGTTAATTTTGGTTCCAAGTGCAAAACTTCCTTGCCAAGAATATTGCGATCCTGCGCCTGTTCTTATACTTATACCGTCTCCCGTTGCGATGCCATACTGTATTTTGTATACTGTTGGAGGTGTTACTACTACAATTGGTTTAGTTGTTATGTTTACATATTGAGGTGCTTGTATTAAACCAAATCCATATAGAAAATCTCTTCCAACTATCCCTAAGTCTGTAACATTAGTATCCAATAATTGTCTTAATTGAACGTTAGTATAATCTGGATATTTTTGTTTTAAGAGAGCTAAATCGCCAGCAACAAATGGTGTTGCCATAGATGTACCGCTCATTGTTTCATAACTATTATTTAAATAAGTGCTTTTTACATTAACCCCTGGTGCAGCAACTTCTACTTTATTACCTGTTGAAGAAAAATAAGCTCTAGTGTTATTAGAATCAACTGCTCCGACAGCTATAACAGAAGCATAGTTAGCAGGATATTCCGTATTAGTCCCTGTTCCTAAAGTGTTTCCATCATTACCTGCTGCGGCTACAATCAATAAGCCATCAGTATATGCTGTATTAACCGCAGATTCGAATGCTATATCGGACTCATCTGACCCAAGACTTAGTGATATTATATTCATCTTATTATTTATGGCCCAGTCTATACCTGATATTATGTCAGAAGTATAACCATAACCAGTAGAATCAAGCGCTTTTACAGCATATATTGATGCTCCCGGTGCTACACCTTCTACACCTCCATTTGATCCTTTTGCTGCAATAATTCCTGCTATATGTGTACCATGTCCATTATCATCAGCATATGAAGTCGTGGCTGAACCAGCTATTACATTAGTTCCACCAGCTATTAGTAAATCTGAATGTGGACCTGCACCTGTATCTATAATAGCAATATTTATACCTTTCCCAGTTAACCCTGACTGCCATGAACTTGGAGCTTTTATATCAGCAACGCCCCAATTAGTTAGTGTTGTTGCCGATGCCTTAACTATGTTGTCTTGTTCAATGTAGTCAATATTAGAGTCCTTTCGTAAACTTGCAACACTTTGTGATGTCATATCGGCTACCGCTGCATTAATATGCTTGTACTGCTTTCTGAAATGTCCACTATGCTTTGATATAACCTTACTCCTATTAACATTACTTGTTTTAAATTTAATTATATAACGCTTTGTGGCTGTTTGTGTAGTAGAACTTGCAAATGTTGTGCCTTCACATACTAAAGTTAAGGCTAGAGATGCAAAAAAAACGCTAATAAATCTTCTGGATTTCATTTCACATTACCTCCGTATATTGTTATTTATCACTAATCAAAAACAGTTCTTATAAAAAATACATTCATATTTTTATTGTTACGCAAGACTATAAATGGACTAAGCTACCTTTTTTAATATAATATTGGGTTTTACTGTTTCACCAAAAACCCAAAATCTGTATCCTAAAAAGTTAACTACTTGAGCTAATACCATTGCAATAATTTTTGCAATGAAAGGGTTCATAGAACTATTTTTCATTAATATACTTAACCCTCCCATATTTTTTCTTGTTTTCCGAACGCCTATGTTTTAAATTATAACCAATAATTACCTAGTAAATATCAAATAATTATGTGAAATTTATGTTAACGGGGGTTTTGTCGGTTTTGTTGGCTCCACCCCTTTATTGAAATGCGCAATAAAAAATACCGCAATTCATTTCTGAATAATACGGTATTCCAATGTTCAATAGAGTTCTACTATTTCTTTATTTGTATTAGCTTTTCTTCAGAAATACCTGTAGCTTTAATTATTATAACTATACTAACTCCAAGTTTTAATAAATTTGTTGCAGCTTCTACTTTACCTTCTATTTTACCTCTTTTTTCCGCTGCTTTCATTCTTGTCATTTGGTCTCGGATTTCGGTTTCTCTTGCTTCATAAGCCATTCTTGCATTTTCATCTTTTTCTACATCTTCTTTTAATAATTTTGCTGATTTAACAAAACTTAGTACCGCTGATATAAAAGCAGCAGGTGCAGGCTCTGCATTTGTTTTAAAAAGAAATAATTCATCAGTAGTAGTTGCTTAATTAACTATTGAGATCAAATTCCGGTAAAAAATTAATCCCTTTTTGTTTTTTCTTAAACACTTACTTTAAATATTCTTTAATTGCTTGTTGCCATGTCCTAGTTATATCTCCAGTAGTTAATTCTAACATATAATTTCTAAGGACTGAATATTCTGGCCTTTTTGCAGGCCTTGGAAATTCATCAGTAGTGCAAGGAAAAACTTCTGTTTCAATTCCTTTAAGCCTAAATATTTCTTTAGTGAAATCATACCATGTACAATCGCCTTTACATGTACAATGAAAAAGTCCATAATTCTTATCGTCGATTAGTTTTATTATAACCCTAGCTAAATCCACTGTACTGGTGGGTGTCCCCTTTTGGTCATTAACCACCTTTAGTGTCTTATTAGTTTTGCTTAGATTTATCATAGTTTTCACAAAGTTATTTCCATCCCCATAAAGCCACGCGGTTCTTACTATGTAATGTTTAGGATTATGATTTTTGACTAATATTTCACCTTCAAGCTTTGTTTTCCCATAAACAGTTTGTGGATTTACGCAATCAAACTCTGTTAGTGACTTATCTATATTACCACCAAAAACATAGTCTGTTGATACTTGAACAATTTCTGCGCCGATTTGATTTGCAGCTATGGCTAAGTTTTTAGGTCCTATAGTATTTATCTTATATGCCATTTCTATTTGTGATTCACACACATCCACAGCAGTAAGCGCAGCACAATTAATAATTATATCTGGTTTATTTTCATTTACAAAACTATATACTTGATTAAGATTTGATATATCTAAATCTAATTTGCCAGTAAGTATTAAATCAATTCCTTTTATCTCCCCATATTGCTTTGAAAGTTCTCTACCTAACTGACCGTTAGCTCCTGTAATTAATATCTTCATAAATCATACTCCTTTATCTTTAATCTAAAACAATTCTAATAACAATATTATAACAAATTTTTTTGATATACACACTTTTAAATGAATTTTAATAAACTTCCTCATAAAACCACAAATATTCCTTATATATTAAAATTATTGCTTATTTATCGAAATTATTCAATATTTATACGTCTGTGACGGTGAAGTACCGATAAAACCAAGATAGCTAGAGTAACTAAGTGTAATTAAAGCATTATTTGTTATTATATGGCAATACGGACGTATATTTGTATTTTTTTGGGTGTACAGTTAATTTGTTCTATGTTATATTTAGTCTAGAAGGGTTTAAATGCCCTAAAACAAACTGTAAGGGGGGCTTACTGATAATAGTCGAAATGATTAATAAACTACCTTGGCACAAAAAACTGAAAGTTTTAAGAGTAATTTACGGGTGGGGTCAAAGACAGGCTAGTGAAGAATGTCTAACAGACAAGAAGAATTATTGGCTCTGGGAAAAAGGAATTTCCTACCCAAGATCATCAAGTAGGAAAGCAATAGCAAGAGCTTATGGACTTAAAGTTGAGCATATATTCTAATTAATATTAGGGGGAGGAAATAAATAATGGCTAAATATAGACAGCTTTATACAGAATTTTGGAGTGATAGTTTCGTCCTTGATCTTACTCCAGATGAAAAGCTTTTTTATCTGTATCTTTTAACAAATAATAAAACCTCGCAGTGTGGAATATACGAACTTCCTAAAAAATTCATAGAAATGGAAACAGGTCTTACCCTGGAAACAGTTGAAAAACTAATTAACAGATTTTGCGAATATAATAAAATTTTATACTGCGATAATACAAAAGAGATTATGGTGCTAAATTGGATGAAATACAATGTCCCTAATAATAATATCAATATTATTAAATGTATCCAAAATGAGCTTAAAAAAACAAAAAACAAAGAGTTTCTAGAAATTCTCTTTGAAAAGTACCAGACCGCTCAATTAGATGTAGATAAAATTTTTGATACCCTTGTTATAGCGAAGTCTTTTGAGAATGCTTCTGCAGAGATTAAAGAAATTCATAAGCCCCTTGCAAGGGGCTTCCAAGATGCTTATAAACCACTTATAAGTAATAGAATAAGAAGTAATAAGCAAGAAGTAATAATTAAAAAACAAGAATTAATAAATAAAGAAGAAGAAGAAGAAGTAAAAACTATAATTAAAATATATGAGCAAAACATTCATGCTATTACCCCACTGGTATATAAAAAAATATTAGAATTTGCAACTCATGTAAATAGCAAAGTTATTATTTTGGCAATTCATGAGGCTGTTAATTATAATGCTAAAACCATTAAGTACATCTCTCAAATACTTGATAGCTGGATAAGTAAAGGAATAAAAACTGTTGAACATGTAATCGCTTATCAAAGACAATGGGTAAGTAAAAAGAATAAAGAGCAAGAATGGAGTGTTAAAAGTGGCGGTTTCTGTGACTATGAGCAACGCACTTATGATTTTGACATTCTAGAAAAACGACTTTTAGGAACAGCTTAATAATACGCAACTATCTTTTATATACCCTATCTAAGATATTAAAAAGGCGGTGTTTTTATTTTGGAAAAACTCATTGAAAATGCTAAGAATAAAGAAATCGGAGCAACTGAGATAATCCTCGAAAAATTCAAATACCTTATATTCAAGGAGGCAACCAGGTATCATATTCCATGTTATTCTGTAGAAGATTTGGTTCAGCATGGCTACCTATCTGTTATAAAATCTATAGCGATGTATAAGCTAGGAAGTAACAGCTTTAATGGTTATTGCATAAATGCTATCAGAATGAATTTCAAGGCTCTTTTAAAAGGTGAAATCAAGCATTTTAGAGAAGTTCCAAACAATGATATGCTGGATTTTGATGCAGCAAGTAATTATGAATTTACATTAGAGGATGAAGTGATAGCCTATGATGAAGTGAAGAGATTATATGTTGCTTTAGAGGGGCTTGATCCATACGCACGCTCAATCCTTGAGAGATATTACATTATGGGTCATTCCCTAGGAGAAATAGCATATGATAGTGATAAAAGCTACCATCACTTTGCAAGAATTAAGAGAAAAGCCCTTGAGGAATTGAGGTCACTATATTTAAATTTTTAATTCTATTGTTACCTTTATAATATGTAGTTTAAGCAAATAGAATAAATTAAATAATAAAAATTTCGCACAAAATCTTGCACCATCATATATATTAAATGAGAACAAAATGAGAGGAGTGATTAACATGGCAGTTGTATCAACAAAGGTATCAAGTGCATTAAGACTTACAATGAAAGTGGGTGTTGATGTGAATGGTAAAGACAAATTTGCAACGAAGACAATTGGCAATTTAAAAGTTACTGCATTGGATGCGGACATTTTTGCAATTGGACAAGCTATCTCTAATATCAAAACTTACCCACTATTTGGCCTAGACAGGCAAGATCAGTTTAGCTTAGTAACAGCATAGTTTTTTAGTTTAAAACCTAAAGTTTAAAAGGATTAATTTAAAGGGGGAAAAATGATATGCATAATTTAGTTATGAGGTTTTTAACAAATACAGAAGGTAAGTATTTTACTTTAACTGTAGATGACATTAAAGCAGATGAAACTGGAGTCGTAACTGTAACCGCACTGGAGATAAATGCTCTTATGAATTTAGTCATCACTGGCAACATCTTTGCATCAGCGAATGGTACTTTAACTGGCAAGAAAGATGCCAAGATAGTTACTACTGGTACAAGTATAATTGCTATAGCTTAGAAAAAAAGTGCCTATAAGGGCACTTTTTCTGTTTGTAATATAGAAAAATTTTTTTTACATGCATTGTATTTTCCTACATTAAGACATATAATTTATATATGAGTTTATATTAAAAAAATCTGTTAATTATTTTAATTTGAGAGGATGTAATCGTTATGATAAAATTTATATTTATTACAATTATACTAGCTATTACGTATATATCATTAGGCGGTTTAATGAAAGTAGCTGGTAAATCTACCCCTTTAATGCCAACTATTAATCATACTGAAGATAAAGCCGTTTAATGTCATTTAACTTTACTTGGACTATTTATATTAGGGTATCCAGTATTTACATTAATAACATCCATAATCCTGCAATTATTAATTAAGCAAAATATTTTTTACAAACATTTCCATAAAATAGAGGAAATCCCATTTTATTGTGGAATTTAATATATCAGTAAGATTGAACGATATATAAAGGAGACTACAATTATGAATGAACCAAAAATAAACATAATCATTGCTGATAGCAATAAAGATTTTTGTAATATTCTTAATGATTATCTATTAACACAAAAGGATATGGTTGTTATTGGGATCGCAGGAAATGGAGTAGAAGCTTTAAAATTAATTAAAGAAAAAAAAGCAGATTTAATAGTACTTAATATAATTATGCCTAGGCTTGATGGTTTGCTAGTTCTAGAGAAACTAAACACAATGAATTTAAATCCAATGCCTCGTATAATAGTTTTATCAACAGTTAGTCAAAATAGAATAATCCAGAGAGCCATATCACTAGGCGCAGATTGTTATGTTGTAAAACCTTTTGACTTGGAAATATTTATTAAAAATATAAGGCAGGTCTTAAATAAGACTATATATGGTTATGATGTAAAAAAAACAGTAGAATTACCTACTGTTTTTTACTAAAGAAAATTGCTAATAGACATCTGAAAATTCTACTTTGATATTTTCCTTCCCATTTCTCATTGAATTATTGAATTGCATATTTTGTTGAAGTACCCTTTTAGAAGGAAGTTTAACTGTAAACTTACTTCCTATCCCAAGTTTACTTTCAACATTTATACTGCCACCAGCTAATTCTACAATTGACTTAACTAAACTTAATCCGACACCTGTACCTTCTGCATTTCGTGATAGGGATTTGTCTATCTGGTTGTATTTATCAAATATCTTATGCATATATTCTTTTTTAATACCTATACCATTATCTTCCACAGAAATTTCAATAAATTCAATCTTATTTTTAATATTTACAGATATTTCACCACCGATTTTTGAAAATTTTATCGCATTTGATATAAGATTTAATACTATTTTATCTATCTTTTCTGGATCACAAGCAATAATTTTTTCTTCTATATCTGTATCAAAAATAATACGTATCCCTTTACTTTCAGTAAACTCAGTTACAGCCATCACCATGTCTTCTACAACTTCCACTATATCGTTATTTGATAAATTTAATTCAAAGAATCCAGATTCAATTTTTGATAAATCAATCATGTTATTAATAAATTTAGATAATCTATATGAATTTCGCTTGATAGAATCTATACATTTAACAGTTAAATCTTTCTTTTCAACTAATAAACCACTATCACAATACACAGTCAATAACTGAGCTGCTGACAATATAACATTTAGTGGTGTTTTAAGCTCATGCGATATATTTGCCATATACTCTTCTTGAGAAGAAAGTATTTTTTGTAAATCTTCATTAATTACATTTTTTTTCTTAATCTCTTTACTCCTACTTTTACTTTTACTTTTATTCATAATAAATTATCCCCCATTTTCAAAGACCTTTCACCATAATTTAATTAAAAAGAAGTTTATTACTAATAAACCTCGTTATTCACATTCTATTACAATATATTGTACACTACTATATAATCATACCATAATATGTTACATATTAGCATATTTATGTTACATATAGCATTAAATTTATGTTAAACATAATTCCACAACATCTCTTATTTAGTAATTATATACATTTAGTGTTTTTTTTGGTAAAATGATAGTGATTTTAATAAGAAGAGGGGTTACCAAATGATTGAATGTAATAAAAAGTCAAAAATTTTAATTGTGGATTATGATTTTACTAGTCGCTGTATTTTATCAGAAGTTCTTAATAAAACTAATTATGAAATTAAAGAAGCATCAAATGGAAATCATTTCTACTTTTCTTTATCATCATTTATTGTTTTCATTGTTTTATCCATAACTTCTATAGAAAATTGTCCTGTATTTTCCAAAAAATCTTTTTTTTATAATCTCATTGTTTTTGAGGAGTTTGTTAACTTCATCAAAAGCTTCTTTAGACCCCTCCGTATCCAAATTTTTTAAAATATATATTGCTCCTGTTAATACCTTTAATAATTCTTCTTCAATTAAATTGTTATATTTTAATAATTTTTGATAGTTATCTAACTCCTTTTTAATCATTATATCCCCCCAAATCCTTCTTTGGTTCTACCCCTCATATTCTCCTCCTACATCTTTCCACAAAAGTCCATTTAATGTAAGCCTAATATAACTAACAATAGGTAATGTCTTCTTCAGATAATATTAGACAATAGGATTTCTGCAAATCTTGCGAGATTCCACGTGCCGTTATCGGCAATTAAGGTTTTTGAAATTTTTGAAGAGGTTGGTTTTGCAAAAGGTGTAGTTAATTTAATTCTTGGTAGTAGACCCGTGGTTGGAAATGAAATAGCAATGGATCGAAGTGTTTGCCCTTACCTCCAATATTATATTGAAGGAGTGCTCAAACGTAAAGGCTTCTTTATAAGGTCTTTTTCTTGTCAATGCATCAAAAACATCTGCTATTGCTACAATTCTAGCGCTTAATGGGATATCGGGTAATTATTTGCTCCTCAGTTCAAAATCCATTTGTCATTTTAATTATCGAGACAGAAAGATAAACTCTTTAGCCTTTTGTAGAAATTAATACCATAAAAGTATAATTTATAGCTTAGTTTCATGGCTATATTGCCATACCCCTATTAAGATTTAAAAATATGAGTCGATAATATAATGATGATATGGAATTTTGTATTATTAATAATAAGTAATCTTTAATTAAAGTTAATAACCATAAGATTGAAATGGAGGCAATGAAAATCATGCTAAAATGGAATGATGAATATTCAATCGGTATACAGTTAATTGATGCACAACACAAACACCTCTTTGAAATAGGAAACAACGCATTAGTATTGTTAAATAATCACACTGAGGTAGATAAATATCCTGAAATTGTTCAAATAGTAGAAGATTTATTTCAATATACTAAATATCACTTCAAATGTGAAGAGATATATATGTTAGAAAACAATTACGGTGGTTATTGTATTCAAAAAGTAGAACATGACGACTTTATTAAAAAGTTGGATTCATATAACCTATCTAAGCCAGACCAAAACCATGATAAATACATTATGGAATTAATTTTATTTATCTTTGATTGGATTCTTGAGCACATATTAAAAAAAGATAAGTTAATATCAAAAGTTTAATCGATAATACCGAACGACTATTAAAGCAGCATAAATTGTATTAACACATATTTCACTTAAATGCCTCTCTGTGATACTATAATGTCAGTAATTGCATATAAATATTTATCAAGATTACTGACATTATATAAATATAATTTAACTTATCTAAAAACACCTTAAATCAACCCTAACTTTCCCATTGCTTTTTCCATACTATCAATTCCAAGGGGTTTGCTCACATAAACCTCCATGTCAGTTTTAAATGCACTCATAACATAATCAGTTTCACCCAATGCAGTGGTTACAATAATCTTAGCTCGTTTTGAAACTTCAATTTTCCTTTTTTCTTCCAGTTCACGGATTATTCTTAAAGCCTTGATACCATCTACCTTGGGCATTATGACGTCAAGACAAATAAGGTCATAGGGTTTACCTGAATCCATCCCTATGACAAATGCCTCGATGGCCTGAATTCCATCAACAGTTATATCACATTCGCCGTATATTGACAGTAATTTTGAAATAACTATTCTGCTGGTTAAATCGTCTTCAGCTATCAGTATCCTCATATAAAATCCCTCCAGTTATTTACAGGTTATAACATCTCCTCAGCCGTAACATTTATATTTACACTTCCATAATTTTCGATAATTATGGGTATGGTAATTGTTGCTATCTTGTTTGATATTTTTATTTTGTCTCCACTCAAGACGGTTGGAGGCGTAATATCTATACTAACTTTATTCTTTGAAAAAATAGTACATGTATTTCCCATAATCATATTGCCGAGTTCTGCGATGGCGCTTGTCCCAATTTCCTCCATATCAAAATCTGAAATACCACCCATCATAGTAGAAACTATTTTTTCAGCAGTATCAGAAGTCAATTCTAGGCAAACTTGACCTCTGATCTGCCCTACCACCCCTATCATAATCACCATGTCACAAACTGAAAATGGAGAAGCCTTTAAATAAACCTTGCCTAATGTTGTATCGGTATCCAAAAGAGTTTTAAAAACTCCTTGTGCTGCTTCAATAAATGGATTTATATATTCTACTTTCATAATTCCTCACCCTTTCTATTATTTTCTATGTTAGTCCCATGTTTTTCATGATTTCTCCTTATTTAATAATCGGTTTCTTAATTCAATAACTTTCACATGAAGCTTAGTAGTGATTTAAGGTTCAAAATTAAAACAATTCTTTTTCCATCATTTAGTTTTGCTATTCTATTTATATAGCTATCCTTTCTATCAAATACACCCGTGGCTTTTTCGACATATCCTTTTGAAAACCTTAAAACCTCTGACGTGGAATCTATTATAATCCCCACTCTGTTATTTTTGAACTCTACAACTAAGAATTTGGATGACTCAATGATCCCTGAATCCTGAATATCAAACAATGTTCTGAGATTTAATATTGGTATTATATCTCCTCGTAAATTAACCATTCCGCTAATAAAAATCGGAGCACCAGGAAAATGAGTAATTTCACTCATTCTGTTGATCCCTTGTACATTACTAATTTCTATTCCATACTCTTCCTGGCCGAGTTTAAAAACCACAAGATGTTGAAAATTGTTATCTTCATTACCTAAATATAATGATTTATCATTTACTGCTTCCTTGCAATCAACCTCCGAAATACCTTTGGATTCCTCTGAACTAATGAGTTTTAGAGGCTCCAGCATCATTATCAACCTTTTACCCTTATTCAGGTTATAAATTCCTTTAACATAGGAACTACTGACAATATCACTGCTCTCCTTAAATAACTTCTTCGCAACGACCGTTACATGTGATACTTTATCAACTATTACTCCAAAGGAAAAGCTACCATTGCTTATAATTACCACACGACTGGACTCATCCAACTGTTTACAATCCATACCAAGAAGTTTTCTTAGATTAACCACCTCCAGAAGCTGATTTCTGATAGAAAACATTCCTTCAATATAACTAGGCTTATTAGGTACCCTCGTTATAACTGGCAACCTGATTATTTCTTTTACATAATTAATGCTTACCCCATACTCGCCTATACCAATATTAAATATAATAATTTGCTCTTCTTCATCCTCTTTGCTCTCTAAACTTTTTAAACTCCCCACAGATGTATGTCCCGATTTCGTCACATCCTGAAGATCGGAAGCTTTTGTGATTTTCTCAGCATCTAGAAGCATCACCACCCTATTCCCATTACTAAGTATGAGAATAGAATTTATAATTCCATCATCAATTCCCCTAATGCTCCCAGGTGGTTCTTTAATAGCTGACTCTTCAACAGTTATTACCTGCGAAACCTTATCACATAAAAGTCCTACCTTGTTACCATGAATATCTGTAACAATAATTCTACTGCTATCGTCAAATTCCTTATGAGGCATACCGAACAATTTTCTACTGTCAATAACAGGTATCAACTCACCCCTTAGGCTACATAAACCAGTTATATGCAGTGGTGCATTAGGAATTTTTATAAGCTTTGGAATCCTAATTATTTCTTTTATATTACATATCTTTAATGCAAACTCTTCTTCATCCACCTTAAAAACTATCACTTCAATTTTCTCTACATCTATACTAGTTTCTTTCTCCTGGTGCACCTTGTAAGCAATATATTCTTGACTTTCTTTTTCTGCACTTAATTGTATAGTTATCGGATTTTTTTGCATTTTCGCCTTTTGTTTTTTTGCAGTCATTTCTCTTTTAATCTTTTCGAAATTATCTGAACTATTTTTACTAACTCCTCCCGCCATGTATACTCACCAGCCTTTCCACTATATGCTGAAATTGCTTGGAAGACTCTTCATCACATTCAAAAACCGTTTTCCCCATCTTACCACTTTCTGTGATTTTAATTCTTCGATAAATAGGTTCTGTTAGTATGTCACTATCTGCAAAAAATTCCTTCATGAACTCCAGATTTTCCTTGCCATCACTGGTTCTCTGATCAAACATATTGGGTACTACCAGAGAAATCATATGCTCATCCAAGTTCAAGTCTGAAAGGTATTCATAAACATTTCCAATGGCTCGTACCGAAGCAGCCTCTACCTGAACGGGCACAATAATACCATCAACAAAATGCAGAACTGCATCATTTATTTTACTTCGTTGTGGTCCGCAGTCCACAATCACATAATCATAATTAAGCTTTTCTAGGTCTCCCAGTTTATCCTTTAAAAACGAGCTTACATCAGGTTCCTTATAAAGTTCTGCATTGATTCGGTCAATATATTTTGAAGGGAGTAAATCCAAATTATCCCTTGCACTCAATATGCATTCGTGAAGACTGGTATCTTCATGTTTAACTATAATATCATATAGACTCTTATTATAGTCTTCTGAAGTAAATCCAAGGAAAAGGCTAGCATCGTTTTGTCCATCCATATCGATGAGCAATACCCGTTTCCCTTTTATAGCAAGGCCATGTGCAATATGCACCGCAATAGTGCTTTTTCCCACTCCTCCCTTATTATTTAAAACGGCATACTTTCGAAGCTTTTCATCCATTCTACTCAACCTCCTTTCAACGCGGGTGAATTTTTAATTCTCCACAAATTTTAATATATCTACAGGATTTACAATTAAGACCACTTGCCCGTCTCCAAGTAACGTTGAAGCTGATATTCCTGGAATAGAAGCCAGATGGCCCTCTAATGTCTTTACCACAAACTCCTGTTCATTTTTAAGTTTATCCACAGCAATTGCGTAATTTACAGCACCATCAGATAAAATTACAGCATTTACTTCTTCACTTTGCATATCTCTCTCCCCCGTTAGAAAAAGCTTACTGAGCCATTCAATTCCAATTGCTTCTCCTCTTAAATAAGTAAAGAACTTACCATTAAATTCATGAATACTGTTTCGACTAATTTTTACTGTTTCGACTATATACTCCAAAGGGAAAATGTAGGTTTCATGTTCTACTTCCACAATCAAACCACGTGAGACTGCCAGTGTAAGTGGTAATTGAATAATCATTTTTGTTCCTTTATCCACTTCACTCTCAACAGTAACCTTTCCCTTGATTTTAGATATATTGCTTTTAACTATATCCATACCAACCCCACGACCGGATACTTCCGTAATTTTTTTTGCCATACTGAAGCCTGGGAGAAAAATAAGGTTTATCAATTGGCTGTCATTCATTATTTCAGCCTCTTTTTCAGAGATAAGGCCTTTTTCTATTGCTTTTTGCTTCAATATCTCTGGGTTAATTCCCTTTCCGTCATCTTCTATTTCAATAAACACATGCTTGTTCTTGTTATAAGCCCTAAGTATAATGCTTCCACTCTCTGGTTTCCCTTTAGATAGACGCTCTTTTAGATCTTCAATGCCATGATCTGCTGCATTACGAATTAAATGTACTAAAGGATCGCTAATCTGTTCGATAATTGTTTTATCAACCTCTGTGTTCTCACCCTCCAGATGCAATTCCATCTTTTTACCAGTGCTCTGCGCTATGTCCCTTATAACTCTTGGCATCTTTTGAAATACTGTTTTAATTTCTATCATTCTTATAGACATAATTGCATTTTGAAGTTCATCAGAAATTCTGTTTACATAAGTCCCTACTTGCTTTACTTCCTTGGACATTTCCGGCAAATCATATTCAAAATCTAGTTTTTCAGAAATGTGCATAAATGAATTTTTCGCAATTACAAGTTCTGAAATAGTATTCATCATTTTGTCTATCTTTTCTTGATTAACCCGAATACTTTGGGGTATGCTGCCTTTTGACTTTATATCCTCAACCTTGCCTACTTCTTGGCTAGTTATTCCCATAGCACCTTGTCCTAAACATGTGGATGATTTTTCAATATTTAATATTTGTTCTTTGATTTTTTCCATGATCCCATTATCATCCACTTCATTAAATTCTTCTGAGTAAACAGACCTTATGAAAGCCTTTAAATAATCCATCATCATAAAACTTAAATCAACTAGACTTTTTTCAAACTTACATTCCTTATCCCTTATCAATGCGAGCAGGCTCTCAAAAATATGTACAACTTCCGAAAATCCCCTTAAGCCCATATAAAGACTACTCTGTGGTTCCAAAACTGCAAGGTATATTCCAGTTCCACCTTTGATACTGTGGATAGATCTGAATATTTCATTTATAGCCTCTCTGTCAACGCTATTGGTATCAAGTCTTATTAATAAATCATTTTCTATTCTCTCAATATGCTCTTCGCTTTCAATGAGAAACTGCTCTTTTATCCCATTAGCTAGTCCTGTCTTAAATTCCTCTGACTCTAGGATGTCTAAGCTTACCTCCTCCAATGGTTGTTCCTGGGTATCACTGTATTCATCCCCTTTTACTTCACAATTTTCATAGGCCCTTTTTAAATTTTCAATGATATCCTCTTCCTTATGCTCATATTTAAGTTCCAGATACATAACACCATTTTCAGTATTAAAATCTTGTTCTTTTAATACTTTTAGTAGCTTTTTTATATAAGCATTTAAAAAGTCTACATACAAAAGTATACTATCAATAAGCCCAGTGTTTACAGTCACCTTTAGATCTTTTATAGCATCAAGTGTAATTTCGATCTCATAACTTAGCCTTGTAATGCTCCCAAGCCCTACAAAGGAAGATCCCCCTTTTATACTGTGGACGCATCCAAAAATATTATTAAGTAATTCGCTGTCTTCTGAGTGGAGTTCCAGCTTCAGTATTTCTTTCTCAAGCCCATAAAGATATTTCACCCAATCATCAATAAACATTTTTAATACATCAATATCTTCCATATAGATTCTACTGCACATTATATTCACCCCTTAGCCTTGAAGAAGCATTTTAATAGTTTTTACTAATTTTTCAGGGTCTGTAGGTTTTACCATTTGTATTCTATCATCTTGTTCCACTCCGCTGAGCTTTAATTTATACTCATCCTCTGTGGAGATTATGATAATTTTAATAGCAATATCCTGCTCCTGCACATTTTTTATAAGTTCATATCCATCCATTTTCGGCATGTTTATGTCTGTTACTAGTAGTTGATATTCTTTACTAAGAAGCTTTTCAAGGGCTACAACCCCATTTTCCGCTGTCTCCACCTCATAACCAACCATTTTTATTATATAGCTGTGGAAGTTTCTTACCATTTCCGAATCATCCACCACCAGTACTTTCTTTTTATGGCTTTTCACTGGATTTCGCCTCCTCTCATTTAGGCCTTGAATACGTTATTGTGTCCCCTATTCTTTTAACCTTGTAGGCTGATGAAATCCTTCCCACAGACTCCGAGTGACCAAGAAACATAAAGCCCCCTGGATTCATTGACTCATAAAAGTTAGCTAAAACATTTTTTCTTGACTCATCATCAAAGTATATCAAACAGTTACGGCAAAATATAAAATCACATCCATTAATATTATTCATCTCATATTCATCCATCAGGTTAATTCGTTTAAAAGTTACTGATTTTCTCACATTCAGATTGACGAGGTACTTGTCATTCCGTCTTGTGAAGTATTTCTCCAGGTACTCAGGAGGAACATCCTTTATCGCTCTACTTTCATAAATTCCCATTTTCGCACTTTGGAGCACTTGCGTGTTTATGTCAGATGCTAGTATCTGGATTTCCCATTCTTCCGGCTTCTCAAGCATTTCTTGAAGAATTATGAACAAGGTATAAGGTTCTTCTCCTGTAGCACAAGCTGCACACCATATTTTTATTTTCTTGCTGTTTTCTTTTTCTTTTGCAACTATAGGCAGTACATCCTCTGCAAAATTACGTAATTGAGGGAAATCGCGAAAAAAGTAAGTTTCATTTACAGTAAGCTCGTTGATTAATCTATAAAACTCAGCGGAGTCAGTTGCAAATTTTAATATCATAAAATACTCATTTAAGGTTTCCATTTCCAGTAATTCTGCACGCTTCTCAATTCTTTTTTGTACAAAATACTTTTTATTATATTCATAATGCAATCCTGTATTTTTATAAATCAATTTTATAAACTTGTCGAATAAATCATCAGATAATATCATTCTAACACCTCTTTTTTGTACAAAGCTTGGGTGGCAGCTTCAATGACCTCTTCTACCTGGTCAGTTAACATTCTTTGCAGTATACTAACTGCTTCCCTGCTTTTCATGAAACTCAATGCTTTAACAGATGCTAGCCTTGAGAGAGTATAACGACTTAATGAAGCATCATTTACAATATTCAACACGTCATCACTGTTAAATCTGTACAAATTAGAGATAATTTTTATCTTGTTTTGAGCATCACTTTCATCCCCATAGAGTTTTTTCAAAAGGTTTAGACTTTTATCATTAATTCTATTATTCAAAGCCTTTATGGTCTTTCTTCTAATAACTGCTGATGGGTCGTTAACCATTGTAGACATAAAGCAATAAAAAGCATCATCCTCAGACCACTCTATAACATCTATCAACCCTAACCTAACAAATCCATTCATGTCATCCATTCTGGAGTTTATATAATTCCATCCCATACTTGCATCAAATCTAAACAAAACCTCCAAGGCTTCAATACCCTCTTCTCCGCTGTTACGCCTTACTATTTTCTGGAGCAATTTAATATTTACATCCTCAAAACGTGAAACAAGCTTTTGGGCTGCTGCTTTCCTGACTTTTTGGCTTTTATGCTCCAATTTTAACAAAAGGTTTTCAATTTCCTGAGTCTCGTCATCAACTGATGCCACAGCAGCTTCCTCATAATACTCAGACAGTCTTTCAACCAACAATGTATTCTTATATGAACCAACATCTGTAATAATGTGAATGGCCAGCATTGATATCTCTCTGGCCATTGAATCACACAATTCTTCCACCAATTTGTTAAATCCAGGTATTTGTTTTGTATAGATTAACTTAAGGCCCATCAATACTAATTCAGGCTCTTTGCACCCTAATATTCTATAAATAAAATCCTTAGGGATATTCTGAAGTTTTTCAACAAGCTCATAAAGGGATTCTTTGAAGAATTCCACACTCTTATTAAAATTATAGATTTCTTCCACATCATCAAGAAAAAAGTTCAACTGTAGTTTTACTAAAGCAGCAACAAAATCAAGTATTTGGTCTGAATTCTGATAGTCTAAGTGTTCCCTTAAAATTCCTTCAAGTTCCTTAATAAGCACCTGCGAAAACTCAGAAATTTCAGTTTTCGATATAAGACAAGTTAATGCAAAAATCAGATTTGAATCATCTATCACAAAATCTTTTGAGTACTTACTTATAATTGAGTCGATATTAATGTATGAACCTAAACTCCCAAGAGCCCTTACGTAGGTATTCACTAAAATATTTTTTTCCATATCGGTTACTTTTGAGGAAAAAATTTTTTCCTCCATATCACCTAACAAATGTTTTAGATTAAGGCTTGCAAAAGTCCTTAAAAGTGAATTAATAATCCATACGCTATTTGTCTTTTTTAGTATTTCACAAAGTTTTTCCTCAGCCTCTGTGTATTGCTGCTCAGCAATAACTTCCAAAGCTGCTTCCACAACATTCTCATCCTCATCCTCAAGAGCTTCCAAAGTAATCTCATAGCTTTGTCTTCCCTTTATATATTTTAAAGCATCTAATGCGAATTTTCGTATATTTCTATCCTTATCTGAAAGCTTCTCTTTTAAAACCGTTAATGACTTCTCTGAAAGTGTTATTAATATTTCAATAGCGATATTCCTTATATACGCGTCCTTTGAATAAAGGAGGTCAGCAACAACTGCAGCCGTTCGTTCATCTTTCATACTACCGATTTTTTGTGCAAGCTTCTCTTGACGATACCTTTCCTTTTCAGTGAGTAATTCTTTTATGTGTAGTTTCAATTCTTGTTCATCAAATATAGTTATATCACTATTCATGCTGCACCTCCTTTACTTTTTCACTAATTCTATTGAAAAAATCCTCAGAATCAAAAACACTTAAGATTCCATGGAACTCCGACCCGAACACATGAAATTCCTCAAGGGATTTTATAGAATCAAAGATATTAAATATTCTTCTACCGCCTGGTCCCTCTGCTATGATACAAAACTCTATATTCTGCGATTCTATCTCTCTTTTTATCTCTATCAAATCCTTCACTTCATTTTCATTCAACATAGCGCATTTACTTAAATCTATAAGAAGTATTAAAGTTGAATTCTTATTAAGCATTTCAATAAAATTCCTAAGTCTAATAATAAAATTGCTCTTACCCGATTTGAAAATACTGACTATATGTTTGCCCACTGCATAGTTATAGGCTCTTTCCATTATCTTTACCAACTGCATTTGGATATTGTAGCAAAGTTTTTCATCTAATTCTACTTGGTCATCATATATTTTAATGATATAGCTATATATCTCATTAAAATCCGTTATAAAATCATCAATTTTATTTTTCATCTTATCAAATGCTTTTATAGCCTGGCAGTGTAGATGCCTTATTAGGCTAATATCTTCACTACTTATATTAACTTCCTTAGACAAACTGAATACTATTTTATATAACTGCATAAATGCCATCAGAATATTTATGTACAAATCATTGTCATCATCAATAAAGCTATAATCCCTTTGCTCCACCTTACTTCTGCTTAAATCCACAATATTTATCTTTTCTATATAGAATAAGGTAAAGTAAGTATACAATTCAGCCTCATTAATATCTGTAGCTATAATCATTTCAAAAGTTTTTATATCATTATCACAAGAGTCTTCTGAAAAATAATCATCTCCAATACTTGAGTATACAAGAGTTCCAATTTCACAAGCACTATTTAATATCATTAGTATTATAGGGGATATCATAGGCGCATCCTCTTCAAAAAAGAAAGTTATATAATACCTATTCTCGCCTTTAGACTTTTTACTTAAGTAAGAAGCAACAATTCCAAGCTCAGCTAGCTCCGTAACAGTCTTTTCCACTTCTTTCTTATTAACCTTTACAAACGCTTCAACCATTTCTTTAATTCTTGAAGCATCACATACAAGCCCATCCATAATTTCCTTTGATCCCTGCTCATTTTTGTATTTAAGCATCTTTTTAACTGTGTCCAAACCTTTGAAACAAAGAGATGTGATACTCTGATCAAACTGGATTGAGCCGTTTCTTGCACAATCCAGCATATCTTCGATTTTATGCATAATTTTTCCAATATCTTCATATCCCACCATATAGGAAGAACCTTTTATAGTATGGGCTATTCTGAACAACTCATCTATATCAAGGCCTGAGTATTCCATTTCAAGTCTTATTATGCATTCTTCTGCCCTTTGTAGCATATCTTCCGTTTCTTCCATATATAACTGCATCATGTCATCCACTAAACTCACCTCCTCTAAAGTTATTTAACTATTTGTATTATAGCTTCTCTCCACCTTTCTAACTTTTGCACTGAATGATCAATGATATTCATTACATACTCATCACTTTTAAAAGGTTTATATATATAATCATTAGCTCCATATTCTAAGGAGCTTAGTATTTTATCCAAAGTTGAATGTTCTGTCATCATTATAATCTGAGTCATTGAATCGTATTTTTTTATTTCCCTTAATAGCTGAAGTCCATCCATTTCTGGCATTGCAATGTCTATTAATACAATGTGGTACTTGTTACATTTAACTTCTTCAAAAGCATCAATGGCGCTTTTGGTAGTTTCAACTTTATAACCTTCCTGCTCCAGGTGTTTTTTCAGTGTACATAGTACTTCTTCTTCCTTATCAACTATAAGAATTCTATATTTATACTTCATTAGCAGCCTCCCTATAATTCAAAAATCACACATAACAAAATCCTATAACCTAGGCCTTTTTACTGCTTTAATTATTGCATCTGCTATCTTATAAGAGGGTAGTACTATTTCTGCACCACCTCTTGCTATTGCTTCCCTTGGCATACCAAAGACCACTGCAGTAGATTCATCCTCAGCGATGGTAAAACCCCCAGCTCGTCGTATCTTTACCATGGCATCAGCTCCATCATCCCCCATGCCAGTCATTAAAACCCCAACTACATTTTTCCCACCATAGACTTCCAAAGCAGATTCCATTGTTACATTAACTGAGGGCATAAAAATTGTTTTAGGCGTACTTGGAAGTCTTAGTGCACCACCTTCTCCCCTAATTACCAACTGATATCCTCCAGCGGCAAGATATCCTCTGCCATTTTGGAGAACATCACCTGGCTCTGCTTCCTTAATTGGAATGCGGCAGGCACCATCTAATCTTTTTGCAAAAGAAGATGTAAAAGAGGGCGGCATGTGTTGTATTATAATTACTGCTGCCTTGAGATCCTCTGGAAGCAATGGAAGTACCTCCATAAGAGTTCCTGGACCGCCTGTAGAAATACCTATGACCACTACCTTTGATAATTTAGTGTCTTTTGTATATTCTGATTTCTTTGAGGCTCTAGCTCTCCTTGTAGGAGTTACTCTGCTGCGTCTTTCTACTCTATCCCTTATACTTTTCTTATTAACACTTTTATAAGCTAGCTTTATCTTTTGTATTATCTCTCTTCCAACTATATGAATGTTGGAAGAGACGGTTCCTGAGGGTTTTGCAACATAGTCAAAGGCACCAAGTTCTAAAGCTTCAAATGTAGTCATTGCACCTTCCTCAGTAAGAGAGCTTACCATAAGAACAGGCATTTGGGGATAATCACTCTGTATATATTGCATAGAGGTCAACCCATCCATAACTGGCATATTAATATCCATAGTAACCACATCTGGATTTAATTCATGTACCTTTTCAATAGCATCCTGGCCGTCCCTTGCTGTGCCCACAACGTCAAGACTTGGGTCAGTCATGATTATCTCTTTAAGGGCCCTCCTCATAAGGGCAGAATCGTCTACTATCAATACTTTAATTTTATCTTGCACTATTATCACCTACCATAATTTTTATATAAATCGGGCATACTCCGAAGCATAAATTTTATTAATACTTCGGAATATGCCTTTATTAATTATCACCTATGGCGATACCTAAATTTAACTAAAGCTTAAAACTTTACTAATATCAAGAATCAAAATCATTCTTTTTCCGCCCTCAAGTTTACCAACAGCCTCTACATAGTCACTATCTACCCCACTGCTCAATATATCTGGTGGTGACTCTAAAAGGCTCCTTTCAAACCTGAGAACTTCCGATACTGAATCTACCACAATTCCTGTTCTTTTCCCATTAAAATCAACTATGATAATTCTTGTAGCATCCGTTACCTTTTTTTCCGAAAGATTAAAGAGTCTTCTCAAATCCAGAGCAGGAATAACATTACCTCTTAGATTTACAATCCCTTCTATACAGTGCGGTGCCCTAGGAACCTTAGTAACTTCTGGCATCCTGTTGATTTCCTGCACATTAGCTATCTTAACTCCATACTCTTCCAGATCTATTTTGAAGGTTACCAGCTGCTCTTCTTCCACCAGTTGCGTAGTAATATTTTTCTCCTCTTCATTCTGCTTCTGGGCTTTGTCTATGCCACTAATCGAACTTAATTCATCCTCTGAAATTAATTTTGAAGGTTCTAGAATTAGAATCATTCGTTTACCATTCTCAAGCTTTGCAACTCCTTTAAGCTGTTCTCCACTTTGGGAGGAGAATTTTGGAGGCGACTGAATAATACTTGTAGGTACCCTCAAAACTTCTGAGATCTTGTCCACCATGATTCCAGCAGTCAAACTCCCCATATCTACTACTATTATTCTAGTATGGTCATCCATTTCCATCTGTGTCATCCCAAAATAAGTCCTTAAGTTTATAATAGGAAGCAAATTATTCCGCAATGAAACTACTCCTTCTACATAGGCCTCACAATTAGGAATCTTTACGATTTGTGGTACACGTATAATTTCTTTCACCTTCATAATTCCAATAGCATATTCTTCTTTTTCTAGGAGGAATGAAACAAGCTGTTCCACATCAATGGATTCATCACTAGCGCTATTTACCAATGTACTATTCTTTTGGGAGCTTTGCTCCTGCTCTTTTTGACTTTGTGCTACATTTCCATTGATGTTTAAAGCCCTGACCACATCTAAAAGCATTACAAGTCTTTTTCCATCGTCAAGCTTTACAACACCATTCAAATAGTCGGAATCCACATTTTTAACAATCTGCGGTGGTTCTTCTATATTGTCAGTAGCTACCCTCATTACCTCAGATACCTTATCCACAAGCATTCCTGTAGCCTTACCCTCCACATCAATGACAAGAATTCTGCTGTTTTCATCTTTAGTTTTTCTTTCTATATTAAATCTGGTTCTCCCATCTATAATAGGCAGCACATTACCTCTTAAGTTGCAGGCACCTTCCACATAACTTGGTGCATTAGGTACCTTGGTGATATCAGGAACCCTTATAATTTCTTTAACATCCATTATATCGGCGCCGAACTCATCCTCTCCAAGCAGGAAGGTAACTAGCTGACGCTCTACACTTATAGTATTGTTTATACCAATAGCCATAACTATTCCCTCCATCCTTTACATATTTTGTAGTTCATCAGCAAGTCCCGATATCTCTTCAATAGCTTCAGCTAATTCCTGCATTCCTTTTGACTGTTCAGCAGCTGCATTCGATGCCTGTTCTGCTGCACTGCTTGCTTCCTGAGCTGCAGCCGCAATCTGGTCTACGCCTTTTCTTGCCTGTTCTAGCGCTACTAGAGACTCATCTGAACCTTTCTGGATTTCATTGGATCCAGTAAGTATTTTTATCATATTCTCTTCAATAATGTTAAGATTGTGAGTTGTCTTCTTTGCCTTCTCCACTTCTGCGAAGGAGTTTTTACTAGAAAGGTCCGTATCCGCTGAAACCCTTTGAATCTGGTTTTGGATAGCTCTTACTAAGTCTTTTATCTTGTCTGTGTTTTCTGCAGATTCATTAGCAAGGGCTCTTATATCAACTGCAACTACAGAGAAACCTCTTCCGAATTCTCCTGCCCTTGCAGCTTCAATAGATCCATTTACCGCCAACATATTTGTCTGTATAGTGACATTTACAATGGCATCCACGATTTTATCAATTCTTCTAGTGGTTTCTTCAAGACTTTTGATGTTTTTAGCTGCATCCATTGAAATTTGCGCAGAGTTAGATATTCCTACAGTCATGTTATCAAGTGCAATTTTATTAGTTTCTAAAAGTTTTTGAAGCTCAGCTATCTTATCTGCAGAGAATCCCGCTCTTTCACTCATTTGCTTTGAAGCTACAGCAAGTTTTTCAGCAAGTATAGCAGCTTTATCCGTAAGGTCGCCCTGTACCTGCGCTCCGGAGGATATTTGCTCCATAGCCTTTAATATCTCTGCTGAAGTTGAGTTTCCTTCCTCTACATTAGCTGATAGTTCTTCCGATGCAGCTGCCATATATTCAGAAGACTTTTGAGCATCCGT
>Ga0209125_1000743_pt1 | contig 37706 bp, 40 predicted proteins | sample BarGraIncub1131A_FD_184503 | JGI IMG/M metagenome (GOLD analysis project Ga0209125, IMG submission 184503) | Arctic peat soil microbial communities from Barrow, Alaska - Barrow Graham LP Incubations 11-31A (SPAdes) (version 2) | ecosystem: Environmental > Terrestrial > Soil > Wetlands > Peat... | reverse complement strand
CTGCGATGTTTTTTCGCGCCTGTAAATCGAGTTGTTTCACGCTAAAGGTTCGCTAGCGAACCAGTGCGGATTGGATGGAGCCCCTCGCGCATGGGGTGGCGGGGGACGGAACCCAACCCGTCGGTGAGGTCTTCTGCAGCGTCTTCGCTACAATAGAGGCCTGCGACTAAATCTAGGAAATTACCGTCATGATTGAAAGCCAAGAGCCCGCTCCCTCGAATAGCGCGCTGCTGACCACTATCGATGTTGAAACCCGCGTCTCGCCCAAGTTTGCCGTGATCTGGCTGCACGGCTTGGGAGCGGACGGGCACGACTTCGAGCCGCTGGTCGATGAACTCGATCTCGAGCAGCTACCGGCCGTTCGCTTCGTTTTTCCGCATGCGCCGACGCGGCCGCTGACAATCAATGGTGGTTACGTGATGCGTGCCTGGTACGACATCGTTTCGCTCGATTTCTCGCAGCAGCGGGAAGACCCCGCGGGCGTGCGCGACTCGGCACGGCAGATCGAGGCGCTGATCGCCCGCGAGAACGCGCGCGGCATCCCCGACGAGCACATCGTTTTGGCCGGTTTCTCGCAGGGCGGCGCCGTCGCGCTGCACACGGCGCTGCGGCATCCGCGGCGCCTGGCCGGCGTCTTGGCGCTATCGACCTATCTGCCGCTGGCCGACACGTTGGCCGCCGAGGCGCATGCCGCCAACCGCGACGTGCCGATCTTCATGGCGCACGGGCGGGGCGACAGCGTGATCCCCTACGACTTCGGCCTGCATTCCGGCGAGCAGTTGCTTGCCGCCGGCTACCCGCTGGCTTGGCACGGCTACTTCGCCGAACATGCGGTCTGCGCGGAAGAATTGCGCGATATCGATGTCTGGTTGCGCGAGGTGTTCGCCGGGAAATCGTGAGATGCCGCCGCTGAAATATCTGAGCGCTTACGCCGACGACGTGCAGTCGCGCGTGCGGCAAGTCATCGCACAGGGCCGGCTGGGCGAGATGCTGCGCGCGAAATATCCGGCCACGCACGATGTGCGCACCGACAAGGCGCTCTACGAGTACGTCTTCGATCTAAAGAACCGTTTTCTGCGCAGCACCGAGCCGCTTTCCAAGGTGCTCTATGACAACAATCTGCACGTCATTCGCAACGCGCTGGGTACGCACAGCACGGTGGCGCGCGTGCAGGGCAGCAAGCTCAAGGCGAAGCGCGAGATTCGCGTGGCCAGCCTGTTCAAGGAAGCGCCGCCCGAGTTCCTGCAGATGATCGTCGTGCACGAGCTGGCGCACCTCAAGGAGCGCGCCCACGACAAGGCCTTCTACCAGTTGTGTCTGCATATGGCGCCGGACTACCATCAGCTCGAATTCGACCTGCGCCTTTACCTGACGGAGCTGGAGCTTAGCGGAAAAACGGCCGCGGCGGAGGCACGATGAGAGTCACCCTGGTTCATCCTGCCGGCTTCAACTTTGTTCCCGGACAGCCCGATTTCTCCGTCCTCGCCAATCGCATGGCGCCGACCGGCATCCTGTCGCTTGCCGCCTGGCTGGAACAGCACGGCCATCCCACCTGCGTTCATGATTGCCTCGGCCCGCATGCGCCGAGCGGCATCGTGGCCAATGCTGAGCTGATTCTCGCCACTGATCCCGAGCTGATCGGCTTCTCGACGACCACTTCCGGCTACCTGGACGCCGTTGACCTGGCCGCTTGCATCAAGCGGCAGCGCCCGCAAGTGAAGATTGTCTTCGGCAACGTCCATGTCTCGTCGATTGGCGCGCCGCTGCTCGAACACTTTCCGGAGGTCGATTACCTATGCATCGGCGAAGGCGAGGGCGCATTGCTCGACCTCGCCGACGGCAAGCCGCTGGCGCAGATCGCCAACCTGGTCTACCGCGCTGACGGCGCCATCGTCGCCAATCCCCGTCGCTCACGGATCACGGATCTGGACGAATTGCCTTTCCCTGCCTACGAGAAACTCGCCGGCTTTCCGCACGACTACCACCTGCCGCTGTTCGCTTATGCCAGGCGCTGGGGCGCCACCATGATCACTTCGCGCGGTTGCCCCTACACCTGCTCGTTCTGCGATCGGACGGTGTTTGAGCGTCTTTACAAGGTCAACTCGGCGGCCTACATCTACGCGCACATGAAACACCTGCGTGACTGCTTCGGCGTGTATCACATCAATTTCTACGACGACTTGTTTACGGCGCAAGCGAAACGTGTCTTCGAACTGTGCGAGCTGCTGATCGAAAAGCCATTGGGTATGCAGTTCAATTGCGCGATCCGCACCGGCCACACGACGGATGCTATGCTGCAGCGCCTGAAGCAGGCCGGCGCCCTGATGGTCTCGATGGGCATCGAATCTGCCGACCCGCAGATGATGGCGCGGCACAAGGCGGGTGTGACGCTTGACGCGGTGCGCGACACCGTGCGGCAGATCCACGCCGCCGGCCTGCGCGCCAAGGGTCTGTTCATCTTCGGTATGCCCGGCGAAACGCCGCAGACGGTGCGCACGACAAGCGATTTTATTCTGTCGCTCGACCTCGACGAAATGAACATGACCAAGTTCAGTCCGCTCTATGGTGCGCCGATCTGGGACGAATGCGTGAGCGGCACGACGGGCGAGTTCCACGAGGACTGGCGGATGATGAATTGCCTCAACTTCGTCTATCTGCCCGAGGGGTTTGCTTCGCGCGAGCAGATGGATGCCCTCTACAACTGGCACGTGATGCGCTTCTACAACAGCAAGGGTTACCAGCGCCGTTTCGTCCGCCGCCTCTGGCAGCATCGCTGGAGTCTCTTCCATCTGCTGAAGAACCTGCCGCGCGTGGTGCAGGCGAGTTGCTATTTCAAGGCCAACCAGCAGCGGCTGGAAGCCATCAAGAGCGCCTTCCCGCTGCACCCGCGACAGCCGCACCAACTCGAACCGCTGATCGGTGAGGCGCTGCGGGTCCGGGTTGGACGCACCCCGCGCCTGCATCGGGCGCCGAAGTCGGCGAAGGCGGCAGCGTCCGCTGACTGAGCTTGGACTCGATGCCCCTAAACCCAATGCTCTGGCGTCTTTCGCCAAGGCTCACGGCGTTTTGCCGGCCTTGGTAGTCTATGAGACAATCGAGCCCCTTTTTCAAGGCAACGGCATGCGTTCCAACGGTCAAATCTGTGAATGCGATGCGCTGATTATCGGCGGCGGCCCGGCGGGATCGACGGCGGCCGCGTTGTTGGCAGCCAAGGGGCATCGCGTAACGCTCCTCGAAAAAGCCCGTCACCCGCGCTTCCATATCGGCGAGTCCTTGCTGCCGGCCAATCTGCCGCTCCTGGAGCGCCTTGGTGTGGCCGACGAAGTGCAAGCCATCGGCCTGCGCAAGTACGGCGCCGAATTCGTTTCGCCCTGGCACATGAAGAGCCAGGTCTTCCAGTTCGCCGACGCCTGGGACAAGTCGATGCCCTATGCCTATCAAGTGCGGCGTTCCGAATTCGACGAGATCCTCATCCGCAACGCCGAACGTAAGGGCGCGACTGTGCTCGAGGGCTGTCGCGTCAAGGCGGTCAATTTCGCCGCCGACGGTAACGGAGCAACCGTCCAGGCGCAGCATGACGATGGCACGATGCCGTCGTGGCGGGCGAAATTCGTCATCGATGCGTCGGGGCGCGATACCTTTCTCGGCAACCGCTTCCAGGCCAAGCAGCGCAATCCGAAACACAACAGCTCGGCGCTTTACGGCCACTTTGCCGGCGCGCAGCGCCTTCCCGGCGACGCGGCGGGCAACATCACCATCTTCTGGTTTGAGCACGGCTGGTTCTGGTTCATCCCGCTGGCCGACGGCGTCACCAGCATCGGCGCCACGACTTGGCCGTATTACATGAAGAAGCGCGGCGAGCGCTCGCTCGATCAGTTTCTGCTCGACACGCTTAAGATGTCTCCGGCACTGATGGAGCGCCTGCAGCAGGCTACGCTGGTCTCCGAGGTCGAGGCTACCGGCAACTTTTCCTACGTTTGCGACCGCACTTGTGGTCCCGGGTATCTGTTGCTCGGCGATGCCTACGCCTTCATCGATCCGGTGTTCTCATCCGGCGTGATGCTGGCGATGAACAGTGCTTTCGTCGGCGCTGAGACCGTAGACGCCTGCCTGCGCGACCCGTCGCAGCGGAAGGCAGCATTCGCTCGATTTGACCGCGAGATGAAACACGGACCCAGGGAGTTCTCCTGGTTCATCTATCGCATCACCACCCCGACCATGCGCGACCTGTTCATGGACCCCAGTAACCGCGGGCGGATGAAGGAAGCGCTTTTGTCGGTGCTGGCGGGCGACATTTTCGGCAAGACGCCGATTTGGCGCTCGGTGTTCGTCTTCAAACTGGTGTACTACATCGCCGCATCGCTCAAACTGAAGCGCTCCCTCGCGGCATGGTCGCGGCGCAAGAAAAACATTCTTCCGGTCGATGACGTCCAGACTGATTCCGCCAAGTAATGCAGGTCACCATGCTGCACGCCGCCTATCTACGCAATAATGACTTGCGCCACCAGCCTGCCGCCTGGCAGGAGGGCGTCCTCGGGAGTGTCTGTTTCGGCGCGTCGTCCGAGGCGAGCCGGTCCGGCCCGCCCAGCGTCTGGGTGCCGGCGCTGCCGCTCGACCAATCCCTGGCGGTCGGTGAAGTCTGGCGCGTTGCGGATCGACCGAGTTCGGGGCGCAGCGGGCCCATCAGCTATCGCTGTGACGACGGCCTTCTGTTCGGTAGTTGCACCATCGACGAAGCCGACTTCGTGATCCCTGCGACGCCGGAGGAAGCGGGCAGCGCCCTGCAGCGGGCGACGGCCTTTGCCTACCGCAGCCTCATAGCGCTTGCCGATCGTCTGCAGTTCCCGTTCCTGCTGCGCGTGTGGAACTTTATTCCGCAGATCAATCGCGAGTGCGAGGGCCTGGAGCGCTACCGCCAGTTCAACATCGGTCGCCAGGAGGCTCTGCAGGACAGGGGCCGACCAACCAGCGGCGACGTGCCGGCGGCCACGGCCGTCGGGGTCGGTGACGGCGCCCTGATTATCTATTTTCTGGCCGGTCGCATTGCCCCGATGACGATCGAAAACCCCCGCCAGGTCAGCGCCTTTCATTACCCTAGTCAATACGGTGTGCGCAGCCCGAGCTTCTCGCGCGCCGCCCTGGTCCAACTGGGCGAGCAGGAAATCCTGTTCGTCTCCGGCACCGCCAGCATCGTCGGCCATCGCAGTGTTCACCTTGACGACGCCGCGGCGCAGACGCGGGAGTGCCTGCTAAATATCGAGGCCGTCGTGACGGAAGCGAATCGCTTCAGTGGCGCGCCGCGATTCGCTTTGAGCAACTTGCACTACAAGATCTTCGTGCGTCGTCCGCAGGACCTTGGGCTGATTCGCAGCGAAGTGCGGCGAGCGGTCGGCGACGCGGCGCATACGCTGTACTTGCAGGCGGACATCTGCCGCAGCGATCTGCTGGTCGAGATCGAGGGATCCGGCGGGCATCCCCTGGAGGAGTTATGAAAGGCCGTTGCGTGTCTTGGCGGCTGCTCGCCGCCGCATTTCTGCTGCGCGGGTTCGGCTGCACCGTTGCCCTGGCCGAGGACAAGCCGCTCTGGGAGTTGGGCGCCGGGGTCAGTGCGCTATCGTTTCCCGATTATCGCGGTTCGGACCAGACCCGCTCCTACATCTTGCCGATTCCCTACTTCGTCTATCGCGGGGAGTTCCTGAAGGCGGATCGCAACGGCATTCGCGGGACTTTCTTCGACAACGACAGCGTCGAACTGAACGGCAGCCTGAATGCCACCTTCCCGGTCGATAGCAAGGACAATCGGGCGCGCCAGGGAATGTCGGACATCCGGCCAACCGTCGAGGTCGGCCCGGCGCTGGACTGGAAGCTGTGGCGCTCGGCCGATCGCGCGACGGCACTGTCGCTGCAACTTCCAGCGCGCGCCAGCTTCACTGTGCAGTCGGCGCCGCAATTTATCGGCTGGGTGCTCACGCCGCGTTTCAACCTCGATCTTGGCGATATATCCGGCTTGCCGGGGTGGAACGTCGGCGTGCTCGGCGGCCCGCGCTACGGTAGCCGCCAATATCACGACTATTTCTATTCGGTCACGCCGGCCGACGCGACGCCCTTGCGCCGAGCCTACCAGGCGGGCGGTGGTTACGCCGGCACGGAGTGCCTGATTTCGGTGTCGAAGCGCTTTCCCGCCTGGTGGATCGGTGCTTTTGCGCGCTACGATTCGCTGTCCGGTGCGGTCTTCCAGGATAGTCCGCTGGTCAAGCAGGGACATTACGTAGCCGCCGGCGTGGCCATCACCTGGCTCTTCGGCGAATCGAAACAACGGGTTCCTGATCGAGACTGAGCCCGTGAACCAGCACCCGGCCCACCCTCTGCGAATACTCTACGAGTACGTTGCCCTCTACCTCGGACTAGGTCTGCTCGCCTCCTTCTGTCTCGCGTGGACGCCGCTGGCGATGCTGCTGCAGCCCTTGTTGCCGCGACGCCGTGGCGAGCGGCTTGGGCGTCTGGTCATCACCGGCGGTTTTTGCCTCTACCTCCGTTGCCTGTCCGCCCTGCGCGCCTGCCGTTTTGATTTTGGCGAGCTCGATACCTTGCGCGGACAGCCGGCCATGATCATCGCGCCGAATCATCCCTGCCTGCTCGACGCGGTATTGATCATTTCGCGTCTGCCCGTGACTTGCGTCATGAAAGCGGAACTGATGCAGAACCTGTTTCTCGGTGCCGGCGCACGGCTGGCGGGCTACATCGGCAACGCCTCGCTGCGCGTCATGGTGAGCCACGCGGCCGACGCCCTGCGCCAGGGCAATCACCTGCTGATGTTTCCAGAAGGCACGCGCAGCACTCACTTTCCGGTCAATCCCTTCACCGGCAGTCTCGGCCTCATCGCACGCTACGCCAAGGTGCCGGTACAGACCGTCTTCATCGACACCGACTCACCCTTCCTGGGCAAGGGCTGGTCGTTGTTCCGTAAGCCGTCGATGCCGGTCACTTACTGTCTTCGCCTCGGGCGGCGTTTCGACCCGCCGGCCAGCGCGCAAGCTTTTGCGATCGAGCTCGAGGCCTATTTCGCCTCCGAAATGAATCGCCAGCCAACGTTGCTCCGCCAATGGCTGCCGCAGCCGCCGAACGCGTGACCCCGGGCGCGGCCGCCAGCCCCAACCCCGACCGACGAGGATCCCCATGACCCCCAGCAGTACGCACATTGTCCTCATTCCGAGCTATAACCCCGGCCCCAAGGTGTACGACACAGTGCGCAGCGCGCGCCAGCAATGGAGTCCGGTCTGGGTGGTGGTCGACGGCAGCGATGACGGCAGCGCTGAAGGACTGCAGCGCCTGGCGGAAGACGATGCCGCGCTGCGCGTCGTCGTCCTGCCGTGCAACCAGGGCAAAGGCGCGGCTGTGCTGCGCGGCCTCGATCTGGCGGCGGCCGAGGGCTACACGCACGTCTTGACGGTTGACGCCGACGGCCAGCACCCGGTCGAACGGATTCCCGCGTTCATGGCGGCGTCGATGCAGGATCCGGAAGGCATGATCCTTGGCGTGCCGGTATTCGATGCCAGTGCGCCGCTGCTGCGCGTTAGGGGCCGGCAAATCTCGAACTGGTGGGCGAACCTTGAGACGCTGTGGGCCGGCATCGGCGATTCGCTGTACGGTTTTCGCGTCTACCCGGTGGCACCGTTGCGCGAATTGATGCATATGCAGCGCTGGATGCGCCGCTTCGATTTCGATCCGGAAGCGGTCGTGCGCCTGTGTTGGCGGGGTGTCCGGCCGGTCAACCTGGCGGCACCAGTGAAGTACTTCCGCCCGGAGGAAGGCGGCGTTTCACACTTCAACTACTGGCGAGACAACGTGCTGCTGACCTGGATGCACACGCGCCTGGTCGTCGGTTTCCTGCTGCGCCTGCCGCTGCTTCTCGTCCGTCGCCTGCGCCAGACGTTCTGCGCCGCCTAGGCACGCGTCGGTACGGCCATGCCGATGCGTGGCAGCCAGGCGCGCAGCAACGGTGTGGTAATCACCGTGGTGACGACGGCCATGATGACCAACATGGTGAACATGGTCTGAGAAATCACGCCGAGGTCGAAGCCGACGTTGATAACGATCAGTTCCATCAGTGCCCGCGTGTTCATCATCGCGCCGAGAATGCCTGCTGCGTAGTGGCCAAGTCCACTCAGGCGCGCCGCGAGGTAGGTGCCGCCGAACTTGCCGACGATCGCGAGGGCCAGCACGAGCGCACACCAGCCCCAGGCGGCCAGGTTGTTGAGTCCGCCGATATTCGTGCGTAAGCCCGTATAGGTGAAGAAAATGGGCAGGAAGAAAACCGTCACGAACTGACCGATTCTTGCCTTCCAGGCGGTCAGCAAGGCATGCTCGTCGCTCAGGATGACCCCTGCCATGAAGCCGCCGAAAATGGCGAAGATGCCCATCTGGTAGGTGGCCATCGCGGAAACGAAGATCGTTGCCAGCAGAATGCCAAGGAGGTTGTTCGAGAGCTGGCCGTGGACTGGCGGCATGCGGCGCACGAGGCGTTTGAGCAGCGGCCGGAGCACCAGCCAGTTGACCAGCACGTAGGCGAAAACCAGGAGCAACTTGCCGGCGAAGGCCAGTGCGTTCAGATCGGCCACCGTCAAGGCCGTCACCAGCGCGAGCAGCAACCAGCCGATGACGTCGTTGATGGCGGCGGCGCTGATCGCGATGACGCCGATCGCGCTACGCGTCATCTCGAACTCGATCATGATGCGGCCGAGAATGGGCAGTGCGGTGATCGATAGGGCCAGGGCAATGAATAGTGCCGACGCCAGGGTGTTGGCATTCGGCGACAGGAAGGGCGCTGAGAACCAGCCGAAGCCAAAGCCCAGCGCGAAAGGGGCGATCAGCCCGGCGCTGGCGACGGCGATCACGGCGCTGCGGTTGCGCCGCTCGCGCAGGTGCGAGAAATCGAACTCCAGTCCGATCTGGAACATGAGCAGGATCAAGCCGATCTGCGACAGGATCTGCATCGGTTCCGGCGACGCGGAGCGGAACAGGTAATGGAAGGATTCGGGCGCCAGCAGGCCGAACAGCGAGGGACCGAGCAGGATGCCGACGATGATCTCGCCAACCGAGGCCGATTGCCCGACGCGTCGTGCCAGCTCGCCGCCGAGACGCCCGGCGAGGACGATCACGGTTAACTGCAGCAGGGTAAAGAACAGCAACAGCTCGGTCTGGTGTGCGGCGATGGCCGAGAGCGGGGCGGCGGCGTTCATCGCGCGCGCGTCAAATCATGCCGCCGTTGATCGAAATGATCTGGCCGGTGATGTAGGCGGCGCGCTCGCTGGCTAGGAAGCCGACCAGGTCGGCGACCTCGTTGGCTTTGCCGGCGCGCTTCATCGGCACCAGGCGCTCGATCAGCGGCGCGTCGAAGCTGCCCTCGCTCATCGTTGTGTCGATGATGCCGGGGGCGACGGCATTGACCGTGACACCCCGGCTGGCCAGCTCGATGGCCAGCGACTTGGTCGCCGCATGCAGGGCGCCCTTGGCGGCAGCGTAGTTGACCTGGCCGCGGTTGCCGGACAGCGCGGCGACCGAGGTGATGTTGATGATGCGCCCCCAGCGGCTGCGGATCATCGGCAGGGTGAGCGGCTGCGTGACGTTGAAAAAACCGTGCAGCGACACGTCGATCACCCGGTGCCACTTGTCGGCGCTCATGCCGGGAAAAATGGCATCGTCGTGGATGCCCGCGTTATTCACCAAGATCTGCACCGGGCCATCGGCGAGAATGGTTGCGACCGCCGCCGCTGTCGCCGCGGCGTCGGTCACGTCGAATGCCAGCGCCACCGCGCTGCCGCCGGCCGCGACAATCGCGGTGACCAGTTCCTCTGCGGCGTCGATGCGGCGGTTCGCGTGTACGAGGACATGGCAGCCATCTGATGCCAGGCGCCGGCAAATCGCCGCGCCGATCCCGCCGCTGCCGCCGGTGACGAGCGCGCGGCGCATCAGGCGGACGTTCCCGCGCTGCGGGTCAAGGCGGTGGCGTCGAGCACCACGGCGGCGCGTCCGGCGAGCAGGGTTGTTTCGTCGGCGCGAACGCTAAAAGCGTAGAGAATCGTGTTGCCGTCGCCACCGAGCCGTTCGGCTTCGATCACTAAATCGGCTTTGAGGTCGTCGAGCCGCGCCACATTCAGGGTCACGCCGCGCACGCTGGTTAAGTAGCCGTGCCGTGCCTCTCCGGCCTCGCCCGCGCCGACCAGGGCGCCGTGCACGGCCATCGCCTGCGCCGCGTATTCAATCCCGCAGGCAGCGCCGAGGCGTCCGTGCGTGCGCAGCGGGTTGGCCGGGTCGCGATGGCTGATGGCGGCACAACGAATGTGTTCCGCATCCCAGGTTTCGACGCGCTGAAGAAGGCACATGCTGCCCTGGTGCGGAATATGGGCGGCGATCCAGGCGTGGTCTAGCGGCATGACGATATCTCGAGGGCCAGGGCGCAATCGCCGAGGTAGTCGAGCACGACCCGCCCATTGTTGCCTTTGGCGACGGCCTGCAGCAGCGGCAGCCCGCGCGCCGCCGGATAGCTTAGGCGCAGGGTGTCGAGTGCGGTGTCGGCGAGCCGGTCGGGGGCTTCGTGGCACAGGCGAAGGTCGATCCGCGCGAGGCTCCGTGCGCTGGGTTGGGCGGCCAACGCCAGCGCCGTGCCAAAGGCGTCGGGGACCGGTCGCACGCTGCGGAGCGGTTCAGGAAAATCAGTATCGTGCGCGATCAGGACGCAGTGAGCGGTGCCGGTCGCCAACTGCGCCAGCGCTTCCAGTAGACCGGCGCCGAAGCTGGCGTCGAAAGCGCAAAGCACGGCGGCTGGCGCCATCGCCCCGGTGGCGATGCTCCAGTAGCCGGCCGCTGCGTTGTGCACCGAGTTGTGGAAACGGGTCGGCGAGATCTGCCGGTCGTCGGATGCCAGCACGGCACAGATGTCGTGGCAGTTGTAGCCGTCCGCCTCGGAGGCGGCAAACACGGTCGGCAGGGTGGCGGCGTCGAGCCCTGCGGCGGCGATCGCTGCGTGTCCGACGGCCAGCGCGAGCTTGACCGAGCGGCCGACCCGCCGGCGTTCTGCGGGGGGCAGCGAAATCGCGCTCGGCAATACGACGGGGGCCGCCACGTAGGGCGCGTCGCCAACAAGCACGGCACGCGCCTGCGACCAGTCGGCAAGGCCGGGGGCGAGCAAGCCGATGCCCTCGATGTAGGCGGTCAGGGTGGTTTGCGCTGCGCTGGCGTTCATGAAGCGAGACCAAGGATCAGGCTGCAGTTGGTGCCGCCAAAACCGAAGGAATTGCTTAATACGCGCCGCAGCGGCTGGTCGCGGTTGTCGAGCCGGTAACTAATCGGCAGGGCGGGATCGACGCGCCCGGTATTTATGCCGCCCGGCAGGAAACCGTTGCGCAGCGCCAGAGCGCAGATCGCCGCCTCGAGCCCGCCGGCGGCGCCGAGCGTATGGCCCGTGGCGCCTTTGGTCGAACTGCATGGCGTGGCGGCGCCGAAGAGGGTCGCGACGGCCTTGCCTTCGGCGGCGTCGTTGCTCGGCGTCGCCGTGCCGTGCAGGTTGATGTAGTCGATTGCTTCCGGCGCCAGGTGGGCACTGGCTAGCGCTTGCGTCATCGCCTGGTGCGCGCCGCGTCCGTCCGGATGCGGCGACGACATGTGGTAAGCGTCACTCGATTCGCCGATACCGAGCAGCAGCAGGCTGTCGCCGACAGGTTTGGCCGGCGCGCGCTCGACAAGGAAGAAGGCGGCCGCCTCGCCGATCGAGACGCCGTCGCGCTCGGCGTCGAAGGGCCGGCACGGGCGCGAAGAAGTAAGTTCGAGTGAGCCGAAGCCGTACAGCGTCGTCAGGCAGAGGCTGTCCACCCCACCGACCACGGCGGCGTCGACAAGGCCGCATTCGATCAGGCGGGCCGCCGAGGCAAAGACCTTGGCGCTTGAGGAGCAGGCGGTGGATACTGCGGCGGCCGGCCCGAGCAGATCGAAGTATCGGCGCACGAAGTCGGCTGCCGAGAAGGTATTCTGCGTCGATGGGTAGATGAAATCGGCCGGCAGGCGACCGCTAAGCGGGTCGCGGCGCCGGTAAGCCAACTCGGTCTGCAGGATGCCGGAGGTGCTGGTGCCGATGAAGACGGCGATGCGCGTGGCGCCGAGGCGGCGGATTGCATCGTGCACGGCGTCGCTGAAGTGGTCCTGGCGCAGACCGAGCTGGGCCAGTCGGTTGTTGCGGCAATCGAAGGCGCGCAGCGTCTCCGGCAAGCGTTCCTGGTCAACGCCGGCCACCTCGCCGACGTAGGTATCGATCACGGCGGTTTCGAAGTTGCAAGGTGTGAGACCACAGTGCCGCTTGCGCAGTGCATCGAGGCTCGGCGACAGGCCGTGCCCGATACAACTGGCGGCGGTATAACTGGTTATCAGCAGAGGATTCACGCGGGGTCGCTGGGGCTCGGGAAGGGCGGCATTCTACCACGACGCCGGGCGCGGGTCGGTGCGCTGCGGCCGCGCCCGATCGGCGTTCAGGAAAGGAGTGCGCGCAAGGTCACTGGACGCAGATCGGCCGCCGCGATGGCGTCGAGTAGCGGAGGTAAGACGGCGAGGATGACCGGGACACCATTGGCCGTGCGGGCCGCGTTGCCATCGTGCAGCAGGAGAATATCGCCCGCCGCAAGTCCACACGTCAGAGTGGCGAGGACCGTGGCGGCATGGCCCTGGCGGGTGTCGAAGCCACGCCGCGTCCAACTTGCCAGATGCATGGCGCAGCGCGACAGCACTGGGTCGAGTAGCGGGCTGCGCAGGCCGGCGGTGGGGCGGAAGAAGAGCGGAGGCTGACCGGTGATGGCGGTGAGCGTTTCGTTCGCCGCCTCGATTTCCCGCCGCATGCCGCCGAGACCGAGCAGTGCGAAGTGCTTCCAGTGATGCTGGCTGTGGTTTTCGACGGCATGCCCGCGACGCACGATTTCCCGGCACAACTCGGGGTGACGCAGCGCACGTTCACCGATGCAGAAGAAGGTCGCCTTGGCGCCGTAGCGATCGAGCAAATCGAGCACCAGGGAGGTGACTGCGGGGTCCGGGCCGTCGTCGATGGTCAGCGCGACGGCCCGCTGCGCCTCGGCAACGGCCGGTAGGCGCGTCCAGTTCGGGCCGAGGGCGTGGCTGCGCGGCAGCAGGCCAAGCAGCGTGAGCAGCACCTGATTGGCGCCGACGGCGCCGAGCGCCCAAGGCCAGAGCGCCGTCTTCAATAGTAGCGCGCCGGCCGCCGCGAGGTGCAGCAGCAGGCTCGCGGCGAGCAGCGGCGACGGTGTCCAGCGGCGGCGTATGGCGTTCATGCGCGTCGTCGGGCGAGGATCGCGGCGAATAGCAGGGCGAGGACGGCGCCGGGGCCAACTGTGGCGCCGATCGACTGCAACACCGGGACGCTGGAGAAACCGAGCAGGCCGAAGCCGGCCACGGTGGTGGCGTTGGCGAGGACCAACGAGGCCAGCGTGCTGGTCGAGTCGGCGCCGGCTCGACCAGCTTCGCGGTCGAAGAAGAGAGCATAGTTGGAGCCAACGGCGACGATCAGCAGCAGGCCGACCAGATGCAGAATATTCATCCGTACGCCGGCCAGCAGCAGGCCGGCGATGACGACAAGCACGGCGGCGGCGAGTGGCGCGACGACGCGCACGACGCGGCGCGGCGAGCGCAGAGCGACGAGCAACAGGACGAGGATGGCAAGCAGCCCGGCCAAGGAAAGTTGGATCGCCTCGTCGAGGTAGCCGGCGTAGAGATGGCCCGATTCCGCCTTCATGTCGACGACCATGGCCGGCGTCGCTCCCGTTTGGCCGAGTGCCGTCCGCACGGCGCCGACGTCGATCTCGTTCGCCGGCTCGTCCGACAAGGGCATGCGTAGGGGCAGCAACGCGTTCCAACGGCCGTTGTGTTGCACCAGCAGCGCGTCGACGCCGAGCGCCAGGGCGGTGCCGTCCAGATCGGCACGGCGAAGCGGGCGGGCACTGCGTGCCGCGTCGACGTCGGCGAGGAAGGGCTCCAGGCGGGCCGCCTGCAGTGGCAAGCCGGTGGTCGCCGCGGCTAGTCGCGCGGCCAGTTCGTCGCGCGGGGGCAATGCCGCCTGCCGTGCCGTTTGTGTCGCCACGCTGGGTAGGTAGCGGGCGGGGCTATCGAAGCCGCCGAGGACGCCGCGTTCGACCAGTCCCTGCAGCGCCTTTCCGGCTTGTTCCGCGGCGGTCAGTGCCGCCTCAGCGTCAGCACCGGAAGCCATTACCAGGTAGCGCCCGTCGGGCGCCCCCAAGTCGCCGCGCAGCGAGGCGTCGAGCGCCTGATCGGCGGCGCTGATCGGGCTGAGCGCCGCGAGATCGTCGTTCCACAGCGTATGGCGATGCGTGCCGATCGCTAGGCCGGCGACGAGCAGCAGGCCGGCCAGTCCCCAGCGCAGGCGCGGCGCATGGTGCGCGATCGCTGCCAAGCCCCGGCCGAGCGGGTCGAGATTGCGAATGTGAAAGTCGCCCGGCAGCAGCTCAGGCAGCACGAAGCGCGTAACCAGTGCGGCGCTGACGATGCCGGCGATCGAATAAAGACCGAGCTGGGCGAGTCCCGGAAAACCGGAGAAGAGCAGAGTGGCGAAGCCGACCACCGAGGTCAGCATGCCTAGGCGAACGGTCGGCCAGAAGGCGGCGAGCCAGTGTGCCTGCCAGGCGCTGCGTTCGCCGGAGGCGGTGCCGCGCTGGACGAAGAGATAAATTGAATAATCGACCGATTCGCCGATCAGCGTTGTGCCGAAGCCGAGGGTGAGGCCGTGCACCGTGCCGAAACCGAGGCTGACGGCGGCGACACCGGCTAGTGCGCCGGAGACGACCGGCAATAGGCCAAGTAGCAGGGCGCCTGGTGAGCGATAGGCGAAGGAGAGCAGGAGAACGATCAGCAGGGCGCTCAGCGAGGATAGGCGCAGCGCTTCGTCGCGGATGGTCTGACGGGCCGCCACGGCGAACACAGCTGGCCCGGACAGCAGGAGGCGTGCGTCGGTGGCGTGCGGGGCACGCCGGGCCTCGGCAAACGTGCCCTTGATGGTGGCGATAGCGCGCTCCTGCGCATCGGTATCGTAGCCGCCCGAGGCCGTTTGGGCGAGCAGGATGGCGCGCGATCCGTCGCCGGAAACCCAGACGCCCCGGTCGCTGCGGGCCATCTCGCGGTCGCCCGCTTGTGCCAGCAGTTGCGTCAGTTCGCCAGTCGGATCGCGCGGCAGCAGGGTCTTGAGCATCAGGCCGGCGGGCGAGGCCAGCAAGTCGATGCTGTCGGTGAGGGCAGCGTGCAGCCCGGCGATGCTGAAGCGCGCGGGCGTGACCGTCGGGCTCAGCAGATAGCGGTAGGTGAATAGCAACTCGCGGTCGCGCGGCGTGATCGCCGACTCGCCGTTGCTGATCGAGGCGAACTCCGGCGCCTTGCGCAGCCGCCGCGCGAGTTGTGCAGACAGCGCGGCGCGCGTCGGCGCATCGGCGCCGTCGATGCCGATCAAAATCAGGCGCGACAGGGAGCCGTCGCGCAACTGGTCGACCAGCACCTGCTGCTCTCGCGTCGGCACCTGCGGCAGAAAGGCCGACAGATCGGCGGTGAAGCGGGTGCGGCTGATCACGACGCCAGCGGCGAGCAGCAGCGCCAGCCATAGCGCGATGGCGAGGACGCCAGTGCGCTTCATCGAGCGGCACCTTCATCGATGGTCATCACCGAGCGGTCGCCGTCGGCCTGCCGGATTTCGATCGAACGCACGCTGTCCCGGGCGCCGGAGACGCTGATGCGCAGGACGACAGCCGCCATCTTGGTGTCGGCAGGCAGCAGGGTCAGCGTCCAGCGTGCCGGGTCGCCGGCCAGCGAGACGTGGTACTGACTTTGCAGAGCGAGCAGGTCGCCGGCCAGGGTGCCGCGGATGCTGTCGACGAAAGCAGCGATTTCCGGGTATTGCGCCAGCGACAGCGTGTATTTCTGTTTGCCGCGCTCCACGGTCAGTCGGTCGCCGTCGAGCACGAGCAGTTCTGGCTTGGGCTTGAGCGTGCGCTTTTCCATTCGCGCCGGCGGTGCGAAGAAGAGCTCGCCAGAGGATTCGACCGGCTGATCGAGAACGGCCAGGTATTTCTTTTCGACGAAGGTGGCGCGCCCGCCCGGGTGGCGCGCCAGTTGCCGCATCAACTCGGCGACGCCCCATTCGCTAGCCGCCTGCGCGGCGAGCGGCAGAACGAGCAGGCAGCAGAGCGCCACGCGGCCGATTCGGCGCCAGAGGGGGCTTCCGCCGACGAGGTGACTTAGGTCAGTGTTTCGTGTCACATGGGCCTTCCGCTGCCGGCAGTTGCCAGAAGTCGAAGAAATTGAACCAGTTGTCGGGGTGGGCGTGGCATTGGGCCTCCAGCAGGGCGGCGTAGCGGTGCACCGCTGCAAGGACGGCGGCTTCGCGCTGCGCACCGGAGACTGCCGAGAAGTCGGCGAGTGCTTCGAAGTGGATCGCGTAGCGGCGGCCACCCAGATAAATGCCACTCATGAAGCACACCGGGCGGCGCAGAATGGCCGCCATGCGGAAAGGGCCGACCGGAAAGGCGGCGGGGCGGCCGAGAAACGGCAAGACGACAGTCGCCTCGTGGCCCAGCGTGCGGTCGCCTAGCATGCCGACGACGACCCCGGCGTCGAGGCGCTCGCGCACGCGCAGCATCGAGTCGAGTCGGCCGAGCGCGATGATTTCGTCCTGCGCCGCCGGGTTGATGGCGGCTAGCGCAGCGTTGATCTTGCGCGCGTTTTCTTCGTACATGACCATGGCGACACGCAGGCCCGGCTGGCGGCGCCCGACGGCGCGCATCGCCTCGAAGCTGCCGAAGTGGGCGCCCATCAGGAAGGCGCCACGCTCCTGGCCGAGCACCTCGCTGATGATTTGCTCGCCGGTGACAGAGATGTCGAACAGATCGAAACGCTCGTTGATGAAATAGATGCGGTCGTGGATCGTCGCGGCGAAGCTGAAGATGTGACGTAGTACATCGCGCCGCGTTGGCGCGTGGTCGAGCGCGCGGCACAGGTAATGGTGTGACGCGCACCGGGCGTTGCCGGCAAAGAGAAAGAAATACGCCGTGATCGGATACAGCAGCAGGCGTGTCGTCGTCCGCCCGAGGTGTAGCGAGAGCCAGGTCATAAGGCGCAGCATGAAGCTGCTGCCGCGCTCGCGTCGTCGCGTCCATGCGCGGGATGAGGGCAGCTCGTTGTCCGGCGGGGCGCTCACGATGCGGCGGCGTCCGAAGGCGGCGCAAAAGTGGCGCTGGCGACCTGGTGCGTGCCGGACAGCAGCTGGAGGCGCACGACGCCGTTGTCTTGAACGGCGTAGCGGATGCTTAGCAGCTCGCCTGGCCCGACCGGGTGCAGGAACTTAGCCGCCGAGATCCGTCCGGGCGCCAGCGGCCGTCCGCAGGCGGTCTCGACGGCGTGGATCGCGACGTCAAGCAGCAGTACGCCGGGGACGACGGGAGCGCCGGGAAAGTGGCCGGCAAACGCCGGATGATCGGGGGGAACCAGCCAGCTTGCGATGTCGTGGCTCATGCCTTGCCCTGGGGCGAGGTTTTGGCGTCGGCGAACAGCAACGACTTGATCGTGTCGCGCGGCAACTTGCCGGTCGCGTTGCGCGGCAGCGCGTCGACGAAGACGATGGGGCGCGGCAGGAACACGGCATCGACCCGCGTCCGCAGTTCGCCGGTCAGGCGCGCCGCATCGAAGCCTGGGGCGACGACCAGTGCGGCGAGGCGGGTGACGCGATCGATGTTCTCCTCATCCGGCATGAAGAAGGTGCCGTCACGGACGCCGGGAATGGCGCAGAGCTGATGATTTAGGTGGGCCAGCGAACTGCGCTTGCCGACGATATTGATTAAGTCGGCGTTGCGTCCGAGCAGAAGGAAGCTGTCGTCGCCAGTGATTTCTAGCGCATCGTTGAGCACCACCGGGGCGCCGACGTGCCCACCCGAGGCACGGGCGACGTCGTCCTCTAGGCTCAGGTGGACACCAGGAAAAAGCAACCACTCGGCGCCCTGTGCAGGACGCCGGCTGGCGATCTGACCAGTGTCGGTGCTGCCGTAGATTTCCATCAGTGGAGCATGCAGGCGCGCCTCGGCTTCGCGCACGAGGGCCTCCGAGAGCGGTGCGGTGGCCGACAGTACCAGATCGAGCTGCGGTACGTCGATGCTGGCTTCGAGCATCAGGCGTAGATGAAACGGCGTCGATACCAGCATGCGCGGTCGGGGAACGAGCGCCAGCGCGGCGCAGATGTCGGCCGGATAGAAAGGCTTACCGGCGCTAAACGCTGCGCCGCTCTGCCAGGCTAGCAGCACGGTCGACTCGAAGCCGTAGGAGTGCTGCGCCGGCACGGTGCCGACGATCGCGTACGGCCGTTCGTCGTCAAAGCCGAGTCGTGCGGCTTCGGCGCGGACGGACGGTACCAGCGAGCCCCAGGTTTTCAGGTGCGCTACCGGGGCGCCGGTGGATCCCGAGGTGAACAGCCAGGCCACCGGGCTTTCTGCGTCGATCAGTGGCATCTCCGCAGGGCCGGACGCGGCCACCGCCATTTCCGGGTAGTCGAGGCAGGGTAGCTCGCCATCGGGGCGCGCGCCATCGCTCAAGCAAAATAGGTCGGGCGCAAATTGGCGCAGCTGGCGCAGCGTGCTGGCGAGCTCCGACGCCGGCTGCAAGCCGGTGCGGCCAGAGAGCAGCGTGGCGGCGAGGCCGACTGCGAAGCGATAGCGGTCGCCGCACAGGTTGAGCACGTGGCGGCCGGGCGGAAAGAGGGCAGCGAGCTGTGTCGCGTCGGCGAGAAACTGGCGCACCGAAACGGGCGCACCGTCGCGGTAGGCCACGACGGCGTCGGGCGACGCATGCGTCAGCAGGGGATAGCGAGTCTTAGTTGGCATCGGAAAGGCGTTCGGCCGGGGTGAGGCGTCACGGCGACGGTGGCAGCGAGGCCCTGGACGTTCGCCAGTAAATCGTGATCGAATCGAGCAGAGGGACGTGCTTAAGGTCCGGTAGGCGGCGCAGGCGAATCGCGTATTCGGCACCGAACATCAGGCCGAGCAGCGGCAGCGAGAGGACATTGGCGAAAGTCGACCACAGTTCGATCGGCGCAGCGAAGAAGAGCATTACGGAAAGCGTCGCGGTTGCGGCAAAAAAGAGCGTCCAAGCGACGGTCACCTGCCGCGTGTAGCGCGCCACCTTCGCGTCCAACGGGCCGTGGGCCATGGCGGCAAAGCGCGAACAGAGCGGTTCGCGGTCCCGGCTCAAGGTGCGTCCGAAAATCAGACCGCCCGCCACGCTGGCCCCAATGTGTTCGAGGAAGTACAGCCAGCTCACCTCCCGTGTGAGGTCTGCCGCATAGTGTCCGAGCAGGAACGCCGCAGCGGCGCACAGTGCGAGCATCAGGTAGCGCCGCGGTGACCACCAGGCCAGCGTCAGCGCGGTGGCGAAGTAGGGGATGGCGGCAACCGCGATGCCCAGTGCGCCGATCGTCGTGGCGTGGGCAGTGACATAGTGGTTGAGCAGTATATAGGCGACGACTGCGGCGCCGATCGCACTCCCGCCCAATACACGCGCTGCGCGAGGCATCACTGGGTGCGCTGCGCCTGGATGTATTCGGTGAGGCTGCGCAGCGAAAGGAAAATGCGCAGATTGTCTTCGTCGTCGGCGCGTAGCTGGAAACCATAGCGCTTCGAGACCACCAAGGCGACTTCGAGGATGTCGATCGAGTCCAGGCCAAGACCCTCGCCGTACAGGGGGGCGTCGGCGGCGATGTCCTCGGCGACAGTTTCCAGGTTCAGGGCGTCGACCAGCAGCGCGGCGACCTCGCGCATCAGCGCCTCGTCGACGCTGTGAGCGGCGGCCTGTTCGGCAATAAGTTGATTGACCATGTTCGCGTTACCTGCCTGCAATTGACGATGCGTGAATGCCCGCGGACGCGAGCAGGCGGCATTATATTCGATAGCCCCTGCCGACTTCAATTTTCCCGGCGGGAACCTTCTTTTAGGTGTGCTGCCTGAGCGCGTATACCCTCACTGTCGAGGACGTGGTATGAGCGACCGCCTATCGCTGGAGCTTCCCAGTCACAACTTTCTTGCGCAACTGGCACGCGAAGATCCCCCTGCCTACGAAGCCTTGCGTTGCGAGTTGATTGAGGATTTGGTCGGCAGTGCTCCGGAAGGGGTGAGACCGCGTTTGCTGGGGCTCCAGTTTCGCATCGACGGCATCCGTCGCTTGTCGCCGTCGCCTGTTTCTGCGGCGGGGAAGATCTTCTCGTTGATGTGGGAAAGCTTCCTGCAACTGGACGAAGAACTCTCCTGCGCGCGCGGCTTACGCCGAGGAAAGAAGGACGTTCCTGGCAAGGACGCCAGGATCATCGAATTTCGGCCGCGTCGTTTTGTTAAGGGTTGAGCGCGACCGCCATTGCGTAGCCGTTGAGTGGGCCGCAGGCCACGAGCGCGCAGCTGGCCAGCGCCTGTTCCCGGTTGGCGTCGATTTCCGTTAGGGGCAAGGCAAGACATTTGCCGCAGGCTTCCATTTGAGCCCAGCCTTGCGCGAAGTGGGCCGCTCGCGTTCCGGCCGGCGCGTCGAGTACGGCGCGGCAGGCACGCGCGGGCAGATAGAGCTGGGAGAGAGCAGCGAGTTCCGTGGCGGGGGGCACCTCTTCGATGTGCACCAGGTCGACGCCCAACGTCCGCCCGTCGGCGATTCCGATCAGGACATGGTTGGCGGCATAGGCGAGGCTGATGTAGAGGTCGCGCGCCGCGTCGTGCAGCAACGGTCCGCGCGGACTTTCCAGTAACGACAGCGCCTCCGCCGGCCGACCCAACAGAACGCCGAGGATAGACTGCAATGCCTGCCGCGTGAGCCGTTGCGTGGCGCGGTGCGAGGTGCCGACGGGCAGCGTCAGCAGGACGAGGGCGAGCCCATCGTCGTCGAAGGCGGCGGGCTGTTGCGGCCAGATCACTGGCCGCTTGAGCAGGCGCGTCTCCGACGTCGCCAGTTGGCTCAACCGACCCACGGCACGGCCGGCGAGCCGACCCAGCGTGTCGCGGGCGGGATATCCTCGCCTTTGAGCACCAGCGTCAGCGGGCCGAGCGCGGCGCCGTCGCCGACCTGGGCGCTGTATAGGATGATGCTGCGCGCGCCAACGGTGACGCCGCGCCCGATGCTCACCTCGCCGACCTTCATGATACGGTCTTCGAAGAGGTGCGTTTGCGGGCCGCACCAGCCGTTCAGCGCCGAAAAGTCGCCAATGCTGACGCAATCGAATTCGGTAATGAAGGTGGTGTCCATGTAGATGCCCTTGCCCGTCTTGCAACCCATCAGGCGCAGGCAGGGCGGCAGCATCGGCGTACCGCGCAGGAAGTCGACGAAGTTGGGCACAGCGATCGATTCGTAAAGGTTGGTCACCGCCTCGCTGACCCACACGAAGGGCGTCCACATCGGTTCCGCGCGCGGCCGGTAACGGCCGACGGTAAGCCACTTGACGACGACCACGAAGAGGAAGGAGCCGACGCCGTAGAGAAAGCCGGCTAGGGCTAGTGCCAGGCAAGTATCCAAAACGCGGCCGGCACCGGCGAGGGGCATGACCAGCGCCACCGTGAGGTAGCCGACGGCGATCACCACCGCCATCGGCATGACGATGCGCAGGCCCTCTACGAAGCCGCGCGCCAGGCGTCGCCGCAGGCTCGGGTGAAAAGTGAGCGCCGGGTCAAAACCGTCGAACTGCTCGCGCGCCGGCAGGATGATCGGCGGGTTACCGACCCAGGTGTCGCCGGAACGCATGCGCTCGTTGTCCGGCACCTTCGACTGCACACCGATCAGCACGTCGTCGGGTAGGACGCTGCCGTCCGGCACGAAGGCACCGTTGCCGAGAAAACTGCGGTTGCCGATCACCGTCGGGCGCAAGCTCAACCAGCCCCCCTCGATGCGTTCGTCGCCGAGCATGACGCCATCGGCGACAAAACTGTCAGCGCCGATGGTCAGCATGTCGGGCACTACGCCGAGCGCGGTCGAAATTTCCGTGCCGGGTCCGACGCGGGCGCCGAGCAGGCGATACCACCACGGCGCGTAGACCGTTGCGTACAAGCCATGCAATACGAACAGGCTGGACTCCTGGATCTGGTTGCCGAGCCACTTGCAGTAGTAGACCGTGCTATGGATTGGCCACGATCCGGCTTTCAGACGTGGTAGCACGGTCCAGCGGAAGGCCGCCGAGGCGAGCACGGTGGCCGCCACCAGCACCGCGCTGGCTGGGATTGACAGTAGCAGGTAGGAGAAACCGGCCATCGCCGGCGGCACGCGCGATTCGAATACGTCAAGCCAGCGGCTGTCCAACCAGTCAATCAGGATGAAACTCGGAAACACTGGTAAGAAGAACACGGTGGAAACGATGTTGGCGCCGACAAAGAAAAACAGCGTTTCCAGCGCGGCAAGGCCGGCGGAAAGCTTCTTTCGCGGTTTGCGGCCGGCGATATCGACCGCCCGAGAAAAGCGCGAGGGAGCGCCATCCCACAGCTGCGCGGCGGGAATTCGTTGCCCCGCCGAGAGCGACGAGAGACCACCGAGCTGGGCGTAATCGCCGATCACCGTATGGCCTTCGAGTATGGCATACGAATCTACAACGGCTTCGTTGCCGATGCTGATTGGGCCGAGGACCAGTTCGCCGCGCTCGACCCGGGCGTTCTCGAAATTCACCGAGGAACCGATCGCAACGCCATCGCCGACGCTCAGTAGGTCGGGCGCGCGCACCGACAGCGCGCCAATCACCGTGTCCTTGCCGACCTTCGCGCCAAGCGCACGCAGGTACATGGCGTTGAGCGAGGAGCCGGAGAGCAGGTGGCGCGGCGGGATTTCAGAAATCCGGTCGATCAGCCACCAACGGAAATACGCGACGCCCCACAAAGGGTAGCGCCCGGCCTTGAGCCGTCCGACCACCAGCCACTTGAGCGCGATGACGAAGGCGAAGCTGGCGAGGTTGCCGAGCAGATAAACGAGGAGTGCGGCGGCAATGCCGAGCCACATGCTGTCGGTTTCATCACCGGTGAAGTAATGGTAGGTGAAGAACGGCGACAACCACTGCGCCATCTTCAGACAGACCATCGGCGGCAGCGTGGCGGCCTGCGCGATGCTGCACAGCACGCGACGCAGGCGGGGCGTTTCGACGATGACTGGGGTCACCGTTTCCCTGCTGCCGGCTACCGCTTTTTGTGCGACCGCGCTGGCGATGGCGCCGAGGCGCCGTTCACGGTAGACATCGTGCACGGTGACGGCGGCAAATCGCGTGTCGGCGCGTAGCAGGGAGACGAGGCGCGCGGCGAGCAGCGAGTGGCCGCCCATATCAGTGAAGAAATCGGCGTTGCGCAGTAGTGGCTGACCAGGGAAAAGACGGCGCAGGGCGGCAAAGATGGCTTCTTCGGCTTCGCCTTCCGGGATGTCCGATGCGTCGTCGGCCGCCGTCTCCGTTTCCACCAGCGGCAGGGTGCGTAGCGCTTTGCGGTCGATCTTGCCCGAGGTCAGGCGCGGCAGGGTCGACACTGCCTCAAAGCGCGTCGGCACCATGTATGGCGGCAGTTTGGCCGCAAGGTGCTGGCGCAGTTCGGCGGCAGCCGGCGGGGCGCCCGCGTCAGCGACGAAATAGGCGACCAGTTGTTCAATGCCGCCGACTTCCTTGAGAAGCACGGCGGTGGTCCCGACGCCGGGTTCGTGCGCCAGCACCGCTTCGATCTCACCCAGTTCAACGCGAAAGCCACGAATCTTCACCTGGTCGTCGACCCGGCCGAGGCACTGCACGTTGCCGGCTTCGTCGATGCGCGCCAGATCGCCGGTGTGGTAGAGCCGCTCTTCGTGTTCGCCTTCGGCGTAGGGATTGGCGACGAACTTTTCCGCCGTCAGGTCGGGGCGGCCAAGGTAGCCTTGCGCGACACCGGGGCCGGTGATGCACAGTTCGCCGGTTTCGCCGGTTGGCAGGATCTTCAGGTCGGCATCGACGACCAGCAGGCCGTAGTTGGGCAGCGGTTTGCCGATCGTCACCGCTTGGCCACGGTGCAATTCAGCGAGGCTCGCCGAGACCGTCGCCTCGGTCGGTCCGTAGGTATTGAACAGTTGCCGCGCTGGTGTCGCCCAACGTTCGACGAGCGCCTGCGGGCACATCTCGCCGCCCAGGTTAATCAGGCGCAGGCTTGGTACGTCGCGCGGAAAGAGGGCGAGCAGGGTGGGTACCGCGTGCAGCACCGTGATTCCGTTCGCTTCGAGCGCCAGCGGCAGCGCATCCGGGTCGCCGACGATCTCTCGCGGCGCCAGCCACAGCGTCGCGCCGACCAGATAGGCGATCCAGATTTCCTCGAAGGACATGTCGAAGGCCACCGAGAAACCCTGGTACACGCGGTCGTCGGCACGCACGCCGAGGACTTCGTTCTCGCTGCGCAGGAAATGGGCGATGCTGCGATGGGTGACCGAGATGCCTTTCGGCTTGCCGGTCGAGCCGGAAGTGTAGATGACGTAGGCCGGGGAGTCCGGCGTGAAGGCTTTTGACCGACGGGGGGGCGGTGCGTCGACGGGCAAGGCTTCCAGCAGATCTTCGAGTACCCACAACGGACGCGGGAAGCCGGTCAGCAACGCGAGCTGTGAGCGGCAAGTGAGCAGGCCGGGACTCTCGGCGTCGCCGAGGCAGACGTCGATCCGCTCGACTGGCGTGTCGGCGTCGAACGGCAGCCAAGCAGCGCCCGCCTTGCTGATGCTCGCTTGTGCGACGAGCAGGTCCAGCCCGCGCGGCAGCCACAGACCGACCCTCTGCCCGCTGTGCACGCCTTGCGCAAACAGGGCGCTGGCGACGCGATCGGCGGTGCGGTCGAGTTCTGCATAGCTGAGCGAGCGCTCGCCAAAGATCAACGCGGTCTTGTTCGGGACACGCGCTGCGGTCGCTTCCAGAATGTCGGGGAGAGTTTCGTTTTTAAGTAGATCGGGGCGATGCGGGCCACGCAGGACCATAGGGGCGTACTCGAGAAGGAATCGAAAACAAAAACAAGGCTGACACCAGCAAAGTCGCGGCGCGGTGTTTAGTTACCGTTGCGCGAGAACTTCGCCAGGAGTTGCCCTAGTTTTTCGGTGCGCTGGCGTTCGGCCTCGGCTTCCTTGCGTGCCGCCTGTTCCGCATCGCGTAGCGCTTTGCGTTTTTCGGCGTCCTTCTTGAAGCGTTCGCGCATCGTTTCCACAGCGTGGGCGCGGTGTGTGTCAGTGACTTCGGCGGCGGCGTTGCCATCGAGGTCGAAGCGGATCGTCGCCTTTTCCATGATCTTCAGGTAGCGCAGGGAATTCGTATGGATGCCGAGCGCCGTGCGCAGCACCTTGCGGTCAAGCTCCGGCATGCGGGTCAGGAGTTGCTTGTCGATACCGATGGCCAAGGGCTGACAGTCGCGGAATACGGCGAATTTCTCCTGCAACTCCTTGATCAGGGCGCGAGCGGTTTGGGCGGGGGAGGGCGCGGTGGGCGTATTCATCGATAGCAGTCGTGCATGTGTATTCAGGGTTGAGCAGCGTACCACAGACCGGCGGCATTGCTCGAACCTGGCCCTTCCGCTCTCACGTCGCGAGCGCTCTCGGCAGGCGCCGCACGCAGCCGATGATGGCGGGCTGTTTTATCTCTAGGCCCTGCGCTGTCCCGGGCATTGCGGTGATTCACCTTGCCGCCGGCATCGAAGCGTAAGTTGTGCAACGGGGCGCAGGACTTGTGTTCCGCCGCCGCCGGGGGGCGACTCTTGGGCAGTCTGGAAGCGGCGGTCGGAGCGAGCGAATCTGATCCGGCCGCCACCTCGTTCCAGAATCTCTCGGCGTCACCCGACGAATAGCTGGATGCCATTCAGGATGGCGCGCATCGCCGCGCTGAGCAGCAAGGCGACGCCGACCGAGAGCGCGACCGAGAAAAGCGCTTCCTTGCGCCCGATCGTCTTGAGCATGACGGCGAAGGTCGACACGCAAGGGATATAGAAGGTCAGAAAAAGCAGTAGGGTGACGATCTGTATCCAGTTGAGCAGGGTGCCGATTTCCTGCGTGCCGAGCGCCTGATAAATCATCAGCAGCGAGAGTTCCTTACGCAGTACACCGAACAGGATTGGTACGCCAAGGACCACCGGCAGGCCCAGCAACCACACCGTGATGGGCATCAGCAGAGCGTTGATCAGGTGATCGGCCCCGATGTGGGTAAGCAGTGCCAGTGCGACGCTACCGACGACCAGCAAGGGCGTGACGATGGTGACGATGTCGCTGGTGCGTTCCCAAGTCTCGGTCACCATTTTGCGCCAGTTGGGCAGGGCGTAAGGAGGAATCTCCTGGACCTGGCCAGGGCCGAGTTCGCGGTTGCCACGTGAAAGCAGGCGGCCAATGACGGCGATCAGGACCAGGGTCAGGGCGAAGATGCCGAACACACCGCCGGCGCCGAGGTACTTGCCGGCGATGGCCAAGATGATGGCCGAGCGCGCCGAGCAGGGGACGAAGGTGATCAGCACCGAGGCAATAACCCGCTCGCGACCGCTAGTGGACTTGGCCGCTCCGGCGATGGCCGGCACGTTGCAGCCGAGGCCGAGGAGGAAGGGCACGGCGACGCCACCATGCAGGCCAATGCGGTGGAAACCGCGGTCGACGACGAAGGCGATGCGGTGCATTAGGCCGGCTTCCTCGAGCGCTACGAGCAGCAGGACGAGCGGAATCATGTAGGGTACGACGATGCCGACCAGCCCGATCAGCCCGTCGACGATGGCACGGCCGATGACGCCGCTGGTGGACAGGGGTTGCCAGTCGGCAAGCGCCGCGGTGAGGCGCGCGTTAGTCATCGAATCAATCCAGCCACTGATTTCGAAAACGACGAACAGCACGCCGGCAAAAACGGCGAGACTGCCGAGCAGACCCCATTGCGGATGTAGGAACAACTCGTCGAGCCAGTAGCGCCAGCCGTGCGTGGCCTGCGGCGGGCCCATGCGCAGTGAGGCTTCAAACAGCGTGGCGGCACGGTGGTGGCGGTCGGCATGTAGCTCTTCGGCGAGCGGACGCGGCAGCGTCAGGTCGGCGGCTTCGCGCAACGTCTGCAGTTCCGGCAGCATCTCCGGGAAATGCTGCGCCAGTTCGCCTTCGAAGTAGGGGTCGCCGGCGGCGAACTGCGTCAGCAGCAGCGGATGCGGCACGCGAAAAGCGGCATGGATTTCCGGCTGGTTCAGGGCCTTGCTCAAGGGACTGAGACTGTCGCGCAGGTGTCGGCTGGGCGCTTGCGGCAGTGGGCAGGCCGCTTCGCGCGCCGTATTTACCGCCGTGCTGAAGAGGTGCGCGATGCCTTGCCCCATCATGGCCACGGTGGGCACCACGGGCACACCGAGCAGTTGTTCGAGCGCCTTGACGTTGATCGTTAGGCCTTTCTTCAGCGCCTCGTCCATGCGGTTCAAGGCGATCACCATCGGTCGGCCGAACTGACTTAGTTCCAGAGTCAGTTCGAGGTGGTTCTGCAGACTGGTTGCGTCGACCACCTGAACGATCAGGTCGGGCGGGGCGAAGGGCGCCGGCGGTTCGGATTGTTCGTGCGCCGAGACCGGTGGCCGTTGGTTGCCCCAGAGCAGGTATTTGAGTGTCGAAAGATCGTCGCCTTCAAGATGCTGCAGCGAATGGATGTCGGGCAGATCGACCACGCTGGCTTCATCGAAGCCGATCTGCACGGTGCATTCGCTGTACACGTGCTGCGTGCCGGTCAGCCGGCCGACGTGCGGTGCGGTGCTGGACACGGCCTCGAACAGGGTGCTCTTGCCGGCGCCGGGCAGGCCGACGAGGGCAATGCGCAGGCGCCGCTCACCGCGGAACAAGGGGGTGCGCAGCGGGACGGTGGATTTGATTACGGCGGTGGAGCACTTCTTCATGGGTTGTCAATCGACTTTCGCGGAATTCTTGCGTGTCTTTGCCTTTGCTCTTGCCTTCGCCGATGCGGAGCTGGGCGGTGGATAATGATCGACGCTGCCCGGCATTTGCTGTATCGAACATACCTCTTTTCCGGCGCGCCAGTCGAGCATGATATCCCCCAAGCTCAGTGACGGGAAAAAAGGTCGCGCAGCTTACACAGACTCGTGCTGATGTCGAAACGCGGATCGGCCACGGCGTCACCGGCAAGGAGTTGCGTAATGACCACTGCCGGGTCGCTCTCTCCGGTCAGCAGCACGGCGGCGCCGCGCTTTCGCATGTGTCGGACAAAACCGTCGCCAGCATTGGCCGAAACGATCAGGTCGACGCCGTCGAGCGGGTGCGGGGCATCGTCCGTGCAGTGGTGAAAGAGTTGCGCCTTGCACAGCTCGATACGGCTCGGCGCGGGCAGCGGAGTGCCAGATTGGTGGGCGGCAAGGTCGTAGAGCAGCCAGTGCCGCGTCTGTCCGACATGGCCGGAAACGCGTTGGTAGTTCTTGGTGGCGATGGCGATTTTCATGGCGAAGGGGCGCAGGCTCGATGCTTTGCTGGAAAGGTTAGGCGCTCAGTCGCGGGAGAATCTGCGCCAGCCAGGCATCGAGCCGGTTTTCGCTGAGCGCCGGCTGGTTGATCTGGTCCAGCGCGAGGCCGAGGAAAGCGCCGCCCGTCACCGCCGCCGACGCCTTGAAGGTGTAGCCAGTTGTCGGCCAGTGTCCGACCAGGGTAGCGCCAGCGACTTTGAACTGCTCGTGAAGGGGGCGCAGCGCGCTGACGAAATCGTCCGCATACTTTTCTTGGTCGCCGAGTCCGTAGAGGGCGACGATCTTGCCGGTGAAATCGAGGCCGGCGAGCTTCGGCAGGAACTCCGCCCAGCTGTCGTTGGCCAGGCCGGTGTTCTGGCCCGGCAACTCGCCCTCGCCGAGCGTCGGCGTGCCGAGGATCAACGCCCGATAGGAGAGCAAGTCCTCGGGCGTGGCTTTGGCGACGTTGACCGGATCAGCTGCCGCGTCACCCAGTTTCTTGCGAATTTCCTTGGCGATGCGCCGCGTGCGGCCGGTGTCTGTGCCGAAGAAAATGCCGATGTGCGCCATCGTCCGCTCCCTTGGTCGATCAGTTGAGTTCAACAAGCCGTTTCGCTTCGGCTTCGTCCTGGGTCAGTTCTTCGGGCAGGATGCCGACCGGGGGGCCGAGCGTGCCGTCGGAATCTTCAAAACGGACGAGGTAGATTTCCTGTTTCTGGTCCGCCTCGAGATGGCCGAACTTGACGACCACGCCCCGAGCGCCGGGCGAGGCGAGTAGAGCTTCTTCGGCCACTTCGGGGATGCCGCCGTCGTTGTAGATGGCTTCGCGGCAGAACACCATGTCGCCGATGTCGTACTGGATCGCGGGTGAGCTTGTCATGATTAGCTCCAGATGTCGGGGTGGGCGACCAGTCGTTCGACCGGCCGGTCATTTTTCAGATGCTCGTCGATCAGCGTCGGCACGTCGGTCGCCTTGACGCCGGTGTACATCAAGCCCTCGGGGTAAACCAGCACCGTCGGGCCAGCATGGCAGGGACCGAGGCAGCCGGTGTTGGTGAGCAGGTAGTCGGCCCACAGATTGCCCTTCTGAAATTCCTCCATGAACGCCTGGTAGACACTGTTGCAGTCATTGCTCTGGCAGGAACCACGCGGGTGGCCGGCTGGGCGACCCTGAACGCAAACGAGGATGTGTTTCTTGGGCTTGGGCATGGCTTTCTCCTGAAGTGGGCACGGACAGCGAAGCAAGCTTGATACCAGCGCGAGTATTGCTTTAAATCAGCGGCTTGGACAGATTGCTTTGTGTCGTGAATGCGACAAGCGCGTGACAAGCGCGCAGATTGTCGGCGCGCGGCCAGAAAATCTCCGCCGCGTGGCCGGGGCGACTTTGTGCCGGGCGGCGAGCCTTTACCTCAGTGTGGTGGGTTAGCTATATAAACAGCAAGAAATAACGGTATTTGGCCGCCCAGCAATGCCACGAGTTGCGCAGAAACCACTAGAGCAAGGTAGTTATGGGTATTACGAAGGTCTTAGTCAGGTCTTCTATATATATTGTGTAATATAACGAAATCCGCAGATCAAGGGCGGACCTTCATTTTTATTCTCAGGGGTGAGTGATGCGGTGCAAATTCGTGGTGAGCAGCAGGAAGATCGTCGCCGGCTGGGTTGCCGGTACCGGGGTCGGGGCCGTCCCCGGTACCGGCAGCATGGTTCCATGACGCAGAATTTGGTATACGGCATGCGTAACCATCCCCCCCTCCTTTGCGCCCTGGTCTTGGTCATTGCCGCGTTAGGCTTGGCGAGCTTTTCCGTCGGCGCGCAGACCACCATTCCAGTCCTCAGCGAAATACAGGTTGAGGGCGGCAACGCGTCGGGCAACTATCGAGTAGACCACGCGGAATTGGGACCGCTCGGTGATCGCCCTTGGCTCGATACGCCCTATTCACTCACCACGGTGCCGGCGGAATTGCTCGATAACCAGCAGTTGAAGAGCGTGCGCGATGCTTTTCGCTACCTGCCCTCGGTCCAAGGCGAGAACGTGCGCCCCCAATCGCGCGGCATGCAAGCGGGGGTGGTGCAAAATACCCGCATCGACGGTCTCAATATTGCCGCCACGACCGACTATCCGGTCGAACAGTTCGAGCGCATCGAGGTGCTCAACGGTCTGGCCGGCGGCCTCTACGGCGCGGCCAATCCCGCCGGTACCTTCAATTACGTGTTGAAGCGCCCAACCGCTGAGTCGTTGCGCCGCATGACCGTCGGCTATGGCACGCAAGGCAGCCTGCTGGCGCATGCCGACGTTGGTGGCAGTTTCGGCGAGCAGAGCCAGTTCGGCTACCGGGTCAACCTACTCGACGACTCCGGCGAAGGCTATGTCGACAACAGCCGTTTGCAACGTAAATTGGCCAGCTTTGCCTTCGACATTCGGCTGGGTCCGGATACCGTTCTGGAAACCAACGCTAGCCGATACCACTGGTTGCACAAAGGCTATGCTGGCACCTTCGCCCTGGGCAGCAACGTGAACTTCCCCGCGGCGCCGGACCCCAAACGCCTCGGCTACGGCCAGCCCTATGCCGGCGACGATAACGTCTCCGATACAGTCAGCGCCCGCCTGAAGCACAGCTTCAGTGAGAACTGGCAGCTATCGGGCGGCGTGCAGCGTCAGGTCGGAGACCGCGCTTCTACCGTGCCAACCAACACGCTCACTAGCAACGCCGGTAAATACACGACCACCGCCGCAACCACCACCTACAGCCGCGACGTCGTGATCGGCAATACGCTGGCGCTGAGCGGCAAGCTGCAGGCAGCCGGCGTCGGCCATGAGCTGTTGCTGGCCAATACCGGTTTCGACTGGGACCGCTACACCCCGTATGTCACCGGTAGCATCACTCTGGGCTCGGCCACACTGCAGAATCCGATCCTGTTTAGCGAGCCGAACTGGCCGGATTTCGCCAACCGTTACCGCTCGGTGAATACCCGCCAGCAAGCGCTGACGCTGGGCGACACGCTGAAGTTCAACGATCGCTGGTCAGCCATGCTGCTTGCCAGCCAGAGCTGGATTAAGGTACGCAACTACAACAAGCTGGGTGTGGTGAGCAGCCAATACGACGACCAGGGCATCAGTACTGGCGCCAGCCTGATCTTCAAGCCGCAATCTATGGCAAGCATCTATGTCACCTTCGCCGACAGCCTGCAACAAGGCGATGCGGCGCCGATCGGCACGGTCAACGTCGGCGAGAACCTTGCGCCCTATCGCAGTAAGCAGTGGGAGCTAGGCTACAAGCGGCAGTGGCAAGAGCTTAACCTCGGTACCGCCTTGTTCCGCATCGAGCGTCCTTTCGCCATGGTCGATACTGTGGACAACCGCTTCAAGGCGCTAGGCGAACAGCGCAATCGCGGCCTCGAACTGACAGCTTCCGGTCAGGCGATGGAGCGACTCAATATCTTCGCTGGCGTCACCTTCCTCGATCCGCGCCTGCTCAATTCCGGCTCGGCGGTGACCAGCGACAAGCAAATTCTCGGGCTGGCCAGCCGCGTCGCCAATGTCTTCGGCGAATACCATCTGAGCAGCGTGCCCAGCCTTTTTCTGAACCTCAACGTCAATCACGTCAACCAGCGCCCCGGCAACAACAGCAACAGCATGTGGGTAGACGGCTATACCACGGCCGACATCGGTGCGCGCTATGTCAGTCAGATGATGGGCAGGGCCGCGACCTGGCGCTTGAACGTCAATAACTTGGGCGATGTGCGCTATTGGGCGAACATCACGCCCAGCGGGCAGAACGGCTATAGCGGCGCCGGTAGCGGCACCGGTACGCTGGGTGCGCCACGCACTATACAAGCCTCACTGCAAGTCGATATCTAGGGAGCTGCACATGTCATCGATCGTTCCCCGTCGCGCCCAGCGCCTAACTTCGGCGCTGTGCGCTATCCTGCTGCTGACGGCGCTGCCGGCGACCGCCGCCGAACCGTTGCGGGTGCTCGCCGCCGGCAGTCTAACGAAGGCCTTTGACGCCATCATCATCCGCTGGCAGAGCCTCCATCCCGAGCAACCGGTGAGCATGGAAAGCGGCCCAGCCGGCTGGCTGCGCGAGCGTATCGAGAAGGGTGAGCGCTTCGACCTCTACGCTTCGGCGGCGCTCTCGCATGCCGAGGCGCTGAGCAGTCAGGGGCTGAGCGGGCCGGCAGTGTTGTTCACCCGCAACAAGCTGTGTGCCATGGTCAAGGCAGGGGCACCGATCAGCAGCGACAACATCGTCGATACCCTGTTGGCGCCGACGACCCGCATCGCTACCTCGACGCCCAAGTCGGATCCTGGCGGCGATTACACCTGGGAGTTTTTCCGTCGGCTCGAAGCGCAGCACCCGGGTGCCTACGCCGCTCTCACGACCCGGGCGCAGCAGCTCTACGGCGCACCGCCCGACCCGAAGAAGCCGGCACCGTATGCTTCCACCTTGATCGCCGAAGGCAAGATCGACGTCGCTTTTGGCTATTGCTCCGGTACGCGTACCAACACCGACCCCGCGCTGAAGAGCGTCACCTTGCCGGCGCCGGCGCCAACGGCCGATTACGGTCTGGCGTTATCGCGCCACGCGAGTCCGGCGGCCGCCGAGTTTGTCCTGTTCATCCTCTCTCCGGTCGGGCAGCAGGTGCTGGCGGACTATGGTTTTAACAGCGTCGGCCTGCCGTCAGAATAAGGCAAACCATCCCATTTCTTAGCGTTCGCTGCGATTGCATTTGCCTTGCCCAAGGCCGAGCACCACCTGGGTTGGGGTGGTGCCCGGCACGAGCAACTTGTCGCCCCCATGGCCGACGATTCGGCATGGTCCCGCCGCACGCCTATACTGTTCGCCGAACGAGCCCGTCCGGTCTTGCGTCCGTCCTGTGCAGCCACGTTTCGTTCGACACGTTCCGTCCAAGGAGAACCCTGATGTCCCAAGACAAGTCTGCTGTGCCAACGTTCGCGGCCGTTCCCGCCGCGCCGCCTCATGCCAGTTGCTGCGGCAAGCATTGGGAGTCCGACGAGCCGACCCCCGAAGTCGGCCGGCGGGTACCCGCCGCGCACGACATGGAAATGCCGGAAATTCCCTTCCCGTCGGCGCGAGTCCTCGCGATCGCCGGCGAGGAGGCTTTGCGCCACCTAGTGCGCCACCACCACGTTCTGTTGCGGGAAAGCGAAATCGGCCCGCTATTTCCTGCCGACGAGACGGCTTTTACAGCCGCTGTCGAGCTGATCGCCGATTACGTGGTAGAGGTCTGCGGCGGACCTGCCCAGTTCACTCCGTCTCACGGGAAGACCTGTCTACGTAAGCGCCACTTCCCTTTTACGATCGACGAATTGGCGCGTGAAATCTGGCTGGAGAAGCTCTTTCAGGCGATGGTCGAGATTGGCTTCCCCGAGGAAATTCACGAGGAATACTGGAACTGGATGGAGACTTTTACCGTGCGCCTGATCAATCGGCGCTGCTCGGTGGCGCAGCCAATGCATCTGACCTATGCGCGGGCGCGCGTGCGTTTCGCCCAGCTGTTGCCAGCCTGAGGGCCGTCTGCGGGAGCGCTTGTCGCAGGTCTGCGAAGATCAAGGTGAAGCGGATCCCGTGCGGGCAACCCGAGGTGCGCCTACAACCGGTGCCGGCAAGGTCGGAGGTGTTGATCTGATCTTTCCGGGCTTTCGTCACCCGCCCGTGCTGCGGAAAGCCGCATGCTGGCACTCGTTCGGAGCGAAAAGCTTCAATATCGTTCAACGCCGGGATAGCGCCCGGCAGCATTCTTGCGGTCGAAAAATGGGGAGTGACGGTTCGTCTAGCGCATCGATGATGATTAAGTTTATCTAATTGCATTGGTAACAAACCATGGTTTGTCGCGCCGTAACATCGGCACTACATTGATCAATAGACATAGATCAAGCATGGAAGGAGTCAATCATGTCCCCCCAGACTATTCTTGCTCGCATCACCGGATTTGGGCCGCGCAAGCCTGTAGCGACGATGGACGAGAGTAATTCGCGCCATTGCGCGGCAAGTGCGCCGGCCGCAGTCGGCGCGAGCAGTAGAAATTTCCTGCCCGGCCTTCGGCCGGTGGAACTTGAGGTTGATGCGTATTTCCACGACGCGTTTGCCGGGCCGGTGTTCTGAGCGTTTTGTACTTGGCGTTTTTCGCCCCGGCGGCGCAAAGCAGTTGATGCCGGGGCACCAAAAAATGTCCTTGAGAACGGTCGCTAGACGCTTCCTGATGGCGCGTTGGCGCTGAAGGTGCGGCGTCCGCCGCCGAGGCGTCCGCAAGCCTGCCACGATGCCGCGTCAGTTGTCGATTGTGTGACGGTGGCGACGCTGCACCGTCGATCTCGTTCATTCCCTGAAAAACCTTCCGGAGCCGCTCCGCGCGGCCCCGCTTTTGTTGGGATTCCTTTGCTTTCCGAACAATTCCGTATCAGTAGTCGTCGACTAAATCTCCTTTTCCCCTCGGAGCGGCCGTTCGCGGCCCTGCGCACCGCAGCACAGTACGAACCATTCACGCGCTACCTCGGCTTCGCGCCGTCGAGCACGGTTGATGCCTTCCGCTACCGGCTGAAGGACACGCACCGGCTGTGGCAGGCCGGCGAGCGCTTCACTTTCGACGCCTGGGATAGCGAGGGGCAGTTCTTCGTTGGCCGCGTGCGCCTGTCGCGTGCGGGAGGCGGCGCCTGGCGTCTGGGCTACTTTGTCATTCCCCGTCTGTGGCGCCAGGGCTATGGCGCGGAGATGGCCGCCGCCGCGGTGAAGGCGGCCTTCGAGGTGCTTGGCGCCGCCGAACTTTCCGCGACGATCTCTGCAAATAACGCCGCCAGCGCCGGCCTGGCTCGCCGCATCGGCCTCCTGCCGCAGGACCCCGGCGCGCATCGCGGCCCGGCCCCCGGCTTGATCCGTTTTGGCACGAGCCGCGAGGACTGGATGGCAGGCCAAAGCGAGACAGAACCATGTCCTGACCGGCCGCGAAAGACTTCGATTCCAGGATCGGTGCTTGCGTCGCCGTGTTGAGCGTTCCAGAACAAAGCGTCTGAGAGGGCGGGCGAGGGCGAACGGCGTCGTTTAGTTTCTTTGACGCGCGATAGCGTCTCGTCTCAACCTTCTGGCTATCTGGCCGTTAAGCTCATATAGCCACGGAGGCCGCCATGAAGACCCATCTCAAACTGGTTTCGGACAATCCCATCCCCGGATCGAATTTCAGACCCGACGGTCGCGCCCTGCATCAACTGGCCGACCGGTTGACCGAAGAAATCCACGCCGGGCATCCCGAGGATGCGCACTTCCTGGCCTCTCTCCAGAAACTGTCGCCATTTGGCGTCGCTGTCGTCGCTACCTGGATGGCGAAGGCCGGCGTGAGCGAGGCGGAAATTCTGGAGGTCGTCGTCTAGCTTTCGGCGCGTCTCGTCAACCGCCCGCGTGCCAGGTCCTTCTGCGGAAGGACTTCTGGCGCGGCGGCGCTGCCCAGAAGAGCGGCTGCACCATGAAATCTCCCACCGCGAAAGGCCTTGCGGTCTTGTCGCGGGGGTTTCTCGGTTCAACGACTAGCCTACCAAGGGTGTCCCCCGCCTCTGCCGGGGAGGCAGCAGGTGTTTGACATATAGGGGAGTCCATCGAGGAAACTTCCAATCGTGAGCCGCCAAGCACATGAAAGGGAGTTGTTCAATGGACGAACTTAAGAGCCTAAACCACACGAAGAGGGAGTGAAAATACCACGTGGTATTCATTCCGAAGGGTCGGAGAAAGACGTTGTACGGGTAGTTGACGCAATACCGTGAAGAGATATTTCGCAAGCTGGCGTTGCAAGAGGAAAGCCGGATTGAGGAAGTGCATCCTGATGTCGGATCATGTGCATATGATGATTGTGATACCGCCGAAGTACTCGGTGTCTCAGGTGATTGGGTATATCAAGGGAAAGAGCGCGATCCACCTGGCCCTGGTGTCCCTTGTGCGAGCAAGGCAACTGGCCTAGTCTTGCAGCGTATCGGCTTTTCTTGGCGCCGTAGGCGCTTTTCCCGTTGTCCGTTCATCACCGTTGTGCCTGGTGGAGTATTCGTGTGATTACCCTTAACCAGTTTCCGCCCGCCTTCGGCTTGCCCAACGCGAGCCCTTTCTGTATGAAGCTGGAACTGTATCTGTGCATGGCGCAGCTGCCCTACTGCAAACGCTACACCCTGGCCTTGCCCCGTGCGCCGAAAGGCAAGTTGCCGTGGATCGATGATGACGGCACCGTCGTGGCCGACTCGGGCCTGATCGTCGAGTATCTTGAACAAAAGTTCGGTAACCCGCTTGACGCCGGCCTGACTCGCCTGCAACGGGCTCAGGCTTTGGCGATTGCCCGCTTGCTTGAGGAACATTTGTACTGGACGGTGCTCTACGACCGCTGGATTAGCATGCCCGGGTGGAAGATGACGCGTGAGGCGTTCTTTGGCGCCTTGCCGTGGCCGTTGCGGGTCCTGGTGCCCTGGGCGGCACGGCGTAGCGTTCGCGCCGAATTGCACGGCCACGGCATGGGGCGCCACACGCCGGCGCAGATTCACGCGTTCGGGGTTGCCGACATCGACGCGCTGGCGGCGCTGCTTGGCGAACAGACGTATTTCTTGGGCGAGCGTCCAACTTCCATCGATGCCAGCGCTGCTGCATTTCTCGCCAATATCCTCATGGTGCCTCTCGACACGCCGCTCAAGGCAGCTGCCCTGGGACACGCCAACCTCGTCGCTTATTGCCAACGCATGGCGCACCAATATTTTCAGGCCAGTTCAGAAGCAGGAAGTAATAACACTACCAGTTGACTGGTCAGAAACCTGCTTTGACTGAAGCAACCACGACAACATGGAGTTTGGCTGTGACAGATACCTCGAGTTTGCGTACTAGAATTCTGGGTGCCTTCATTCTGGCGCTCGGTATTGTGATCGTCGGTGGAGGTATCGGCGCCTATGGTTTGCTCAATGCGCTTCATCAATACCGTACACAGGTCGTCAGTCTAAGCGCAGATCAGGTGGCGGTACTGCGTATTGAAAGCCACTTGCCGCCGTTGCTCGATACGGTGACGTTCTTCGCTGTGCCTAGAATGTGCCGGCTGTTGCGGTAGCGCATCCAGCCCAGCTTGGGCAGGGCCACGCGACTATTACCGGCGTCGATCTTGAACTGCTTGGCATCGGGGTAGCGGAAGCTATCGCCCATGCCCTTCTTCTTGCAGCGCGGAAAGTCGGCGCGTTTGGCAAAGAAG
>Ga0209125_1000741_pt1 | contig 37718 bp, 39 predicted proteins | sample BarGraIncub1131A_FD_184503 | JGI IMG/M metagenome (GOLD analysis project Ga0209125, IMG submission 184503) | Arctic peat soil microbial communities from Barrow, Alaska - Barrow Graham LP Incubations 11-31A (SPAdes) (version 2) | ecosystem: Environmental > Terrestrial > Soil > Wetlands > Peat... | reverse complement strand
GGGTAAACGCCATGTTCAGTGTAGTATAGAGCGAATTGTTTTTTAGCGTTTGCTAGGTCGGAGATTACAGCGGATACATTAGCTTTGGCTGTTATGCCTGTGTAGGAGACTATGGTAATAGCTGCTAATACTCCTATTACTATTATGACTACTAGGAGTTCGACGATTGTGAAACCACGATTGTTTTGATTACTAGATTTATTGGAGTTTGGTATTAAACTAGAACTAGGACTAGAACTATAGTCTGAGCCATAGCTTGAACCATTATGTTGTTTTATCTTATTAGAGAGAGAGAGAGAGAGAGATTGCTTTTTTTGTGATTTGTGTTTTTACTATGCATAATGGTTAATAGTGGTTAAGATTTCCTTTTCTGGATAGAGTATAGCATTAGAAGGATGCCGTAACAAGTTTAAGCGTAGTTAGACAGCGGAAATGTAATGGGATAATGAGGGACATTACTAAATGTCTTTTTTAAACAATGCTAATACTGGAACAACGCCCAACCCAGCTAGCGCTCCAACAACAACTCCGAGAGCCAATTCCGATAACAAAAGTGGCGCAAATTTAAAGATGCTCATTAGGGTTGGGTCGCTAAAGACAAGTGCTAAAAATATTATTGTTATAGAAAATATTATCAGCATAGCCTTATTTTCGCGTCGAAGAAGCCTAGAAATTGCTTGCTTACCAGAAATAGCCAGAACTAGGAATATATTTGATACCAATAAGATTAAAAATGTCATACCACGAGCCTTATCCGGAGACCAATTATAGTCTAGAAGAATTTTATAAGAGATTACTACAACAAGCGCAATGAAAACGCCCTTAAGCACGCTATTAGTAACCATTCTTTTACTAAAGATTGGTTCTTTTAAGCTTCGTGGCGGCTTTTGCATAATGTCACTACTTTCTTTTTCATTTTCAAAAATCAGAGTACAACTCGGATCGATTATTAACTCCAAGAAAACAATATGTATTGGGATCAAAACTATTGGCCAACCAAAAAGAACAGGTAATAATGATAGCGCGGCAATTGGTATATGGACCGAGAATATATACGACATTGCCTTTTGAAGATTAGTATATATCCTGCGCCCTAATCGAATGCCTTTTACGATTGAAGCAAAATTATCATCAAGCAATACAATCGTCGCCGCTTCGCGGGCAACATCCGTGCCTCTCTTACCCATTGCAACGCCAATATGAGCAGATTTAAGCGCTGGCGCATCGTTCACACCGTCACCCGTCATCGCTACGACCTCGCCATTATCCTTAAAGGTGTTTACTATTGTCAGTTTATTAGCAGGAGTCACACGACTAAAAACCGATACCGATTTAATGACTTCTTGACGTTTTAAATCTGATAATCTTTCAAATTCTGCGCCCGTAATAACCTTGCCGTGGTCTAAGCCTACCTGCTTGGCAATATTAAGGGCCGTCTCTGGATAATCACCGGTTATCATTACCACCCTAATGCCAGCTTCTTGACACATGCCAACAGCTGATTTAGCACCTTTTCTAATTGGATCGGCCAAACCGACTAAGCCAAGAAATTCAAACTCAAAATCATGACGGTTAGATGAAAGATTTAATGAGTTTATTCCCTTAGCCACAGCTATGATACGCAGACCTCGTGATGCAAGCTCATTCGTTTTTAATTCTAACTTTATTCTTACGTCTTTTTTTAAATGGCATAGATCAAAAACAGTCTCAGGTGCACCCTTTAATGCAACCACCGTCGCAACACCATCGTCACCCCATGCATGAACAACTGATAAAGAATCATCCTTTAATGGATACTCTTTGATAATCTTTTGATTATTATATATTTTTTCAACATTATCAAAAACTTGTTTTCCAAGCTCTATAAAAGCTTCCTCCATTGGGTCAAATGGTCTTTTTTGAGATGCTAAAACCCCAAACTTAATAATTTCATCAGGCATTCCCATTATCGCGTCATAAACATTTCCATTTATATCCACGACACTAATTATCGTCATTCGATTCTCGGTTAGAGTGCCGGTTTTATCAACACACAAGACACTTGTGCTGCCCAATGTTTCAATAGTATGAGATCTGCGAGTTAATATATGGCTCTTGGCTAGGCGCCAAGCTCCCATTGTTAAAAATATAGTCAAAACAATCGGAAATTCTTCAGGAAGTATAGATATTGCTAACGTTAGGCCAGCTAAAAGACCCTGCATAAGATTGCCCCGCTGGAACCAATAAAGCGCCACCAACAACAATGAAGCCGAGATAGCCAAAAACGCAACGATTTTTATAACCTTATCAACTTCTTTTTGAAGCAATGTCTTTTCAATGGCTATTGATTTAAGAGAGATACCGATTTTACCAATTTCAGTATCTGCACCAATACTAGTAGCTTCGATTACGCCATGGCCTTTTATTACTAAAGTTCCAGAAAACACAGAATTAACTCTAAAATCTTTTATTTTCTGGGTATGTTTTTCCACAGCAACAGATTCACCAGTTAACAACGATTCATCAACTCGTAGATTATTAGCAGATATTAATTTTGCATCGACTGGAACCCTACTTCCTTCTGAAATTATCAAGATATCGCCTACTACGATTTCGCGCCCAGGAATCGTCATCTGCCTACCATCTCTGATAACTTCACACATAGGGCTTGATAGATTTCTCAGAGCCTCTAGTGACTTCTCTGTTTTTGCCTCTTGATAAAGCTCTATGCCTATGATTACAAAAACAGAGAACAGTAACAGAAAGGCTTCTTGCTTATCGCCAAGAAAAAAATAAATGACAACCGTGATAATCAATAAAAATATCATTGGCTCAGTCACTAGCCCAATAATAATCTTAAATACATTTCTTTTACCTTGACTTGGTAATTCATTATAGCCAAATTGTCGCTGTCTAGTTGTAGCTTCTGTAGAAGAGAGCCCGTCTATTTGATTTAATTCCATCCTCACATTTTAACATGAGGAAAGTACAAAAAACACGATAGCTATATTATCGTGTTTTTAGTGTGCTTATTTGAGGCTACTTCGCAAATTCAATTGCGCGAGTTTCGCGAATCACATTTACTTTGATAGTACCGGGATATTGCATGGTACTTTCAATTTTGATTGCAATATCACGAGCAAGCTTGATAGCACTTAGGTCATCAATTGATTTAGGGCTAACAATCACACGAACTTCGCGTCCAGCACTGATCGCATAAGCTTTGTCGATTCCATTAAACCCAAGCGCAATATTCTCTAGATCGCGCATACGCTCGACAAAGTTTTCGGCACTAATATTACGTGCGCCAGGACGAGCCGTCGACAATGCGTCACAAACACGAACTATTAATGCTTCTGGTGTCGTAGCCTCTACGTCATCATGATGAGCGCCAATTGCATGGGCAATTTCTTCGGACATGCCATATTTACGAGCTAGCTCGGCAGCGATATGGTGATGTTTGCCTTCCATTTTGTGAGTAAGCGCTTTGCCTGTGTCGTGTAACAAAGTTGCAATCTTGGTGATGCGAACATCAGCACCAATTTCTTCGGCAATAAGCCCTGACAAATGTGCCATCTCGACACTGTGCATCAACACATTTTGACCATAACTTGTACGGAATTTTAATTCACCTAACAGTCGCAACATTTCTTTTGGAATACCGACAACGCCAACTTCTCGCGCAGCATCTTCACCAGCACGATTGATTTCTTTGTTGATTTCAGTCTCGGCCTTGGCCACAACTTCTTCGATACGTCCTGGGTGGATACGACCATCTTTCATCAAAAGTTCCAAGCTCATGCGAGCAATTTGACGACGAACAGGGTCAAAGGAGCTTAGAATAATCATGCCAGGCGTATCGTCAACTAAGATATCGACACCAGTAGCGCGTTGAAGCGCTTGAATATTACGACCTTCTTTGCCGATAATTCGACCTTTCATTTCTTCATCAACCAGCTTGACAGCCGTTACAGTACGCTCAGCTGTAACCTCTGACGACATACGCTCCATTGCCGTAACTAGGATTGTCTGAGCCAATTCTTCAGCATCTTCCTTGGCATCATTTTGCAATTTGTTAACTAAACCAACCAAATCTTGCTTGATATCACGCTCGGTCATTTGCATCAATTTTTCAGCCGCATCAGCCTTAGTTAATTTAGCCACCTTTTCAAGCTTTTCTTGTTGCTTGGTGCGAATTTCGCGAATTTCATCTTTTAGATCTTCGACATCACGTTCTTGAGCGCGTAATTTTTCAGAGCGTTTATCAAGCTCGTCAATCTTGCGATCGAGCGTAGTCTCGCGATCAACTAAACGATTTTCGGTTTTTTTCCACTCACGGCGACGTTCATTGTCTAAACTCAAAGCTTCGTCTTTTGCCTTTAATACAATATCGCTCGCCTTCGTCTTTGCATTTGCAATTTCTTTTTCAGCCTTTAATTTACCGCCAGTTCGGCGACGTTTCTCATACACTACAGCGCTAGACGCTCCAGCAATCGCACCAATAATAAGAGCGACGATTCCTTCTATCATAATTATCCCTTTCCTCGCCTAGACTTCTGGTATTTATTAGTAACAAATTAAACAATTATCTTAAAAATTCAGTTAGCCTATAGCGTTGGTTTCAAAAGTTATTCAGAGTCCTAAAATGGACTACCTATATAGTAACCTTTTTTGTGTCACGGGCGCAAGTTATATTAGGCTCACTGCCATAAAAAGGCAAAATAATCTTTTCATTCTTGCCCGAAATCAATTTAGTGATAGCCTCATCCTTCCAATTTTCACCACGCGCACCAACAATTGGGATATTTTTGGCATCAGCGATTGTATTCATAACCGTAATTCCAATTCGCAAACCAGTAAAGCTACCCGGCCCCTCAAAAACACATAAGGCCGTAATATCTGCCATAGTTTTGTCGCAAGCATAAAGCGTTTTATCTATATAACCTAACAAGCCTTTCGCTAATGTCCTATCGGCCTGCCATTCATTTTCCTGATGCCAAGAATTATTAACCAAGGTCAATTTACACAAAGGATTGCTAGTATCAAGTAGTAAAATCATGCCTACAGACGCTCCATTAACTTATTACTAATAAGTCCGCCTGAATTAATAGAAAGTTTTCGTGAGTTTTCTGTTGGTGAGATCATATTAACAGATAATCGATCAGTCGGTAAAACTTCAGATACAGCACCGGCCCATTCAACAATAACCACCGTTTTGTTATCATCAACCGCCTCTTTTAATTCGTTCCCCATAATACCTGCATTTTCCAATCTATAAAAATCATAATGTGATAATTTTATATCATCACGCCCATCATATATTCGATTAATCGTAAAACTTGGACTTTGCACATATTCGTTAACACCCAAACCAACCGCAATCCCCTTTACAAGAGTAGTTTTTCCAGCACCAACGTCACCAATCAATTCAATAATTTCACCACCACAAAGCAATTTGCCGAGTTTTTCGCCAAAAAGCTTCATATTATCTTCATTTTCAATCTCTATATTCATCTTTAATTATTATAACATCTAGCGTTTTTTTAGCCTGTCGACTACAATAGGCACAAGCAGTATGCGTATTTCAAATATTACCATGGAAAAGTTGCTCTTACGCAGTGGTGTGGCTACTGTTGAGCAATTAGAATCCTTGAAAAAAGAAGGGGTTAGTTCAAATCGCCCGCTTCAAGAAACCGTATTACAGAACCAAATAATAGATGAAGAAAAGCTAACTAAATTATTTTCCGAATACACTCAAATCCCATACATAGAGCTTAACCCACATGATATTCCAACTGATGTACTCAACAAAATACCCGAAAGAGTCGCCCGTCAATACAACGCAATTTTATTCAAGATAGACGAAGATGGCAAATGCCACTTAGCAATGGACGATCCAGACGACGTCCAAGCAGTTAACTTTATCGAAAAACAAATAGGCACCAACACGATAATTTATGTTGCACCTCATGAGAGCATCATTGCCGCACTAGACGCATACAGAGGTGACGTTAACCAAGAACTAAATGAAGTTATCGATATTCAACGTACAGATGACACTGAAAATGAAACAGTCCAAGAACAAGATGTTGCCGAAAATTCACCGATTGCTCAAACTATAAACTTATTATTAGAATATGCTATTCGCTCACATGCCAGTGATATTCATATCGAACCACGCGAAGGGTTTGTTCAAATAAGATACCGCATCGACGGCGTCCTGAAAGAAGTAAATCACTTACCCCGCAATGTGCTAAGTGCTTTAATTAGCCGTGTCAAAATCCTTAGTAATCTGAAGATTGACGAGCATCGCGTACCCCAAGACGGACGTTTCAAAATAAAAGTCGGGGGCAAACAGTATGCCCTTCGTGTTAGCACGCTACCAGTTGCTGATGGCGAAAAAATTGTAATGCGTATTTTGGACGAGTCCAACCAAGCTGTCTCATTGGAATCATTAGGCTATTGGGGTAAATCATTAATAGACATTAAAAGAGCCATAAAAGAGCCGAATGGCATGATATTAATAACTGGACCAACCGGTAGCGGTAAATCGACCAGCCTATTTAGCGTTTTAACAATGCTAAATACACCTGATGTAAATATATCAACAGTAGAAGACCCAGTTGAGTACAAAATTCCAGGCGTCAACCAAACACAAACCAATTCAAAAGCTGGCATGACCTTTGCCAACGGCCTAAGGGCACTTTTACGCCAAGATCCAAACATTATAATGATTGGTGAGATTCGCGACATAGAAACCGCCGACCTTGGAGTTCAAGCCGCACTTACTGGCCACTTGGTCTTTAGCACTCTACATACTAACGACGCAGCTACTTGCTTACCTAGGCTTCTTGATATGAAAATTGAACCATTCTTGATTGCCAGCATAGTAAGAGCAGTCGTTGGGCAAAGACTAGTTCGTAAAGTAAATCACGAATCAAGGCAAAAATATCAGCCAACCGAAGAAGAAAAAAATATGATAATAAACATGTTTAGGCTAAAACCAGACCAAGATTTTAAATATATTCATGAACTAGAAAAACAAGCCGCCGCCGAAGGTGTTGGCGGAGATACGCCACTCAGCACCGATGAAAACGGCATAATTAACCTATGGCGCGCCGATCCCAATGACAGCAAAGATGGAACTCTTAATGGTTACAGAGGCCGTGTTGGTATTTATGAAGTACTGACTAATTCAATTGCCATACAAAAGCTAATTGTTACTAATGGCACCAGTAATCAAATTCAAGAACAGTCAATTCTCGAAGGTATGACAACTATGCGAACCGACGGGCTTATAAAAGCACTCCGTGGTGAGACTACTATCGAAGAAGTAATCAGAGTTACGAAAGAATAATTATGCCAATATTTTTATACATCGCAATAGACGACAAAGGCAAAACAGTTAACGGTAAAGTTGATCAATTAACTCGCGCCGCCGCTATCGAAGCATTAACTAAACAAGGTCTACGACCAATTAGCGTCAACGAAACCAAGCAAAAATCAGACGGATTCAAACTCAAAGATGCGATGGGTGGGAATAAAATAAAATCAGACCAATTAGTAATGTTCACTCGACAATTAAGTGCCATGGTTGGAGCGGGCGTTCCAATATTACGTGCTTTGACAGCACTTTCCGAGCATATCGCCGAAAGCCCAGTTCTAAAAAGGATATTAGTTAATATTATCCACGATGTCGAGGCAGGCTCAACCCTAGGAGATGCCATGGCAAAATATCCTAATACTTTTAACGACGTGTACGTCAACATGGTACGAGCTGGTGAAGCCGCTGGAATTTTGGATGAAATTCTAAAACGCCTAGCCGTCCAACAAGAAAAAAGTATGACAATGCGAAAAAAAATCAAAAGTTCGATGGCATATCCATTAGTTTTGATGGGCATAACAGTATTGGCATTCTTTGGATTAATGTTTTTTGTTATTCCCCAGATTGGTAAAATCTTAACAGACCTAGGCGGAGCCGATGCTAAACTTCCAGGAATAACACTAGCTATGTTATGGATTAGCGACGCTATTATAAGATACTGGTATATAGTATTTGGCATCATAGGTGGTGTCACTTACGGGACTATGCGCTATATTAAAACAACTAAAGGTAAGTTTCAATTTCACAGCTTGTTACTAAAAATTCCAATACTAAGAGTAGTTGTTATGAAGGTTGCAGTTGCCCATTTTGCTCGTACATTTTCTGCGCTTATAGAAGCTGGCGTTGCAGTACTAGAAGCACTAAGTGTTACTTCACGGGCGGTTGGTAATGTGGTTTACGAAAAAGCATTACTAGAAGCAGAGGTAGAAGTTAAAAATGGAAAATCTTTATCGTCGGCAATAGAGGCTAACTCACTGTTTCCACCAATCGTATCGCAAATGTTATTGGTCGGCGAAGAAACCGGCCAAACCGAAAAAGTATTTATTAAAGTTGCCGACTTCTACGAAGAAGAAGTTGATGCTGCGATTAGTAGTATTAGTTCAATAATAGAGCCTGTTATGATTGTAATCATGGGTGGCATGGTTGGATTAATTGCCGCCAGTGTTATGTTGCCAATCGCCAGTCTCTCACAAAACATTAAATAACGTCTGCCAATAACAATACGCTCATGTTATAATAATGTCAGCATTCACTAGTGGGCACTATGACAAAATTATTATATACAGACAAACAAATAATCGGACTTGATATCAGCAGCACTGGTATCAAAATCATGGCAATCGACAATAAAAGATGGCTCGTTATTGGCTATGGCTCACTAGATCTAGATCCAAAAAGAGTCAAAGAATCATTAGAAGGCAACAGCACTTATTTGGCAGATAATATTAAGCTGCTTATAAAGCAAAAACTAATAGGGTCGCTGCCTAGTAAGCACGTAGTTATCGGCATACCAACAGCACGCAGTTTTTCTAGAACGTTTAATTTACCAGTATCTATCGAGAAAAAACTCAAAGATGCAGTAGGATTAGAAGTTGATCAATATATACCCATCCCCGCCTCGACATTATATATCGATTATGAAATCATCGAACGCAACAAAAAAGAAATTACCGTATTAATGAGTGCCGTTGCCAAAACAATTATTGATAAATGCGTAGCTGCAGCTGAAAGCGCCGGCCTAAGCGTCAGCTTAATAGAACCGAGGATTAGCGCTGTTGCCCGCTTATTAACCAAAACAGAAGAAGGTAACCTACCGACTATAATTGTTGATATTGGGCCAGATAGCACCGATATTGCAGTACTAGATGGTGGTGCAATAAGAGTTACTGGTGGAGTTCCTATTGGCGGAAGCACTTTTACATTAGATATTGCAAAAAAACTCGAAGTTACCCTAGAAAACGCTCATCAATTAAAAGTCCTTAATGGACTAAACGCTGGACCGCGACAAGAAAAAATTAAAAACGCGATAGAACCCAGCCTTAAACAAATAATTACCGAAACCCGTAAAGTCATGCGCTATTATAATGAACGCATAAGAGACGATCGCAAATTAGAGCAGTTGCTTGTTGTCGGTAGCGGCAGCAACGTGCCAGGAATTGGTGATTATTTTACAAACGAACTTGTCATGGCAGCTCGAGTTGCCAGCCCTTGGCAAAAATTAGATTTTGGCAAGTTGCCAGAACCAGTCAGGCAACTTCGTCCTAGGTATATAACAGTTGCCGGATTAGCGATAATAACACCAGGAGAAATTTGGAAATGATAAATCTATTGCCAGATGAAACCAAAAAACAACTACGGGCCGCGCGCATAAACGTGACATTAGCTAGATATTTAATATTTTTAGCTTTTGCCAGTGGTTTTTTAGTGTTAGCTTGTGGAACGTCTTATTTATTCCTAATGAATAGCAGACCTAGTAATACTAAACCAGTTTCATCTACCAATCAAACAGAGACAGCCGCTTATGACGCAGCAAAAGCACAATACAGCACGTTTACTACAAGCTTTTCAACAGCAAAAACAATACTAGATCAGCAAGTTTCGTATAGCGACATAATAACAAGCATCGGAGCTTCCCTGCCAACTGGTGTAATCATAGAAAATTTAATCATAGACGGTACCAAAATAAATTCTCCGATAACAATTCAAGTAAAAGCTAAGTCAGCGGATGACGCGCCAAAAATGAAAGAAAACTTTGAAAAATCAACCATGTTTAAAAGCTTCAGCATACAATCAGTTACGACAACGCAAAATGATCCATCTGGATATTCAGTCGCTATTAGTATTAGCTTGACTATTAATAAAGGCCTATCGCTATGAAAAAATCTTCTTTAAAAGCAACTTCACTGCGCAACTTTATGTTTATCAGCATAATAGTTATTATAATTATATTAGTAATCGGTTTTTACTTCATACAAGACTGGATGAAAAACGAGGCTATGACTTTCGGTCAGACAACCAGTTCGACCACAGCCACCAAAGACGCAGCAGCCGTCAAAAAACTTCAAGATGAGATCACTAAATATCAAGCAGCAGCAACCAGCGCAAACGCCCTTATAGCTTCAAGCCAAGATTACCAAAGCCAAACGATACAAGATCTAAAAAAATATGCGTCAGCTAATAACATAGATATAGACAATTATAGTTTTGATCAGACAACTTCAAAAGAAGTAAAATCATCCGTTACTATAAATGGAGTAAAATCAAATTTCATAACAATAACATTAGATAATTCTATCCAGCTAACGGATTTAATTAAATTTCTAAAGTCAATCGAAACTAATACCCCCAAGATGCAATTATCAGGCATTAATATTAGCCCAGTACCAGATACAAAAGGCTTAGTTAAAGTGGAGTCATTAACTATAGAGATATACAATAGGTAAAATTATGAATAATAAGAGAACCAACAAAAAGAACACTGTCAAAATTAATCCAATAAAATATATTATAGGCTTGATTAAAAGATATAATTTTACATTGTTCGTCGTTATAGCTGTTGGCGGACTAGCTTTCGCTATATTGCTATTGAACGAGATATTAACCCGACCTATCGACAATCTTCAGCCAGTGACTACAAATAGCACCAGCGAAATAATAACATTTGATCAAACAACCATAAACCAACTAAATAAACTAAAAACAAGCAACAATAACACTAGCCAAGTGTTGCCATCAGGTAGAATCAATCCTTTTTCCGAATAATTGGCAACAATCACTAAAAACATTTATAATAGTATCATGCTAATACTTGGATCTCGACTAACAAACACACCAATTATGGGACTCCAGACGGGTACTCGCTTAGCGGTAACAAAAAATCCAGTTATTGACCCGGGGAATCTTAAAATTGTCGCATACGAAGTAGAAGGACCATTACTCTCAGAACGCCCCTCGTTCATAAGAATTGCTGATGTGCGCGAGCTAAGCGATGTCGGTATGATTATTGATAGCAACGATGAGCTTATTGGATTAAAAGACGTTATTGCAATTCAAAAAATATACGAACTAAACTTTAGATTAGTTGGCTTAAATGTAATTGACGAGGCTAAACGTAAATTAGGCAAAGTAGAAAACTATATTATTGACACTGATAATTTTAGCGTTCAACAATTAAACGTCAAGCAAGGAATGATCAAGAGTTTAACTGATACAGAATTATTAATTCATCGTTCTCAGATTGTCGAGATAAATGATTACGAAGTTATTGTTAAAGCGGCCGCCAAAAAACTTGAACCAATCACCAAACCCAGCCAACTTACTTACATGAATCCGTTTAGGTCGCAATCTCCGCAAACCGACAATACAGAATTATAGCTATTCGACTTCAGCTAAAGCCTGTTTGATGGTGTCGTAACCAAAGCCTAATCTCGCTAAATACATCATCAATTTTTGCTCATCTGGATAACGCGTTCGTTTTTTAATGATTATTTTTTTAATTTCTTCGGTATCGTTTCGCTTTGTTTTTTCAAAAGCTTCTTCGATGATATCATTATTAATACCTTTGGCATGCAGCTCGGCTATTAATTTACGCTTACTAGAGCCCTTAGTTATTGATCTATTCTCTACCCAGTAACTAGTAAATTTTTTATCATCTATATATTTTTTTTCAACCAAACGATCAAAAACTCGTGTAGTTATATCTTGCGATGCACCCGGCTTTAACTCGCCCGTTTTAGCCCTTACTGGCCTAGTTTTACGATACAAATAATCGCGCACTTCCCTGGCGCTGTGGGGGCGCATCAAACAATATTCCAATGCCCGGGCATAAACCTTGCCGAACTGACTTTCTTGCTCTAGCGTCAATAACTCAGCTTCGTCATATTCTAGGCCGACTTTAATGCCCAAATCAATTAGCTGAAAGACGTCTAGACTAAACCTATATTTACCATCAACCGAAACATTAACACGATTTTTGTTACGTATTTGCGGAGAAATAGACGTAATTTTCATCAATAGCTCCTAAATCAGGCTTATGCTTCTTCGGCGACTTTAGCTCTAACCTTCGCTTCAATCTCGGCTAGAACTTTTGGATTTTCTTGTAAATAAGCCTTGCTAGCTTCACGACCTTGACCAATTTTAGCATCGGCATAGTCAAACCACGCACCTGCTTTGCCAACAATTTCATGTTGAACCGCAAGATCTAGGACATCACCAGTTTTACTAATGCCTTGATTGTACATGATATCAAATTCAGCTATACGGAAAGGTGGTGCGATTTTATTTTTGACAACTTTTACCTTCGTTCTATTACCAATAATTTCCTCGCCAGATTTAATTTGTCCAGTTCGACGGATATCAAGCCTGACCGAAGCATAAAATTTCAAAGCATTACCGCCAGTTGTAGTTTCAGGATTACCGAACATAACACCAATTTTCATACGAATTTGGTTTATGAAAAGTACAGTAGTTTTACTTTTACTAATGATACCAGTTAATTTACGCAAAGCTTGGCTCATTAACCTAGCCTGCAATCCCATGTGGCTATCACCCATGTCTCCATCAATCTCGGCCTGTGGAACCAAGGCTGCAACCGAATCAATAACTACCATGTCGACTGCGTTTGATCGTACCAAGGTTTCAGCAATTTCTAGTGCTTGTTCGCCGTTATCAGGCTGTGAGACCAACAAATTATCAGTGTCAACCCCAAGTTTACGTGCATAAGCAGGGTCAAGAGCATGCTCGGCATCAATAAACGCCGCTGTTCCGCCATTTTTCTGAATTTCAGCAATAGCGTGCAGCGCCAAAGTTGTCTTACCTGATGACTCTGGACCATAGATTTCAATTATACGACCCCGTGGATAACCACCACCAAGCGCTAAGTCAAGCGACAAAGCACCACTACTGAATAACTCGACGTCAACAGTCGTAGTATCGCCCAAACGACGGATTGCACCATCTCCAAATTGTTTGTTGATCTGTTCTTGAGCCAAGCCAAGCGCCTTTAATTTACCTTCACTTGCAGTAGGTTTTACACCTAGGCTCTGCTTTTCAGTCTTTTTTGCTGCCATACATCCCCTCTCTATTATCAATAGTACTAATTATACGTCGATAACCCATAATTTGCTATAATAGACCTATATGACAAAACAAACGAACGGATTCACTATTATTGAAATATTATTTGTTACTTTGTTATTGGGGCTAGCTAGTATCCTATTTTTCGTGCAAAAGAATAATCTCGAAGTCGTAGCCAGTGACAATACTAAAAAAACAGCTATTAATTCAATGTATTACAGTCTGGAAGAAGTATTTTATCCAGCCAATAAATATTATCCGCAATCAATCAGCAGCGACAATTTAAAATCAGTCGACCCGACTCTATTTAATGACCCAAACGGTTTAGTAATAAACACCGCGGGCAGCTCGTATACTTACACTCCGACCAATTGTATAGACAATAAATGCAAAAGCTACACCCTAAGAACGTCTCTTAAAAACGAAGATGACTTTATAAAGACTAATAGAAATTAGCTAATTAATTATTATTTGAATTTTTTGTCTTGTGGATGGCCACTTTGAAAAGCTTCAACGGTATTATTTACTATAGCAATTTCCTTTTTAGGATTAGTAACATAAGGAAACCTATAAGTAGTTTCATCGCCCTCGGTACTAAGCCTGATCGAGCCATAATTAAACATTTGCTGAATTATACCGATCTGCGTAAAGCTCGCATCCTCAATATTAGATAAACTAACAGTCTGCTCTAGCCTAGAAAAAATACTGGCTTGAATCTCCTGAATAACACTTTCATTTGTAAGATAAAACTTATTATTTGTATAGACATAATAAAAAACGTACGTACCGATAAGGATCAAGACAATAAACAAAAATATAAAAGCAATAACCAATGACATGGCAGTAGAATTACCATTTAATTGAAACGATTGAACAACCAAGTCAAAATTAAATAAGACCACAAATGCTAACGAAATTAAAAACACTCCAACAGAAAGTGGCAAAAATAAGCCTATCGGATGACGTTTAATTGCGCTAATAACATACTCACCTTCACTCAAATTTAAATCAGGATAAAGTTGAGACGATCGGTCATGTTTTAGTCGAGTAGCATCATCAACTATACTTTTTTCCGCAACAATTGGTTGACTTGTATCAGCACTTTGAGTATTAACTTCGAATGTATTTTTATTTAATTTAGGAGGATGCGAATATAACGGCTGGCCATTAGCGTCGTATGCAACTGGCTTGCTGTAGTCTGAGGGTAGTTGATTATCTGGATTCATATTAATTCATTATATCAATTTTTATTAGCTTTCGGCTATAGCTTGTTTTTTGCCAACATGATTATAAGCTTTTGCTGTCACGCGACGACCACGCGGAGTGCGCTCGATAAAACCAATTTGCAATAAATATGGCTCGTAAAAATCTTCAATCGTAGTAGCCTCGTCGCCTGTTAAAGCCGCAATTGTACTAAGTCCAACCGGATTACTACCGTAATTATCAATAATACTAATAATCAAATTCCTGTCGCCAGGATCAAGTCCCAATTCATCAACTTCCAATAAGGCCAAGGCGGCTTTAGTTGTAGGTACATCAATAATTCCATCACCGTTAACATCAGCGTAGTCACGTACGCGTTTAAGTAAGCGATTAGCAATCCTAGGGGTTAAACGTGCCCTAGTCGATAACATATCTGCCGCTTTTGAATCAATTTTACTATCCAATATGCCGGACGCGCGTTCAATAATACGAGCAATCTCGACTGGCGTATAAAATTCTAATCTGTGGATTAATCCAAATCGATCGCGCAACGGCGCTGCCAAAGCACCAGTACGAGTAGTTGCTCCGATAACTGTAAATTTAGGTAAGTCCAAACGTACGCTTCTGGCTGCTGGGCCTTTACCTATCATAATATCTAGCTTAAAATCTTCCATCGCGCTGTATAAAACTTCTTCAACAGCTCTACCCAAGCGGTGTATCTCGTCTATGAATAACACATCCCCATCGGCTAAATTCGTCAAGATGCTAGCCAAATCCCCAGCACGTTCAATTGCAGAACCAGCCGTAACTCGAATATTAGTTCCCATTTCATTTGCAATCACCGTTGCCATTGTCGTCTTACCTAACCCTGGAGGACCGTAAAGTAAAACATGATCAATCGGCTCACCGCGCTTTTTTGCGGCATCAATAGCTAGTTTTAGATTACTTTTTAACCTATCCTGTCCAATATAATCATCAAAAAATCTTGGACGTAAAGTAATTTCGATTTGCTGTTCATCCACGTCATCATCGTGAACGCTAGTATCAATTATGCGTTCAATAGCCATTATGCATTACCCCTCAGGGCACGCGTAACGCGTTCAGTAGTCGACAGATCAATCGAGATACCTTCTAGTGCTTTAGTCGCATCATTTAGGCTATAACCAAGCGCCATCAAAGCTTCTAAGGCCTCATCGCTTGTTGAAATAATATTTGAAAAGCCAATATTATTAACATCCGTAGCAATCGCGTGACCTACCTTGTCTGACAAATCAACCACAACCCGCTCAGCCGTCTTTTTACCAACGCCACTAGCCCTAGTTATGAACGCTGCATCGCTACTCGCTATGGAGTTACGAACCAATTCACTATCGCCAAGTGACAATATGGCCAAAGCGGCTTTTGGACCTATACCCTGAACGGTTATTAGCATTTCGAATAACCTCTTGGCAATTAAGCTTGAAAAACCAAATAAATCTTGGCTTTGTTCGCGAATATGGTGGTAAGTATAGAATTTAACATTAGAATCTAGCATCGCATTATCAAAATCACCAGTTGCAACCTGCACTTCATAACCTACGCCATTAACATCAATGATCAATGAAGATCCAATCTTTTCAACTACTGTTCCAAAAACATGCGCAATCATACTATCATTATGACACTTTCTTATATTAAGAGATAGCCTTGTTAAAAAATACTAACCATGAGAAAGCACTCCCATTGCCCTTTTTTACCATAACAATTATACTAAAAAAATGATTAACAGAGTTAATTGGCTAAATAAAAACGGGTTTACTATCGTTGAACTTCTTGTAGTAATAGTAGTTATTGGAATATTAGCTGCTATAACCATAGCATCCTACACCGGCATTACTAAACTAGCGATAACATCATCTCTACAATCAGACCTATCCAATTCTTCGCAACAGTTAAAATTATTCCAAGTCGAGAACAGTGCATTCCCACTCACAATTAGTTGTGCTATACCGGATAGTGGCACAAATAAATGCATAAAAAATAGTAATGGCAATATGTACACATATAATAGTAACAATAATGTAAACCCTCAAACCTTCGGGCTAACTGCATCAAATGGATTACAAAGCTATAACATAAGCCAAGAAGGTAATATATTGCCTGGCGGCAGTAATCTATTTACAGGATTCCCAACTAACAGTATGTATAATTGGACATCAACGGGCTATTATTCTGAAATTTATCCTAACATACCACTAAAATCAAATACTACCTACACATTTAGCTATAGCTATAGTGTCACATCTGGAACATTATCCAACCTCCGAATTGGATTAGGGGGTGGCCTATTAAATAGCTATCAGATGGATTATATAGGTTGGACTAGCACCTTGTTGTCAACTGGAAAATTCACATTCACAACCCCAGCAGTATTAACTTACTCATACTTTCAGCTTAGACCAGTGCTTGACATAGCCAATGCAGGTGCAAGTAAAAATGTTAATTTATGGAACATTAAACTTGAAGAAGGTAGTGTTTCTACGCCATGGACACCTTCCCCATAAACCGCTAACGGCCGCGAGTCATCAATGAATGGGTAATTGCAGCCGCCAAAGCATCGGCACAATCATCAGGTTTGGGAATTTCGGACAAACCCAACTGAATTCTAACCATTTCTTGAACTTGTTTTTTATCAGCCTTGCCATAACCCGTAACCGACTGTTTAATCTGAAGTGGTGTATATTCTGCTATCGGCATGCCTCCTTTACGCCCTGCTAACATCGCTACGCCTCTTGCATGAGATACGCTCATAGCGGTTGTTACATTTTGCGAGAAAAACAATTTTTCAATCGACATAGAATCTGGCTTTGTTTGAGCAATAATTTCAGTCAAGCTATCAAATATGTCCTCTAATCGCACATCCAGTGGAGTATGAGCTGGTGTTGTTATAACTCCGGCATCAATTAATTTCATCTTGCCATTTGTAATTTCAATAACACCGAAGCCTAAAATGCCAGTTCCTGGATCAATACCGATAATTCTCATCTTACTAGTATAGGCTATTTTCTTAAATGCAGTAATAAGGCTATTTTTCTAAAGAACTTTGATATTTCTTGTCGCCATTCCCATATTCCATAACTAATTGCAACCGCACCAACACCAGCCAAACTCCACCAAAGCGTATTGTTATTCGTAGATTCGTTAGTCTGCTCTGGCTGATATTCGGCCTGTGTCATAACCGCAATATTTCGGCATCTGTTTGTGTCAGGGTTACGTTCTTGACCTTCCTTACATGGCGTCAACTCGCCGTTACTAGCACTAGAAGCCAAGCTAGTTGACCGACAACGATTGGTAGCTGGGTTTCTTTCTTGACCTTCAGCGCATGGCATTAAGCTACTAATATCATTTGCAATATTTCGGCAACGATTAGTCTCCTCGCTTCTGTACTGGCCATCTTTACAGGCAGCCAGTACAGAATTAGAAGTCAATATCAAACGACAACGATTCGTCTCGAGGTTACGGTACTGATTAGCCGCACAAGGTTGCAGATTAGACATTATTATATTTTCAACCTCAGGTTCTATAAATGACAATAAATTAGCGCTGCCGGGAGTTATCTGGTCAGTATATTGCCAAATATTATCAATTAAAGCCCACGCCATATCATCTTTAGGGTCAACGTATACAGGCGTCTCGTCTATGGGATAGTTATCCGCAGATTTTAGCCGCACGTTACTGGTTGTATTTGGAAGTGTAAATTTAATGTCACTATTAGAAAAAGCTACATATTGACCCGGACCAATATGAGACCCGGACGGAAAGTGATAAAAATTGACGCTACTGCTGCCAATATAAAATACATAATTTGTTAGATCAACATCTGAAGCATTAGGATTATAAATCTCAATAAATTCATTGCCATCATCACTTCCTGCTTTATTTGGTAATAATTCCGTAATTTTTAAAGGCAACAGATCAAGTACACAACTATCACCATTAACAAGCTTATAGCCTTTAGGTACCTCAGCCTGAATATTCGACAAATTAGTGCAAACATCAGGTACAGGAATACTACAAATGCCCAATCCATCAGACGTATAACCACCGGGTAAAAATTCCTGAATGTCAACAAGATTTAAACAAAGATCACGCACGTCATATATTGAACCATAAGAATATAATGTACGAGGTAATGCTAATTCAAAATCATTAAAATTATTGTCAGTATCTTGCAAATATCCTGGTACTAATAATTTGCGCTGAATAAGTTGTGTCGACGTAGGCGACAAAGCCGCTTGCTTTCCTTCGGCAATAAAAGGAAGCACAGAAGTGCCCCATTCTACAGTATCAACAAGTTTTTTATCGCCATCAACGATTGATATCCACCGACTCGTATCAACTAAACCATCAGAAAAAATAAAGTCATAACCAAAATCTGGATACTGTTCTGCGAATGTCTTAGAAACAAGCAACACAGATTTACGACCAGGGATAAAAGTATAATTACCAACCCCTGATGAAGCAGGCATGAAATGCGCCAGTTGCTTGGTCGCAGTAGTATTGTCCGAAGATCCATAGTCCAAAGACCAATTTGTTATATTAATATCTATATCAGAATTATTATAGATCTCGACTAGTTCCTCGGAGACACCACCTCCACGAAGACTTCGCGTTTGCACTTGGCTAATGACAATGCCACTAGAAGCCCCCACTGATTGAACAGTAATATTGCATACAATTGTAATCACAATAGCCAGGCCTAACACATAGAATTTGCGCATGACTATATTTTATTATCGTTATAAGTATTTTACAAGCTTTATTTATTTTTACTATAAATCAATAGTAATGTCAGCATCAGTATGTACATTTACTACATCGTCTAGATCATCTAAGGCATCTAATAGCTTAATTAATTTTTGAGCAACTTCTGCGTCACTTATTTCAACGGTAGCGTTCGGAACATACTGTAAATCCGCGCTTATAACAGTCAAACCAGCATCCATTAACGCTGCCCTAACTTTTGCAAGGTCTTTTTGTTCGGTATAAACAATAATCTCGCCGTCTTCCTCGAGAGCATCCTCGGCACCAGCATCCAATATACTCATCAAAGCATCTTCGCCAGTTTCAGCAACTTCAATAACACCTTTTCGAGTAAATTTAAAAGATATACTGCCAGCATCGGCAATTCGCCCACCATTTTTATTTAACGCATTCTTAACGTCTGGGAAAGTTCGGTTTTTATTGTCAGTTGCTGTCTCGATAATAATTCCAACACCACCCGGCCCCATACCTTCATAAACAATTTCTTCTAAAACAGCAGCATTCTTGTCAGCCGCACGATCAATCGCTCGCTGAATATTAGCAGCTGGCATATTAGCTTGTTTGGCTTTTTCAATTGCCATTGCTAAGGTTGAATTCATATTTGGATCAGCCCCGGCACGCGCAGCAATTGCAATCATATTTCCGATTCTTGTAAAGACAGCGCCGCGCTTGGCATCTTTGACGCCTTTTTCTCGCTTGATAGTTGACCATTTACTATGTCCAGACATATAGAGCCTCCATTTAGGTTAATGTGGTATTTTCTATTATTATAACAGATTATTCAACCAAGTTAGTTTCCCTAAGGTCAAATCTTGTCGCCCATTGCATGTATACGCAGGCCAAAACGATTACAGCATAACAAACGGACACCGCCCACCAAGAGATATTAACTACGCTCATCGCCCACGGCAAACTAGCTAAATATTCAGTTACTTTAACCATATAAGTCAACAACCAAGTTGCCGGCATGGCTATAAATATTGACATCATTGGTATAAACAAACTGCCAATTCCGGCAATAAAAGTTAATAGCATAGTCAGTGGCACGAATGGCAAAATTAACAAATTAGATATAACCGCAACGTTCGACAATTGGCCAAATGACATAATTAAAATCGGCGCTGTAACTAACTGCGCCGAAACTGTTTCACCCAAAATTTGCTGAATCGTTCCTGGTTTTTTATCACCAAAAAAGTATCGCTGTACTAAAGGTGCTAATATCATAACGCCCGCAAAGGCTGCAAATGATAATTGCCAACCCAAATCTCCCCAGGCGTAACTTGGATTTATAATTACCGTAATTGCGATCGCCAAAGATAATAAAACAATCGGATGAAATTTACGTCCATAATACCAAGCCGCCAAACTAAGCCCTGAAACCAATCCAGCTCGCGACATGCTCGGACTCATCCCAGTGATAGCAATAAAAGATACTATCATAACGCTCGCCGACAAAGCCGCCAGATACTTAGAGATTTTAACAAATATCCGTCTGGTTAAACGAACCAGAATGGTTAAGTTATAACCGCTAGCAACAACAACGTGTGTCAAACCAGCTATTTGCAAAGCTGTCGCTAAGTCCGCTGGCAAAGCCCGCCTTTGACCCACTAAATATCCTATACCTAAACTCGATTCAGGCTCTGGAACTACTCTTCGCACGGCGTCAGCAAACCAATCGCGAATCACGCGCGCCGTATCGCCTGGTTGTGGATGAATTATTTTATCAATATTAGCTCGATACATAACTCCGGTAAAATTACCAAAACCTTCCGCTAATTTTCCGGTTATCACCAATTTATCGCCCCTTTTAATATCTTGTCCAGCTGTCGTTACCCATAAGACCCCAGGTAATTCTTTATTTCCCATAGCCAATTTATCCAACCTAATAACTATTTGATCGCCAGTTCCAGTATCGATATCATCCTTAACGCCACCTTCAACAGTAATCGACTTCCCGTACAAAGAATTAAATTGTGCCAATTCATTTTGAGATATCGAACCTCTCCAAAAACCAAATAACATTCCACCAATAACTAAAATAGGAATTAAATAGATATACCTTCGCCACAAAACAATTACAATTAACAAAATTGAGATAATTAAACATACAATCGATGAGAAAAAATATTGTCTAAAATATTGCGATAAAAACACGCCAACAAACATGCAAAAACATCCGATAGCAATTAGCCACGAAGCGTGTATTTTACGTTTCAATAGCCAAAAATTCATGGGTTTAGTATAGCAGATAGCTTAATAACTACTTAATTTTTATAGTGAGACTGTCGGCTAAAGCCTCCTCCGCTTATCTGCCATAGAAAAACCCAGACCAAAAGGTCTGGGTTTTTCTATGGAGGTCCACCGTGATATAAGTTTATATACTATAGTAGATGAACTAATGCGATGGCAGTCTATATTAGATACCACCTATAAACAGTATCTGTTAGATAAACGACATAAAGATAATATATATTCCCAGTAGTATTTATAGAGATATATATAAGCAATATATGAGAATAAGCCAAAAGAACATAATCTTGACTATACAGATAAACAAGCTCAAGAAGCTGGCTTAGCTATAATGCGTTTTGTTCTTATCAAAGAATTACATAATCAGGAAAGTCCCAATACCGAAAATTAACTATTTTCCTTATAACTTATTTAAAATACGCCACAAGAATAGCAACTAACGACACAACAACCGCACCTGCGGCAATTATATTTGGGATGATAAAGTTACGATTCTTAAGATTCCTATCATTCAAAGTTTTATCAATTTGAGACCCAACTTTATCGGATATTTTTTTATAAGTTTCAGTAGACTCTAGCGCTTCACACATTATTTCTTTTATCCTGCCCGCAAAAACAGAAGAATTAATATATTCTTTTACAACATCCTGTATAGCTAACCTACTTTTTTGATGTTGCAAATCAGTAGCAAGTTGTTCAGCTCTATCACCAGATATTGCATCGTTTAAACGCGTCGTTGTATCAGGCATGCCTTATTTACCTTTTGGCTTTGAAGTCGTCGCAGACGGTTCTAAAGTAGACTTATCTTTAAAGTTTTGCAGAAGGCTAATTCCTAACAATATAACTTCCGATGGACTATTCCCTTTTACATCGAAGAATTTACCAAGCTCCCTCAACTGCTTCAATGAACCATTAGAAAATTCCATGATTAATTTCTCAACAGTAGTTCCGTCATCTTTCATAGTTTTCTCTATATGTGAATCAGCTAGCATACTACTATTATACACCACACAGTAGACAAACGTGCGTGTGCACATGATATACTATCCTTATATGTTGGTGTACTTTGATGAATCATATAATAAACAATTCATGCTCTACGGTGCATTGTTCAACCCACACTCAAAGCAGCTTCACAGTCAACTTACAAAAATAAAAGACAAATACAACTTCAAAGACACATCTGGTAAGTATAAAGAGATGAAATACAGCACCACTAATACTCCAAAAAGTCTTTTAGTCGCCAAAGAATCTATTGACGCATTTATGAAAAGTACTAGCTGGTTTAGGGTTATAGTAGTTGAGCTAGAAAATTTCAACTATGATGGTTTTGGTAAATTCAATGAACCACTAAAAATTAAACAAGCTAGAGCTTATAAAAAATTCGCGGAACTGCTAATAGAAGGTAATACGCGCAATGTTCGCGACGGTGTATTATTATGTGATAACATGACCAGATGCAAGGGCGATTTATTCATGGAAAAAATGAAAGAGCTATTCTGCCCAAGGGTATTTAGGGAGATACTTGAAATTGATTCAAGCCTTTACGAAACACAGCTTAGTCAAATCAACGATATATTGTTAGGTAGCGTATTAAACAATCTATCAAACTCTGCGCATAAACAAAAAAAGGAATTGCGTGAATATATCATTAAAAGCACTGAAATCCCCTCGTTAGGGCTGGACTATTGGGGTAACATTGGTAAATCAAAAGCCGATGAATTGCACCCAAAGATACAAGTATGGATATTTAAACCAGGGATACCAAAAAAGCTCGGGAGATGTAACAGTCAAGCGATTATCAAGCTAGATTGAAATCTTCTGTTACTTCCTGAGCTAATCTTATGATACATCACTTGACAAAACATGTCAACAGTTTTATTATATATTAATCATAAACGTTGTGGATAAACTTAAAACCATATCTGTAACATTCAGCCAATAATGTCAGTATAATAACCAGATACATCTTTAACTTTTTTGCGCAATTAAATTGATTTTCATATAAATATCCTCGAGACAAGGTTCATAACTTGAATTTAAGCTAATTTAGCCTTATTATATAAGAGTCTTACGTTAATAAAATGCAGCAAGTTATATCAAGCAGTACGTCTGCGTGGTTTTGCCCAAAAATGGGCACCGCGTAAACAGTTGGGTAAAACCTGCTGCATATGGCGTAAGACACCTCGCGGTGTCCTTTTTTATTTGGGACGCTAACTAATTTAGATAGAGTCATAGGAGGGCTCAAATATGAATGAACCAAAACAAAATAAAGATAATTGGTTTAAAAAACATAAAATACTTACAGTAATTGGCTCTATTATTTTATTCTTCATAATAGTCGGTGCTGCAAGTGGCGGGAGTAAGAACAGCACACCAACAAGCACACAAAAAACAACAGACGCAAGTACAACCACAGAGCAGGTTAAGAAAGAAGAAAAGCCAGCTTGGGATGCTCAGGCTATTTATGATAAATTACAAAATAGTATGAATAAAGCTGATGCCGAAACTGTAATTGGCAAAACTGGCGAAAACTGTTCCACAAGCGATACTCCAGGTGTCGGAACTATGGAATTTTGTTTATATAACGGCGATTTTGGCAGTAAAGGTTCTATATCAATTACATACCTAAACGGAACAATTTATAGCAAAACAAAAACTGGATTTTAATAAAGCCTATTTGTATTGAATGCCTACTATGCGTAGGCATTCTTTTATTTATACCATAATATCTATATAATCAAGGTTAGTGAGTAAAAACCCTTTTGATAGATTAAAAACAATGGAAAAACAGTGGGAGCTGGAAATTCATCCTGAAAGAACAGTCCCAATATACAGACCTACAGATAAATCGTTATATTTCTTTCTTGATAAATTTATAGAAGACTATTCGTGGCGAGAAAAAATATTAACAAACCAAATCGACATAAATGTATTTCCTCTAAATGAGCGTTACGAACCGATAATTGAAGACCAACATGGTAAAAAAACCTACGGAATACTTAGGTGGCTGTCAAAGTTAAATTATATCAATTTAAGTGATAATGAAAACGGAAGCTATGAAGTTAACGTCCTTGATATAGATGATATTTATGAAATTTACAATGAGTTACATCCAGAGATTGAACCAGCAATAATTAAATATAATTTAGATACAGGATTAGTACAATTCAATAAAAAGTTAATAAAAATTCGAAATATAAACAAGAAAGTCTTTAATCTTCTAACAAAAGATCCAAACGAAAGAATTAGCAAATCTAAGATATGGAGAGAGCTCGGGTATCGCGACAGCATGAAAAAGCAATCAACCACAGTGCTCAACGGTTATATTACCAATCTACGTCAGGCTTTAGGGGCTAGTTGTGAGGAGCTTTCACTAAAAACAAAAGAAGGTTTTCTGACACTTCACGCAGATTTAGAAATTACAGATTAGAATAACATGGAATCACTTAAATAATACATAAAACCCTGATATATCACTACTGTTAATTATAATATTCTCAATTAACGTTGCCTCGACGCATTCTCCTATAATCCTTCTATGCAGACAAAACAAGAAGTTAATAAAATCACAAAAGGAGATGTGAACAGAGCCTTTAACGAGCTCGCTTCATTCTTGTATGCAGAATACATTAAGGTTAAGCATAAAGAGGCAATCTCAAATGAAGTTGCAAAAAAATTTAATAATTAGGAGTAGTTTATTAAAAATAATCAATTAAACGAAGTGGCGATAGCATTGTGCAGGGTTTCTAAAATTAGAAACCCAAGTAAAATATTGCAACAACAGGAATGCGAAATAAACAATAAAGCAGATAATATTGGTTTTAAAATATCAAAAACATGGGAAATAGTTACCCAGAGCAGATTGAACGATAAGGAGTTTTTATTGACTTTATTGGAGATTACTGATTATTGCGAAAGAAATAGAAATGTAAGATATCTAATAGTTAGCGACTTAAAAGTAATATCTAGGTCAGTAAGAAACCTTCAGGAAATAAGTAGCATGCTAAAAAAACTTAATGTTTCTATAATATATTGCAAAAAACCAAATTTATATATTATATCAAAAAATACAAGTCATGCTTTTCAAAGATATATTTATATTTCATAATATAATAATTATATGGATAATATTTATTTGAAAAAAGAGAAAGCTATCGCACTATGCAGAGTTTCAACAACGGGTCAACTACTTGAAGGCAACCTAGAACCACAAGAAAAAAGAATTAGACTAGCTGCAAATATAATAAATGTCGAACTAGTAAAAATATGGAAGGTAGCTATTTCTAGCCGAAAAGGCAAAAACGTAAAGCGAAAAGACTTAACGGAAATGCTTGAATATTGTAAACGATACAAATCAACCAAATACGTAATTGTTGATGAGGTTGATAGATTTATGCGTTCTATTAGTGAATATTACTGGTGGAAAATGGAGTTTCAAAATGTAGGAGTTCAACTTAGGTTTGCAAATAGACCCGAAGTGGACCCAGAAAGCGATCGTGCAGTATTTGATGAATTAATTGATGTCTATAGAGCCGAGCAAAGTAACAACGAACGCATCCATAAGACACCAGAGAAAATGGCCGCTAAAATGCGTGCTGGATACTATCCTAGTAACCCCCATACGGGATATAAGATATCAAGCATACCAGGGCTTCATATACCCGACGAACCTAATTGGTCGGCTATGCAAAAAACATTTAGTGAAATTGCCTGTGGTGAATGTACTATTTCAGAAGGTCTAAAGAGAGTAACCGAAAGAGGTTTGCGCACAAAAAATTACGGGCCAAAAGCAGTCGGCGGTAGAAAAATTGATATGCACCGCTGGAAAGATTTATTGAAAGACCCCTACTACTGCGGTGTTATAAAATTCAAAGATTGGAATGAAGAAAACGAAAACGGACTTCACACTCCGATAGTTACCAAGGAACAACATAGAATATTGTCGGAAATGGTCAATTCAAAAGGCAAGCGTTTTATTGTAAATAGAAAAAATCCCCTATTTTTAATGTCAAATGAAATCGAATGTAATAAATGCTTACTTGGCAAAAAGAGGAACCCCCGACTTGTCGGATATACTCAAAGAAATGGCATCGAAAAAGGAAATAAAGAATATCAAAGATATCGTTGCCGTCAATGCAATCTGCCAATATTACAAAAAGATTTACACGGACAAATAGACGAAGAGTTAAAACACCTCATATTAACTGAACACCAGAAAAACAAGTTAATCGACCATATGCAAAGGATATGGAGGTCACACGAGAAAGGGCTCTTAGAACGCGTTAGAATAGCTCTGGGCTATGTTGAAACACTCAAAGCTAAGAAGAGCAACCTTATATCATTACTAGCAAACAACCCAGAACTCGCAGATGATATAAAAGAAGAGCTGAACACTGTTAAAAAAGAAATCAAACAAAAAGAGTCCGAATATTCAGAAGCTACAGGCTACGGAAGCGATTTAACTAAATTTATTAAATTTGCGTTTGACTACCTCGAGAATGCTAAACAGAATTGGTGGAGTCTTGATAAGGAAACAATGAAAAGGTGTAAACAAATCTTTTACCCTAGCGGAATACAACTTCTCGAAAACAAAAAAGTTTATATACCAGAAATCAGCCCGATTTATAGATACGAAACAAACAAAAAAGTGCCCGAAGGCACTGATTATACTTGTATGGAGGGACCAGTGAGACTTGAACTCACGACATCCTGCTTAAAAGGCAGGCGCTCTAACCAACTGAGCTATGGTCCCGTAAGTTGCTTAAACAACTCTAAAAAATGTACCATTAAAAGGGGTGTTTTGTCAATGTATTCGCCGTTTTTCGGCCGAATGGGCAGGCTTTGTAAGAAATAGGTCGCCGACTGCTAATATCAGACCAACGCCAATAATCATGTTTTGATTAGAGACCAACCATTCATAAAGATTAGCTCCAAAACCTTGTGGTATCAATAAATGCCCAAGTGGCTCAATCAAAAAAGTAATCGCCAACAAAGTAAACAAGCCTGCGCCGATAATTCGACCTATTAAATTTTTATAAGAATAGCCATGAAATAACAATAAGCCAGCTGGTAACAGCACGACAGCAGAAGAAATTACCGTGGCCGTCAACATCCCAGATGGAGCACCTAAAGTAGTCACAGCCAATTCGGCATTAACCGCCCAAATTCCGCTCAGTAACGATCCGGCCGCCAAAGCTAGTCCCAACAACCCAAATCGTCGTTTACTTACAAAAGCCGCAGCAAACAATGCAGCCATAATAAAAATATAAACTAAAGAGGCTCCCATACTATTTAATATCTCCTTCATTAACTTGAAAACTAGCTGTTTGATCGATATTTACTGCTAAATTATCGACAGTTCCGGCTGGCACTTCAATTATATATTTTGCAGGCGTTTTTGGCTCAAAGATCTTGGACGTTGAATCTTCGGGCGAAGCATTTTTAACAATATATACAACTTTTTTATTCTTATCTAACCAAACAATATCTATCGGGATTTTCATATCCTTCATCCAGATACCCCATTTACTTTCGTTAGGAAAGGCCATTAATAATGCCTTGTTTGGAGCCAGCTCAGAAACACCAGATAGACCATTTGTCCTGCCAGCCTCATCCGTAACAAAATCAGCGTGAAATATACCGTTACCTAGCCACAAATTAGTAGACGGTTTCATAAGGTTTGGTAAAATTCCAAAGAAAAAAACCGAAAAAACCAAAATTAGAACGCCAGAAACAATCAGTATCGCGCCTAAATTTTTATGCTTTTTCATAAATATAACCAGTGGACTATCACAAATATAGTATAACAGTAACTAAGCTTAAGCGCCTATTTTGTCTTTTTTATTAGTACGCTTTGCATTCATCTCAACATATTCAATTATTGCGCTAGCAACATTACGCCCAGTAACTTTTTCAATACCAAATCCTGGACTAGCGTTTACTTCCAAAATCAGTGGACCTCGATTACTGCGCATTAAATCAACACCAGAAACATTAAGTCCCATAGCTTTAGCGGCTTTTACGGCCATTTTTCGCTCATCCTCGGTTAGTTTAATACTCACACCCTCCCCACCTTTGTGCAAATTAGATCTAAAATCATCATCAAGACTTTGTCTCTTCATACTAGCAATAACCCGACCACCAACAACAAAAGCCCGAATGTCAGTACCAGCCGACTCTTTAATAAATTCCTGCAGAAGTATATTCGTACCATCATCATTCGTCAAGTAAAACGCCTGCAATACCGATTTAGCAGCCTTTTTAGTTTCAGCTAGAACCACTCCATTACCGTGAGTTCCTCGTGCCAACTTGATAATTACAGGCATACCACCAAGTTGTTCAAGCAAATTATCAATATCAGCTGTATTGCGCGAAACGACAGTTTTTGGTATACCAACTCCATATTTAGCGAGTAATTGTAGGCTTCGCAATTTATCACGAGAACGATTAATCGCAATGGAACTAGATACAGTATAAACACCTTGCATCTCTAGCTGGCGAACAATAGCCGTGCCATACTTTGTCATGTTCGAAGCAATACGGGGAATAATCGCGTCGTACTTTGCAAGATCAATTCCCTCATAACTAACAGTCGGATGGTTTTGCTCAATCGATGCGTAGCAATTCTTATACTTTATAACCTTAACTTCATGTCCACGCAAAATAGCCTCTTCTTTAAGGCGCTTTGTGGAATAATTTCCAGGACCATTTGACAATATCGCTATTTTCATTATATACGACCCTCCTCTTCATCTAATGGGAAACTAATATTATATTTTTGTTTTAACTCAATACGATTCAAGCTCGACTCACCAGAATCAACTATAAACCTGCCATTGATAAGTTTTCGACCGAGCAAGATTGGATATATCTTTTTTGAACGATCAGCGAGAGTAAATCGCGCAAAAAATATTTTTGGGCCAAGTTTCACTTTTAATTTAACCTCGTATCGCTCCTCGCGATGTCCAAATGAATTCTCAATCCAAACTTTTTGAAACTCATGCGTCACAATCCGATAACTCATAGACCCACAAACAGGATGATTCCCAAGTATATCAAAAGCGAGACTATCTTCTAACTCAACAATATTATCAGCATGGACGGCCGACCGGTACGCACCGGTATCGGTTTTAGCAGGAATATTGACGGCTTCCGTACCAACAAAAGTTAATACTTCGGAACGTCCAATAACTACTTTGTGAAAATCGCGTTTAGTTGCCATTAGTTTTAATTATAACCAGTTAATTATTTAATAGTAGATCTTGATTACTTTACCATAATATTATATAATTTGCAATATGACACACGTTTTAATCGTCGGAAAAAAGATCTCTAGCCTAACAAGTTACCTGACTAGCCACGATTTAAAATACACATTTCTCCAAGATATATCTACCACAAAGTTCCCAGAAAAGAGATTAAAATCTAGAGTACTAGCGGATTTCAGTAGCGAACAATCTTTAATATCAACACTAAACAATCTACCGTTCAAGCCAGACGCGCTTGTTGCAATTTACGAAAACTATATCTTGCCAACTGCCCAAATTGCCAAACATTTCAATCTACCAGGCATACCAATTACCGCCGCCCAAGCTTGTACTGACAAGTTCATTATGCGAACATTATTCAATAATTCGCCCGAAAAAATCAGCCCTGACTTTGCAACTATCAACAGCGAAGCGGACGTCGCTTCGTTTGCAAATTCTCATCAATTTCCACTAATCATGAAGCCTGCCAACCTAGCTAAAAGCTTGCTCGTCACAAAAAATGATTCATTGGATGAGCTCATCTTTAATTATCGAAAATCAACCAAACTATTACCAAATATCTATAAAAAATATGCTCCAAATCGTGAGCCAAAATTAATCATCGAAGAATTCTTAGAAGGAAGCGTCCATTCAGTTGATGCTTTTGTCGATAACGACGGCACGCCACATATTTTAAAACAAATTGTCGATTACCAAACCGGATATGACATTGGATATGATGATAACTTCCATTATAGCCGCATATTGCCCAGTAAATTAGATAAAAACGATCAATCAGCCCTACTGCACTGTGCCAAATTAGGTGTTCGCGCCCTAGGTATGAAGAGTTCACCCGCTCATATAGAAATAATAATGACCCACAAAGGACCGCGAATTGTTGAGATTGGAGCACGGAATGGCGGCTACCGTGAACGAATGCATAAATTAGCAAACGATATCGACATTACAGGCGCAACGATCAACCTAGCGCTAGGCAAAGAGCCTAATATTACAGCTAAACGCGATGATAGCTGTGCGGTGATTGAGCTATTCCCAAAAGCTCCAGGTAAATTCGCTGGTATAACCGAAATCGATAAATTAAATGAACTACCATCGCTTAATTATCTAAGTATCAAAGCCAAACCCGGTGAATACGTAGGGAAATCTTCCGATGGCTACAAAATGTGTGCCGTCGTAATCCTCACTCATACCGACCCTATCCAATTTGCCAAAGATAAAAAGTATTTTGACGATCACATACACGTCAATACCACCAAGTAGCCGAGTTAAATATTACCGCGCTTAATTAACGATCGTAAAATCTTTCCTAAAGTTCTCGATTAACCGCGTCACTCCAGCGCTCAGATTATCATTATCATCGAATAATTGTTCTTTTGAATAAATAAACGCAAGACTCTTACCGTGCACTACCTTTTCGCCGGGCGACACCCTTAAAGCTACGAAGTATTGACCATAGTGATTAGGTATAATCGAGCCATTCTCAAACCCATCACCGAGAAATGACAGATTTTGGTCGTACAAACCACTCCGTATAGATACGAAGCCATCATTTTGAGCGTATATTTGCAAAAAGGATCCCTCGCCGATTGAACCCAGATCGGCCATATTAATCGTATACTTTTCACCCGACAGCTCTAAAATATGTAAAAGCAAAAACGGCACTTCGGTCTGTAAAAATGCCAAAAGTGTCGTTAGGCCAGTCATTCGAGGATTCGTTTCTATGACGTACACTTTTTTATCTTCTATCAAAAAATCTACACCAAAAACACCCCGATAACCCTCTTTTTGCAATGAAACACCAATAAGTTTAGTGCTCTCAGCCATGTCAGCATATTGAGCATCCGTTACCAAACCGCCTGCAATGCGTCCGCCACAGAATTGAATAGCCCCAGGTTTGGTTGGCACTAAAAGTGGGTGACGAACCAGTTGTGCCTGCGCGGGGCCAACAAGTACATCCTCGGACGTAACACAGGCCTGGACTGTACGTTCCCTAGGTTTTAGCAGGCGCTTTGAGACAACAATACAATCGCTAGCAATTTCAGCAGACGATAATTCATTGACAGCATTTTCAAATTCTTTAGCATTAGACGCAAAGTGAGTGCCTCGACTTCCGGCAAGTGCATCGTGTTGCAATACCATATTGGTAGTGAGCATCGCCGAGAGCCTCGTAAATATTCCAGGCAGGCGCATATCATCTAACTTTACAATCTTAAAATCCGGAAAATGAAGATTGTTAGAAAAGTTCTCTCGAAACCAAACTTTATTTTCAAAACGTTTTACAATAGCATGAGAATTACCAAGTACCGGTCGTCCAACCATATTGTTCGATCTATTCAAGAGATAACGATAATCACCCAGTCCATATTGTTTAACCATACAATCAAGCGCCGTAGCCGACGAAAAAATCTCTTTAACATTTTTATATTCGACTCCCCCCGCCTTTATAAAAGGCCGCAAATCAATAACCCCTAGATGACCAGCTAAAGGGTTATCAATAATCGAGATTATTCTATAGTTATCAAACCATTGAGTTGGCGCAGTTGCAGTCCAAGAGCTCGGGCTTAATGTCATGATCTTTAATGATTTGTCATAGATTATACTAACATTGCGAAAAGTCATTTAACGTTCCTTGTTCAAGATATTTTCTAGCATTGGACCAAGATAATCTTCGACGACTTTGAAATGTTTTCCATCACGACAACTATAAAAAAGTGCAATCGCAGGTGCTAGATTCATCTCAATAAAAACATAGTTACTATCGGTCGCTGGATCTTTATAGTCTTTGATCATCATGTCGATTACAACAAAGCCTCGTCCCATTCGAGCAGCCACTTTTTCAGCTATCTGAACATAACTAGACTCGATTGTATTCAGAATATTATAAATTGAGGCTCCTCCGCTAATCATCGTACTTTTGTTAAGTTCAATCGTTTCACCCTGAGCAGGAATTCGTTTATCTTGCAGAATAGACTTATTTATATTATCTTCTGTGAGTTTAGGATATTGAACGGTCATACCAACTAGCGAGCTACGATTGTCATTTTCAAGTTCTATCAGCTGACTAATATTTAAGTTACCGTCGCCAATAACTCGTGGCTTTTGGCGCAAAATAGCGCCTTTAACCAACCCATCAATAACAACAAAACGAACTTCTTCACCAATAAACTGCTCCTGAACAAGCGCCGTATTGGAATTCTCTAAAGCCTTGGTAATGGCCGTGTCAAGATCACTAAGATCATGGATATCAAGCGTTAACCCATTTGATCCAGCCCTATCAAAAGGCTTTACCACAACAGAAAGACATTCTTTCATCAAGCGCCGAGCATCTTCTCGTTCAGTGTCTGTTTTTTTAATCACCACAGTTTTCGGACTTTTAATTCCGATGTGTCGCATTAAATCATAAGACATTAATTTATCTTTTGCGATTAATCGTGCCGAACTAGTCGTGAACGGATATAGAGGGTTGTTACTTGAGAGAGTAAGCCTGTCACCATTATCCAAAGATTGGATAAAAGTGTATTCTGTTTTTTTCATCCCTAGATTAAGCGTCTCAAACAAATACCCCTTTGGTTCAAGGTACTCGCGCAAAAATTCAATTGATTGTTTATGGCTCATATATACCTATTATATCTGATGATTGAAATAAAACACCGTCAATATACAACATAAACGCATTCACTAACGATTCGGCTAGCTTCCTTGGATGAGATTCAGCTTCTTTAATAAAAATATCAGAGCTAGTTCTGTTTCACCCACACAAGAGATAATCACTTATTCGATAAAGCTACAAAGATAAACTACTTTCAGCTAAAAGAATGAGATTATAGAGATTAAGCTAAAATATACCGTGTTTTTTGCCACTTTCGAATTGTTCAAATAATTCTTTTTGACTTTTAGATAATTTAGTAGGCGTATCAACAATAATACTAACAATATGTGGTCCGCGACGGTCGCTTTTAATATGCGGCGAACCGTGACCAGATAATTTAAAATCAGTACCTGATTGCGTGCCTGCAGGGACTTTCATGCGAATCTTGCCATCAACTGTGTCGATATCAATTTCGGCACCCAAAGCCGCGTCAACCATGCCTATATGCTGCTCAGACAGGATTATATCGCCTTCGCGTGTAAACTTTTTGTGAGATTTAACGCGAATATGGACGTAAAGGTCGCCTTTTTGACCATTACCGATTGCTTCGCCATTCTCTCGTAAGCGAATTGTAGCGCCATCATCAATGCCAGCAGGAATCTTGAGGTTTATTGTCCTTTTGCGACGCTCGACGCCACTGCCACGACAAACTGTACAGATTTTTTCTGGCACTTTGCCGCGTCCGCCACAAGTTTCGCAGGTTGTATTTTGCTGAATTGGACCAAAGATAGTATTCATAACGCGATTTACTTGACCAGCACCTTTACAAGTCGGACAAGTTTTCATCTCATAGCCTGGTTCGACAGTTGTTCCATGACAATGAGAACATTCGTCATTCATCTCTAACTCAATTTTTTCCTCTACGCCAAAAACAGCTTCTTCAAAAGATAATTGCAAAGTAGCTTCAACATCACGTCCACGTTTTGGACCTCGGTTTGCGCCTGATTGTCCACCGCCAAAAAATTGACCGAATATATCACCTAAACCACCATCACCAAAGTCAAAGTTAACATTCTGGCCGCTAAATCCACCAAAACCACCAAATGGACTGCCGCCAGCTGCGCCACCGCCGCCGTTGTTACCACCAACGCCAGCATGACCAAATTGATCATACCTTTGACGTTTAGAGCCATCTTTTAGAACTTCATAAGCCTCACCAGCCTCTTTGAACTTTGTTTCATCACCACCTTCTTTGTCGGGGTGAAACTTAACAGCAGCCTTGCGGTAGGCCTTTTTAATCTCATCATCGGAAGCATTTTTGCTAATGCCCAAAATTTCATAATAATCACGTTTTGTCATCTGTTGTCATTATATAAAATTAGCACTCTTATTTCAAGAGTGCTAATAAATATTACCCTTATATTAATTTATTATTTAGTTTCTTTTTCGTCGACAACTTCACCCTCGACAGGCGCATCTTTATCTTCTGATTTTTCATCTTTTGGTGCTTCTTTTGAAGCAGCTTCGTACATCTTGGCACCGATTGGCATGATAGCCTCATTTAGCGCCTTGGCAGCAGCTTCTATTTCGTCTTTATCTTCGCTAGATTGATGTTTTTTAGCTTCTTCGATAGCGTCTTTGATAACTTTTTTGTCGTCATCACCAATCTTGTCTTTAAACTCATCTGGCATTTTCTCAGCTTGGTAAATTGCGCTTTCTAGGCCGTTGCGAACATCAATTAATTCGCGTTTTTTCTTGTCATCATCAGCGTGCAATTCAGCTTCTTTTTGAGCTTTTTCGATATCATCTTTGCTTAAGTTACCACTGTTAGAGATAGTTATACTTTGCTCTTTACCCGTGCCTTTGTCTTTGGCGCTAACATTCAAAATACCGTTAGCGTCAATATTAAACGTAACTTCAATCTGTGGGACGCCACGAGGGGCTGGAGCAATACCATCAAGTGTAAAACGACCTAATGATTTATTGTCAGCAGCAAGTTCGCGCTCGCCTTGAGTTACGTGGATTTCAACTTGTGGCTGACTATCAGCAGCCGTACTAAATGTTTCAGATTTTGAAGTTGGAACAGTAGTATTGCGCTCGATTAATTTAGTTGCGACACCGCCCATAGTTTCAATACCAAGGGATAGTGGGGTTACATCCAGAAGCAAAACGTCTTTAACATCACCAGCTAGGACGCCGCCTTGAATTGCGGCGCCGATAGCTACAACTTCGTCAGGGTTTACACCTTTTAGAGGCTCTTTACCAAAAATTGCTTTTACTTTTTCGACTACAGCTGGCATACGAGTCATACCACCGACTAAGACGATTTCATCAATATCTTTAGCGGTTAGACCTGCATCTTTGATAGCTTTTACAACTGGAGCTTCAACGCCATCAATTAGATCTTTGACTAAATCTTCTAATTTTGAACGAGTCAATTTATATTCGAAGTGTTTTGGACCATCAGCATCAGCTGTTAGAAATGGTAGATTAATGACAGTTTCGTTAGTCGAGGAAAGCTCTTTTTTAGCTTTTTCAGCTTCGTCTTTCAGACGTTGCATAGCAGACTTGTCGCCCTTTAAATCAATTCCCTGCTCGTTCTTAAACACATCAAGGAAATGGTTGACGATACGGTTGTCAAAGTCTTCGCCACCAAGGTGAGTATCACCATTAGTCGACTTAACTTCAAATACGCCGTCACCAAGTTCAAGAATAGAAACGTCGAATGTACCACCACCAAGGTCGAATACTGCAATTTTCTCTTCTTTTTTGCTATCAAGACCATAAGCAAGAGCAGCTGCAGTTGGCTCGTTAATAATACGTTTTACCTCAAGGCCGGCAATTTTACCAGCATCTTTGGTTGCTTGACGTTGTGAATCGTTAAAGTATGCAGGAACAGTAATAACTGCTTCAGTTACTTTCTCACCTAAAAATGCTTCGGCATCTGCTTTTAATTTAGAAAGAATCATTGCTGAGACCTCTTCTGGAGAATAAGCCTTATCGCCCATATTAATTACTACGCCATCACCCTTTTTAGTGATTTCGTATGGCATGATATCATGATCTTTTTGAACTTCTTTGTCGCTAAATTTACGACCGATTAGACGCTTGACACCATAAATAGTGTTTTTTGCGTTGGTAACGCGTTGGCGTTGCGCAACTTGACCAACTAAACGTTCGCCATTTTTGTTAATAGCTACGACGCTTGGCGTAGTTCGATTACCTTCCGCATTTGCGATAACCTCTGGTTTACCAGCTACCATATATGCAACGGCGCTGTTAGTCGTACCAAGGTCAATTCCGATGATTTTACCCATATTTTATATCTCCTATTTTAAATAATCTTATTCATATATTCTATTACAATTTTAGCACTCTAATACCTAGATTGCCAATATCTTAATTATAAATTAGTTAGCACTCGTATGTCAAGAGTGCTAACTAATCGAATTTTATTTACAAACAATCCCCGCCATTGTTGAGCAAAGATCAAATAGCCAAATAGCCGGAAGCAATCAATAATCAATTTCCTAAACAACGCACCGAAAAGCCGTAAGCCTTGGCGGTCGTGAAAAGATACACGCTCCCACGGCCAGAGTTCAGGTCACGGTACCATGCCCCATTAGTGTCCGCCTCTGAGCTAGACCACAAGGTCGCGTATGATAACAGACCTAAGAACGACCCATCAGAGGGAATTCGGTAGCCACCAAGCGGTATGTTCAATCCCGAGCTACCACCAGCTTTTAGTTGAGTACCCTGGGTGATGCCACGAAAACCAGTCGCATCAGCCTGAGCCTGCGTCATACCAAGTTGTACCTCTAATATTTTCCAATCATTGTCGGATGGGATATGGCTACCAGTTGGACAAATACCTTGAGCGCCTGCTGTAGTTACGTATTGCATAGCTTCATCCCATTGGTAAAGGGCTCCGTAGGTTGTACAGTTAGATTCTAAATCGCTAGGACAGTATTTCTCTAGGACTGAGTTGTTAGTCTGAGCTGTTGCACCAGCTATTCTAGTACCAACGTTAAGGTTAGCTTTAGCCCAGGTTTGGCTACCGATTGTTAGCCAGTCAGTACCAGCTGTGACTGAGATGGAGGGTGAGGTAGTATCAGTTACGTTGTATATTACAGCTCCTTTGGTGGCTGTAAGACTATAGGTAGAA